>Ga0098052_1001101_pt1 | contig 17014 bp, 18 predicted proteins | sample 15_taG_FD_81591 | JGI IMG/M metagenome (GOLD analysis project Ga0098052, IMG submission 81591) | Marine viral communities from the Subarctic Pacific Ocean - 15_ETSP_OMZ_AT15312 metaG | ecosystem: Environmental > Aquatic > Marine > Oceanic | place: Pacific Ocean | collected 2015-01-18
CCGTATCTCTTAAAAAATCCTCTATTCCACCATTTAAATAGTTTTTTTCTTGGTCAGTTAATTGAGGAGATTCATTCTCATTTAATGCCTTAGAGATTTCCTCTTTAATAAGTTTTTTTAATTCTGATTTTTTCATTTTTGTATTTTTAACAATTGCAACAGGGACAATCGCAAGATTTTCCACAATTACATTCTGGGCAATTACATTTCATTTTAGTCATTTTATTATACATATGTATTTATTGTTATTTATTTTAAAATTTCTTTTACTACTTTTTTTGTTTTTCTATCTCGTTTGTAGATTATATAAATATCTTTACCTATAGATTCATCTACTCTATTCATATCTTTATCTGATACCCAATAAGCTATCATTTGACCCGGTATAGCTCCTCCACTTTGAGCTCGCTTAACATAAACTTCAGCTTCTTCTTTTGAAAATACTCTTGGTTCTGTAAAATCAGATTCTACACTTTTAACCAAACCTTTACCTTGTCCCCTACCTTTATTACGAGTAACATAGTATTCATTTTCGTTTAGTCTTTTACTATAATCTTCTACTATTGATTTTTTTACCCAACTAGAGTCTATATTATATCCCTCTAACCAATCTATAATTTCTTCAACCGTTTTTCTTTTAATAGTAGTTATAGCATTAGAATATATGCTAGCTCCTTTTTTCATTATATCAAGTTCCCATCTATTTTTAGATGAAACAAATTGTAAATCATATGATTTCCCAGTGTTAGGATCTGTATAAATGGCTTCATTTAATGATTCTCTCATTTCCATATTATCAATTTCATCACGAACCCATTCTTTTTCATTTGAACCTAATTGATCATAATCCATACCAAATTCAGCATTTGCTATTTCATCATAAACATCATAACCTTCAGTTAATTTAATTGGAAAATCTAAAGGCACTTTTTTACCCTCAAATATGCCAAAATGTCCTAAATTAGTTTCAGTTAATAATGTTAAATCAACTTTATTATTAAATTCTAAAATACCTCTACTATATAAAGATCTTGCTTCTGCAAATAATTTAAGATAATCACGTGAGCCAATTCTGCATAAATGCTCATTAAGCGGTTTATTATTGTCTATATGGTATCTTAAACCCTTAGACAACATAGCACGTGGTGCTAAACTTTCATTTAGTATTAACGTAGGTTTTTTAGTTTCGCAAGTATTACATCCACATTTACACATAATTATTTTATTTTAAAAATCATAAGACCACCTTGGAAGACCGTCTTTAATATATATTTTAACTCCTTTACCTAATTCATCTATTAGTTTATTAGTAGATACTTTTTTATAATTACCTGATATATCATTTAAGAAAAATACTTCTTGAAATCCTTCGGATTTAATATAAAGTTTAACTATTTCTTTTGAAAAATCTTGTTCAAGTTGAAGCCAATTAAAATCATCTCCACTTACATAAGATTTCATATCTAATTTAGAAAAATCTAAACCAGGATAATTTTTCTTTAAAGCATTACCTAATACCACTAAATAATCATTTATGGCTTCTGGTTGTTCTTCTTTAATTTGATCAAAAATAATGCCAATTCTGTTTATTGGTCTTTTTCTTATTACCCCCTTTAATGAAATGTCATTTGCTAATTTTGGATTAATTCCTTTTTCAATGTCAGTATAAACAGTTTCCATTGTATTTGTACCAAATTGAGCCTTTTGCCCCATTGGAACTGCTCCTTTATTTTTAACTTCAATTTCTTTACCACCTGCTTCAATATCACCTCCTGATACTGCATCTTGAACGTCTTTAAGCATTATTGATAATAATATTTCTCCCTTACCTGTAGAAACTCTACCAATTGAGGGTTCTAATTTTAGGATAAATTCTACTAATTCATCAGATAGAAAATTAAATTTTTCTTTTAAATTACCACCATCCCCCAAATAAGAATAATCTTTCATATTATCAAGATATTCAGCATATTTAGGTACATCTCCTGTAGCTACCATTTTATTATAAATGTTATCAGCTACCTTAGCAGGACCCTTACCTTTTGATGTTATATAATCAATAATTCCTTTCTTAAATTTAATCCCAGATACTGATGATAATATACGAGCTAATTGTTCAGGGGTAAAATCTTCATCTTGAAGAACTTTAATAATTTCTTCCTTAGAAACTACACCATCTGCTTCATCTTCCTTAATAAAATCTTTTACCATCTCATTTAATAATTCCATATCCTTAGAATCATTTATATCAGGATATCCTTTAGGAAATTTATATGCTATGCTATTTAAATATTTAGTAATTGGATCCACTATTTTTTTAGTATTAATTTAATGATTGGAAAAATCCTTCAATTCTATCTGATAAAGCAAGGGCTTTTGCAACATCAGTTTCTCCTTCTCCTGCATCTAGTCCTAATTTTTCGTACATAGCTGTCATCATATCTCCAATATAATCTAATTCTTCATCAGAAAAGACTTCTTGGTTTTCAGTTAGTTTACCTTCAGCTAAATATTTTTTTAAATCGAAATTTTTCATTTTATTTTAATTTTAATTTTATACTTCTACGTCTGTTGTATCATCAATATCTACATCAACGTTATCATCTACTTCAACATCTACATCTTCAACAGCATCAGTATCAGCTTTTACACCATATCTTAAAATACGTGCAATAGCTTCAGTTGCTCTTTCTTCTTCTGGTAAGTTTAATAAATAGTATTTTTTACCTTCTACTTGAGCTATCCAACTGGTTTTTGTATAAATTAAATAAAAATCTTGGTTATTTTTAAGATTTATTCTAAATGTTGTGGGTTTTGGGGCAACCCAATCAAGTGATGCTAAAAAAGAATCAAATTCATGAGTTAATAGATCAACAATAACTGCTTTTAGCTCTGGGAATTTAGTTAATTCATCATATTCCACTGCAGCTTCTTCTGCTTGTTTCTTATTACCAACAACAGTTGGGACAAGTAGTCTTATCTTTTCCCTTAATTCTGCCGCTGTCATATTATTTTTGTTTTGCTGTTGGACCTTTTCCTCCGCCTTTTGCTTTATAAGATGCTACTGCACCGGCAATAGCTTTTGCTGCTTTAGCTGATTTGCCTTGTTTTTTTATTTTATTTACTAAAGTATCGTATGATTCATCTACTTTACCATCTTGATCTTCATCTTCGGCATCGATTTTTTTATCCCAATATCCTTTAGGTAAACTTTCATCTACATTTTCATCAAATTTTTCTAATGTTTTAGCTAAATCAAGTTGTCTTAAGAATCTTAAATCTTTTTTATCTAAGTGACCTTCTTTTTCTTCTTCTCTATCCATTTTTTTAATATCTTTATCTATTAAAGAATCTGGAATGTCTTTATCTTGAGGAATACCTAGAGCTCTATGTAATGCTCCTGGTCTTTTGATTGCTTTTTGGATCCAATCTTTATCTTCTTTTAAATCTTTAGCTAATTTTTCTGCTATTGTGCTATATTTAGATGGTTTATTTTCATTTACTGCTGCACCTTCAAAATATTCAGCAGGGCCTATTCTCATTTTACTTTTATCAGTAACACCTGTATCGAACCAGGCTTTAATAGCTTTATCAACATTCTGACCACCTAAGAAAAAGCTTAGTAGACTTTCTAATCCTTTAGCTCCATCATCCACAAAATCATCAAATTGTTCTTCGTTATCAAATTCCATTTTGTCATCTGATGTAAATAAATAAGTTGGTTTATTTTGTAAATTAGACATAGCAAAGGGCATTCCACTACCTTCGTGGTTTCCAAAATAAGATTCTTTAAGGAATACAATATCTTTTGATGGTGTTTCTTTATATTTGAAATAAATGGCATATCTTTTTTTATTGCCATTATAGTCTTCTAAATATACTATTTTTTTAGCAAATGCTTTTCCGTTGTAGGCACGGCGCCATTTATCCATATTCATAGTTTCGTTTATTGGTTTTTGATTTTCTTCAAATGCCCCCGAAGCATATTCTCTTCCTACGGAAACATCACCTAATTCATTTGGTGTGTATAATGACGCTTGAAATCCAGTATCATCATCTGTACCTAGTTGGCCAGTTTCTTCAGCTACTGCCTGATCATATGTCATGTTATTTCTTCCTCTTAACTTATCTAATTGTTTATCAATTTTATTAAGCATATGACCATACTCATCTGCAATTGGTCCTCCTTCTGGCTCTGCTTCTTGTTCCATATCCATTAATAATTCTTCTCTTTTAGCTAACAATAAACCTATATGGTGGGAATTATCTTTTGGTTTTTTAGGAGATTTTTTTGATTTAATTTTAGATTTTTCTTTCATTGCAGCATCAAATTCTTTTCTATCTCTAGCAGCTTGTCTCATTACACGAACTCTAACATTGAAAGGATCATTCATATCTGTGTCTTCACCTAATGGCTCTGAAAATTTAGAACTAACAGGTTCGTCATTTAAAAATGGGTCATCTGCTACTATATCAATATGGTCTCTTATCATTGCATCTAAATACAAATTAGCATCATCTGTAGACAATGCTTTCATTAGGGACTGAATAATATAATCATCATCATCAATAGCATCTCTAAGTCTATCTAATTTACCCCATGCTTTTTCATCTAAAGTTTCTTTTAGATTTTTTTCAATAGCAGATCCCCTAGTTTTTTCATAATCTGATAGCTTACCATCCTTATTTAAATCGGATTTTTTAGGATTTTTTAAAGCATCTTTAATCAACTCAGTTAGTTTAGGGTCTCTCATTTCTTTAGTTTGTTTTTTTGCCATATTAGTAGCACGCCCATACATAACTGCCTCTGCATCTTTACCATATTTCTTAACAAGGTCACGTTTGTTACCTTTCATATTCATGATAATATCTTCCCTTTTTTTAAGTTCTGACTTAGACAGCTTACGTTCGTTCATTCTTACTTATGGTTTCTTTTGAAATCAGCAGAAAAGTTTTTAATCTTATTAGCAGCAGATCTACATCTACCTTTAGCAGCAGCGCTTGTTTTTTCAATTTCTGCTTCAATTAATAATACTTGTTCTTTGATTCCTTCTAATAATTCTTTTGTATCCATTTTTATAAATTTTATTGGTTAATAACTAGTTTTTATTTATTTTATCAATCCTGCTAATTTTGGAAATCTAGATAATGATTCATCTAAAGCAAATCCAATTTCAGCATCTTCAGCTGGGTTGTCTTTTGTTACATTAACTATACTATCAGAGTCAATTTCATCACCACCAGAACCAACGAATCTTTCAGGATCCATTCCTTGTTCTTCATTAGTAGCTACAACGTGTGCTCTAGTATAATAAGTGATTGTATTACCTATTTGGTCTAATAATTTTTCATCTCCTAAACCTTTAGCTTCTTCTTGTGCTTTTGTTAAAAGACCTAATATAGCTGCTACATCTGAATCTTCACCTGCTAATTCAGAATCAACTTCAATTTCTGATTTAGATGATTCATCATCAATATCTACCTTATCTTCAATATCTACATTAACATCTTCATTATCTTCAACATCAATGTTTTCATTATCTTCAACATCAACATCCTCAGCTTCATTAACATCATCCTTAAAATCCTTTTTAAGTTTAGCTAATTTTTCTTCGTTGTCTTTAATATCTTTTTCAAGATTTTTTATGTGGTCTCTATCATCACGAATAGCACCTTCCATACGTTTTTGTTCTTCACTGTTTCCTTTTTTAGAATCTTCAGCTTCAGATAAAAACTGACTCTTGATGATTTCTTTTAATTCCGATTTTTTCATTATATTTGTATTTTTCTGTTGATTAATTTTATTATAAATATGTTAGGATTTTTCCTTATTGATATTTTTTGCCGGATTTAACGGCTGATTTGTATGTTTTATCTTTCCTTTTTTCTTTTTAAGTCTTCTAAGTATTCAATTTGTTTACGAGTTAATTTATTATAATCAAATACTTCTCTATCTTCTTTTAAATCTTTAGCTGATTTATATAGTGAAAGTAGTCTTTTAAGTTCTTTCTGTACTAACATTTCTGTTTCATTAGTTAAAGGTTCACCATTAGCTTCACCACTATCTAATATTTCTTCTGCATCTTTGATTTGTTTTTTAATACCTGCTTTACTCATCCCTTCGTTGATAGGAAAATCTTCTACATTAAATTGAAATTTTATTTTTGGGTACCATGCTCTATCTCCATCATATTCCATTTCATAATAATTAGATTCCGATTCTATATCAAATCCTTTATCTTTTACCCATTTTAAAGCTTTATTCCAATCATCAGGTAAAAGTTCATCTTTAATGATAAAACTAATAGAACCATATCCCTTACCTTTTAAAGGATCTGTATCTGGTCTATCACCACTGTACATTCCTAGTGAAATACTAGGATTATAATCATTAAATTGGGAATCTAATTCTTTTCTTAATTCTATTTCTTGAGATTTATATTCTCCATATTCGTCTATTTGACTTTCATTAAGATAGCGGTTTCTATTCCACTTAGTAATATTAAAATTATCCATTAGTTTTAGTTATAAATATATAAAAATATGTTATCTTTTAAGACTATTTAAATGTTCAATAGTTTTATTTAAACCCTCTAATACTCTTGTTTTATCAGGGGCACCTACCCAATTTTCTACATCTCCCTGTTCTGTAATAAAACCCTTATTAGATAATAATAATTCTGCTTCTATATAAGCTTTAAATTCATTTGCAAAATTATCTATTTCTGAGTTGATAATTTTAGATTCATAAGCTTCATATAATCCTGCTACTTTTAAATGGTGTTCAAATTCAATAACACAATTAAAACATTTTTTATGGATATTATAATAAGGTTTATCTAAATCAGTATGCATTTTTGATTTACAGTTAGGGCAAAAAATAGGCATTATGTGTGCTTTTTTTGCTTTATCTAATTTAGTAATATTTTGTTTTATTCCTTCTTTAATAGTCCAAGTACGACCATCAGTTTCCCAAACATCACCTTCTTTATATTCCTTTTCATGTTTGGCGTAACCCACACTTTGTCCTATTTTTTCACCATGCTTACCTTGAATAAGGTTACGCATTCTATTTACGTCTTTTTCTGTAAATTGTTTATTTAATCCTTGTACCTTACTCATAAAACTAATTTATTTAATTCTTTAATAATAACTTGTATATCATCTTTTGATAAATTACCACCACTATACCATTGTTTTATTTGGTTTGATAATAAATTAACATCTACCTTTGTAGGTAAATCATTGGGGGTAGTAATTAGTGGGTTAGTACTTCTGGACCTTAATGACCCTTCTTTATATCCTTTTGATAAAGTATTTAATTTACTCATAATCCTAATGCTTTAAGTTGGTTGATTGTATCCTGGGATGATGTGTGTAGTATACCTATACCCCCAGCTTCAACCCATTGTTCTATGTTTGATTTTCTATCATCAATTAAAATGTGGTTAGGTTCAGCATAATTCTTTTTATTATAAGCTTGAGCCAATGTTAATTTAACCCCAGGCATGTTGTTTCTAACCCATAATCTTTTTCCTAATCTTGAGGTTTCTGATCTTGAAGGGGATGATAATAATTCAACATCATAATCTTTAATATAATTCCAATAATCTTTACCATCTTCCATCCAAGGCATTCCTACCCAAAAAGCAACACCCTCAGCATCAGCTAATTCCCAAAATTTGTCTTTACCGAATTTTTTTTCATATTCTGAAGGCATCATACCCGCATATTTTTTATAACGAGTATTGAAGTCAGTTATAACTCCATCCATATCTGAGTATATTTTATATTCCATAGGTGGTGGAGATACAACCTCTTCTTCGGGTATCAAAATTTTTTTAGTATTTTCTTCTAAAGGTATATTAAGTTTAGGTGCCCTTTTTTTCCATAGTGTTTTTATATCTTCTCTATCATCTATAGGTAAATTTAAATCATATCTTAAATAAAGATCAATAACTTTTTCTAAGGGTTGTCTTATCTTTTTTGATTTTAAGTATAAACCTTGTAGGTTAGCATCTATTTCCTTTTCTAATTTGTAATAATCCGGGGTGCCTAATTTTTTTCTCCAAATTTTCCACCAGGGTTTTTTACCTGCTTTTAATTCATCTCTTTTACTAGAATCATCTCCCATTTCTTTACCTTTTTTGACATTAGGTCCACTTTGCATTAAATGTTCAATTTCATGTCTAATAGTATTTCTAATATCCATAGATATTTGTTCCCACATTCTAGGTAATTCATCTGAAGGGATAAAATACATTAATTCAACTTCAGGAATTTTCATTCTAGGACGAGCTAAACCACTACTTTTAAAATAGTCTACAAATCTTGCTTTAGCAATATATTTAAACATTAAATAGGGATAATCAAATTCCTTTCCAGGGCCTATTTCTAATTCAAAATATCCTTTTGGTTGGCCCTCTTCAAAATCACCTTTCCAAGCATTTATAGTATAACCTGCTAGCTTAGTTACTAATGAATCATATTTACCTTCATTTAATACACCTTCAGCTATTTCTCTAGCAAATTGACTTAAACCAAATGGATCTTTACCTAATTTGGGATCAAATCCCTGTTTTTCATCTAAACTATCAGTCCAATTTCTAAATGTCATTGTACCTTTTAAATTAGCTTCAGCTTCAATATCATTTAGGTTATCATCTTCTTGAGTATTTGTTGTTGTAATATTACCTAATCTATCTTCTAAATTTTGTGTATGGTGAACCATTTCATGAGCATAACTACGCGCTATATCTTTAGGGTGTCTACCTTCCGTATATAGTACTATAGTTTTTGAATTTGGGTCATAATACGCCGTTTTACCGAGAAATTCGCGTGCATTCTCGCTATCACCATCAACAAATTCTAAATTAGGTAAAGGTTCTATATTCATACCTTTATCTAACATATGCTGGGTTAGTGTTGCTAATTTTTCAATAAGATTAATATCTTTTTGATATGAAGCGTTTTCATTAAGAGTAATGACATTAGTAATTTCTTCTTTAATAATTGGTCTTAAAATATTAAATACTTCTTCTTTTTCTTTATCATCTAATTCATCAGGAAGAAAGGGTGATAATTTATCTGAGGAGATTTTAGCCGCTTTTCTAGCATTGGTACCACTCATATATTTATCTTGGGTGGTTTGTACTTTTACTTTCATATTAGGATAAGCTGATTCTATATTTTTAGTTCTATTTTCAATATCTTCTAAATCATCATCTCTTCCTTCTCTTCCTCCTATAATAAAATAAACTTCATCTTCGGGATTATTTTTTCCTAAACGAATAATATCCCCAATAGGGGTAGTTGAGGGTTCAATTTTTACTTTCATAGGAAGATGTTTTGAAAATATATCCCAAATTAAAATAGCTTCTTCTTGGCTTACACCTTTCCTTTCTTTTCCCCCAACATAAATAATAAACTCATCTATTTCAGGGTGGGAGTTTAATGCTTTTTTAACCACTTCTAAGTGACCTTTAGTAGGTGGTTTAAAACCACCCCCATATGCTGCTATTACTTTACTCATGAATTTAAGAATTTTTCTATCCTCATTTGTGCCTCTTCTTTAGACATAGTATATTCAATTACATCATATATAAAGTCATCATTTAACATAGTCTGAATTTCTACTTTATCTTTAGCTTTTCTTTCATCAGATCTTTTTTGTTGAGCTGGTGTTTTAGGTTTAGTTCCTTGGGGTTCAAATGGAGTAAGATATTTTTTTATGATTTTATCTATATCTTCCATTTTATTATCTAAGGTATTGGCTACTGCTATAAAATTATTACCAAATAAATCAGCATATTTAGGCAAATTATCTGTTACATCTTTCCAAGTACGCATCACAATAGCAGGTGCTAAACTCCTATCTTTACCTTCTGATTTTTCATATCTATATTGATTTTGGGTTAATGAACGTTCTAAATCAGTGTAAACATAAAGCATCATTACTTTATATCCTGCTTCTTCTAATTCATTTTTTAATTTAGCTGTAGCATTATATGAAGCACCAGTTCCATCTAATATAAAGGATTCTTTTTCTTCAATAGTAGAAGCAATATTACCTTTAAAATCTTTAACAGCAGAGGCCATTGCTTTAGCTGCATTACTTCTTTCTTCTGGGGATGAATTTTTTAAATCTAAACTAACATTAGCATTTTTTAGATTTTGAATATAAATATCATCTACATTCATTATTTTTAAATCATTTAAATCTAAACCACGTAAAACATAACCTTTACCTGCTCCTGGGGCTCCTGCTAATATAATTGCTTTTGGTTGGTCGATTGCTTCTTTTAGAATGTTAATTAAGCTTATCATAAATTGAATATTTTGTTATAAATATCACAATTTTCTTTTAGCTTGCGTTCTAAATTCAGCAAATACTGGTTTGTGACGTGGGTTTTCTAGGTCAAATAATTTTTTAACAGTATTGAATATATCTATGTTTTCTTCTTGTGAACGTTTAGATTCATATATTTCCCATCCTTTACCCTGTATTGTACCCTCTTTAGGTCCTCTTTTTGATGACTTTAACCACAATATACCATAACGATCTGGTTTTCTACCATAACATTCTTCATAACATTTACCATAAATAGCAGTTTGTAAATCATATGTAGTTTGTAAGTGGTTAGATGTTTTAAAATCAATAACCCACAATTCACCATCAATTTCACATATCATATCACAAGTACCTGCTACTTTAATTTCATCTGAAAATAAATGTACTTCTGTTTCTATTAATGTCGGGTTATAGGTTTCCCACCAATCTACAAATTTTAAAAACATTTGCCAAACATCTGGGTTGTACATAGGGATTCCGTTTTGTAAAAAATTTAATTCTTTACCATTAAGATAATCCTCACACATTTCATGTACTTTAGTACCTTCTTCACCTGCTTTTTTTACAATCCAATCTGCACTATATCCTACTTTTTTTAACCAATCTTGGAAAAATTTACCTTTTGGGTAATAACTTAAAACATAAGTTATAGAAGGATAATACTTACCATTTCTTCTATAATATCTAGAATCAGGCAATGTAATTTGTTTAGCATCTTCAGAAATTTCTAAAATTCTATTGTAGGATTTTTTAATTGTTTTTTTACTCATACTAATGATAATTTTTTTTCCATTAAGGCGTATTCTGTTAGAGGAATGGATTTTTGAATTAAGTTGGTAAAATAGGTAAACCCCATTTCGCTAGGGTCTTTCCCTTCAAGTTCAATAAGGTGAACTTCCTTGCCTTCATTAATAAATCTTTCTGCAAATTTTAAAGATTTTTTTAATGCATCATTATCTAATGCTATGTATATTTTTTCAACTGTTGATGTTACTATTTTTTTCATTAAATTAGACTGTATGTTATTGCCTAATAAGGGTATTGCATTTCTTTTAATGGTTATAGCATCAAAAGGACCTTCGCATAATACTAATGGTAATTTCCAATTTATAAATAATTCAAAAGGGATAACATCACGTGATGTTTCAGGATTACGATATTTAATGTATGGTTCTTTTTCAAAAGATCTGCCTGTAAAATAATTTAGATTTCCTATATCATCATAAGAGGGTATAATAATCATTTTTGAATATCTTCCTGATGTGCAATATCCTATATTGTATTTTTCAATATCATCCTTTGTAATACCTCTATTTTTTAAATAATAAGCTGCTTGTCTACCTTCAATATCTGAGAGTGTTATATTTTTGAAAGATTTATATTCTTCAGGTAGTTTTAATGCTTTAGTATTTACTACAGTTTTACGTTCCTTTTCATTTCCTATTAATTTATATAACTCTGTAAATTTTTCAGGAGAGGCTTTAACTTGTTTAAATAAAGATGAAATTCTAGTTCCTTTTTTATTACAAACCCAACAATGCCATGGATTATATCCTTTTTTATTTTCGGAAAAATTAATTTCTAATTTAGGTTTATGGTGATTACAATATGGACAGTTATGGGCTTGGTTGCCTCTAGCTGTCCTTTTACCTGTTCCTATAACAGAATTCACTAAACTTACTAACAGTTCATTAATCATGAGTTGTAATATACAAAACTAAATTTGGGTATCAACGGTTAGTTGAAATCTTTTGTAAAAAACTTTCCTAGGATGTTATCATTAAAAAATTCATCGGGGTTTTCTAAAACTTGATAAACCATTTGATATTTAACTTCATAGTAGGTTAAAAGTTTTTTAGTTGGCGCGCATATAAGAATTTGACGTTCGAAATTTTCTTTAGGCTCCGTTTTATATAATTCTTTTAGATGTTTATTTGAACCCCAATATGATTTCCAATTTGATTCTTTAATTGCTAATTTAAATGAAGGCCTGCGGCCCACAACACCAGCATATTCTGCTAATTCTTTTTTTCCTAGTTTTACTTTAGATGTATTTTGTAATATTTTTTTACCTATGTAAGATTTTTGGGAATCTATGTGTATTATTCTATATACAAAACCATAGGTTTCATCTGGGAAATCTGAAATGTTTAACATTTCTTGATTTAAATATGTCCAATTTATCATATATCAAAATTTACAATAACCGTAGTATCTGTTAATTGAGATACTGGAAGTGGGAAAGATAATTTTCCTACTGCTACTAATTCTTGGGCTCCATTGTATAATCCTACGCATGTAATATAAGGTTCAAAAAATGAACCTGTTACAAAGGGATAGTAAGATTGATTTAAAGCCCCGGCTATTGATGAAGTTAAAAGGGAGGGGTTTGTTGAAAATCCAAATTCATTTTCTAATACCGTACATTTATATTGTTGTTCATAAATTGTTAGGGATGAGGAAAACTCCAAAGTTGTTCCATCTAATAACCCAACATTTGAATTTATTTCTTCACCAATAGTTTGTGTATTATTTCTAGTTAAAACAATAGTACCATGAGGATAAAATATTTGACCACATATGTCTGATCCATTTACTATATTTCCTTCTCCATCATCTGTTAGTTGTATTCCTGTTGGGAATATTGATGTTGTTGTTGAAAATCTAAAGGTTCCTGGAATTATCTTCTCTCCATATAATTTAGTGGGAATAGAGAGTGTAGTAATTTGTGACATTGGGGGATTTTCTTCACTTCCTGTAGTCCAATATCTTTGTTGAAGTAATGATGATTGAAGATAATTATCATATAGTGGAGATTCGATATTACCAATAGATCTATCATCTTCTCTATTAACCCCTGGAAGTATACTACCTGTATTTACAACATCTCCTATACTTGAAGATATATAGTTTGTATAATATAATTGTTTTGCACTATTCCATATTGAGTTAACGGAAGAAGAGTATTCAAAACCAGTCTGAATGTTTAAAGATGATGTATAATTGCAATTTATACCCTCATAAATATTAATTCCAGCGTCTGATCCTGTAATGGAATTACCTGTAAAAGTAAAGCCTTTATCTGCTGTAAAAGGAGTTATTGTAACGTCCTTTGTTGTGAATTGTTTCCAAGCACCCATTCATTAGAAGTCTAACTTGATCCTTACAAGTAATTCTTTAGTAAAGTCTTTTAACAATGGTCTTGATAGTTTAGCAACTGCTACTAATTCTTGATCATTGTTATATAAACCTACTGTAGTAATATATACTTGGGGGTCATTAATAAAAGAATTGTATAATACAGCTCCATCTGAACCTGATATAAATGATGGGTTTGTTGAATAATTAAAGTTTTGACTTCTTGCTCTACAAAAAATAAAATCAGATGATAATTGTTCGTTTGAATTTAAAGTCCACCCAGGTATACTAGCTGCAGATGCCATATTTATAGCTTTAAATAATAAGTTTGGGTTATTTGATTGGTTATTTATAGTCCTATCAGTACCTAAATTTATACCCCCATCAACAAACCTACCATCTAAAGCCTCACCACTTAATATAAGTGTAGCAATGTCTGGTAAAAACCATCCATATGAACCTGATGATAATGACCAGCCATTTGTATTTACTGATGTATTAACAGTACCTGCTGATCCTGATACTAAATTATAAACTCTCCCAGCTTCTGAGAATACTGCTGCTCCTCCTTGTTTACTATCATCTGTTAGATATAAAGTTTGAGTTGAACCCGATATTGCAAATGTCATAACCCCAGGTAGAAGTTCTTCTTTATATCCTGATCTTTCAATAGGGAGAGCGTAAAAATAAGATGAGGATTGGTTACCAAATACAAATGAAGATTCTTCATCTCCTAAAATTAAGTTTCTATATTGACCATAATTAGTCCTCGTTGGGGATAATATTGGAACATTTGGATTATATAATAAACTACCACTACCATCAGCATCACAATAAGCTATAGCTGTTTGAACTGATCCTGTTGCTGCTGCTGTACCATATAAATTATAGTAAAATTGACCTGTTGAACTAGCTACTTGTACCGAGGATGTATAAAATGTTGTTAATGTAGGTTGGTTATTTTCCCAAACTGTACTTGTCACATTTTCATTACTTATAATTAAATCCTCAGATGAAATTGGTGAAAAGGTTGCTATGTTATTTTTATTATCTATGGGCATATCTTTTTATATTTATGTTCTAGTGATTTGTATTGGGAGCTGAACTCTTGCTCCTGAATCTCTTCCTATTATTGTTAAAGTACTATAGAGAATAGTAGCTGAATTTCCACCTTGACCATATAAAGTATTAACACCCGTTGCTGTTAATAAACAACTAGTACCAATTACAGTTCTAGATACATTAGTACCATTTGTTATTATATTTTGAGTATTTAAAGCATTTGCGGCATCAGTACTAATACCTTGACCAACAACTCCTTCATTGGAAGCAAATTGTCTTACATCACTTACAGTAAATAAATATCCTGATGATTCTACAACTGAGTTATTACCTAAATAATTAAAGGTTTGAGGATTTATTGTTGTTGTTCCTGTTTGAGCAAGATCAACAACTGATACTCCACCACCAGTAACTACAGGCATTTTAGCTGTGTCTCTTGGTAGAGTTACTAACTTATATTTCATCATTTGAGTCTCATCAGGGAATGCTTCTAATAAAGGCATGTTTTGGATAGCTTCACCATAATAGGCGGATCCTGATGGGTTGGTTGGATTATATAAGGTATAATCAATTTCATCATCTGATAAGGCAAATGAACTGATGTTAAAAGAACCATCTCCTCTGGCTAAAAGTTCTCTTCCTTTTGTTGTTAAGATAGCATCAACTGTTACTACCTGATTATTTAAATATCCCATTTGTTATATTATTTTAATTATAAATATACGTTTTTTTGTTTTTTATTCCAAGTTATATTAATCTATTGGATATTTTTTAGTATCATTATCTTCATCAGCTCTAAAGGCATTTTTAGCGCTTAATTGATTTATTATAGTTTGTACATTTCTTTTTTGCTGAGGTGAAAAATCATTAGGGATTAAATATCCTGATGGTGATAGGGTTTTAACTCCTTCTGAGCCTGTTGGGGCTGTTTGATATATTACTACTCTATCATCAGCTTCAATTCTTCTTCTAAGAGTAAAATTATAAATTTGACCTGATGGAATAGGAATATCCAAGGTTCTTGGATCTGGATATACCATTACTTTATCAAAAGTATGGGCAGATGCAGTCATTTTTACAAGATTTGAAGCTACTACCGAAACCATTGATGATTTCATAGTACCCCCATATCCATCTGGAGGGAATGAAGAGTTTTCATATTCATCATTTGGACCATTACCTATAATAGTAAAAGTTTGAGTGTACACTCCACCAACAATAGAATTAGGTCCTACTGAGTTGTAATCTACTCTGATTTCATCTCCTACTTGAAATAATATAGGTTGTTGGAAATCTTCAAAATTTGTAACATCATCATCACTATTATTAGTAGTAAGTTGAAAATCTTCCTTAATGAAATTAGCAGGATTTGCAAAAAATGGCTCTTTAAATAATTGAATAGTATCTACAGATCCTCCTGTATTTTTTATATTATTTGGTATTCCCGGGAGGCCTACAGCCACCCCACTCATAGAAGCTGTAGAATAGATACTTCTTGAAACATATTGGTTAAAAGTATTAACCAATGCTAATCCTCTACCAGCATAACATACTGATGTTCCTAAATCTACACTTGCACTAATCCCGAAACTTGATGACACTACTAATGATGATCCCATCAAATATAATGAAGAATCTGTACTTCCTGTTAATAGTGAAAAAGCAGATTGGGATGGGAGGGTTGGAGTCCATACTCCACTACCAGTTAAATAATATGATGATGATGGGTTTGTTTTTTCTGATAAAGAAATCCCCGCGTATCCATACATCCTGGCCCAACTTGCACTTATAAAGCTTTGTGTAGTTGCATGATTATTTTGTTCAATTTGGTTAGTTATTATAGTTTGATATTCCATTGATCCTTGATATATCTGACTTTCTCCTACTTTAAGTGAAGTATAATTAATAGTAGCAGAAGAACCTGATTTAGATATTTTTCCTTGGTTATATGCTACTAATGCTTTTCTATCAACTTCAAACGTACTTCTAACTTCTGTTAAATTTTCACCACTTCCATCAACTTTAATAACAGTGGGGGTTTCTGGGGCTTTTTCTCCTTGTATATTATCTAAAGGACATTCAATAAGTTGATCAATATTAAAAGTATAACTACCCCATAATTCATTGGATTGTTTAGATGTTCTAAAATGAGCAAAATAAATAGGATGTTTTGAAATAGTATTAACTTCTGCATTTACTGAAGGCATTGAGCCCGGGAGTGAATCCCCACCATAAACTGGGCTTTGAGCATAAGTATAAACTGTTGGAATACCGGATTTATTATGAACTAATATTCCATTAGCATAATAATTATGGTTATTACTAACACTTGATAAATTGTATACAGTGGTTAATTTTATTTCGGTTGTTATCGATGAAACTATAATATCATCCCCTTTTATATCTTGACATATATCATTAACTTCTATTTTAGATGCTTTTACCCATCCTTTTTCTTTTACA
>Ga0098052_1001107_pt1 | contig 16958 bp, 18 predicted proteins | sample 15_taG_FD_81591 | JGI IMG/M metagenome (GOLD analysis project Ga0098052, IMG submission 81591) | Marine viral communities from the Subarctic Pacific Ocean - 15_ETSP_OMZ_AT15312 metaG | ecosystem: Environmental > Aquatic > Marine > Oceanic | place: Pacific Ocean | collected 2015-01-18
ATGGTGTCCCTGTCCCCCATCTTGATGTCGTTGACCGTGGCCCTGGGGAGCTTGATGAAGTACTTCGTGTCCCTGTGATCTCGTTGTGCTTGATGTGGATGTTCTCCGGGTTCCATCTGAGGAGCTTTATGTCCCTCACGCTCCTCACGTAGACATCTACTTCCTTGGCGTAGCCCTCGTGGCTGCACTCCGAACACTTCAGGTGGAACTTCGTGTTCTTCCACTTGTAGAGAGACCTGCTCTTGCTGGCACGGTGCCTGTGGCCGCAGTGCGTACACTTCAGGAACTTGATGAGCGGGTAATAGATCGAAGCGAAGCCGTTGCCATAACAAAAATAGTCCAAGCCTATCTGAACCTGGAAGGACCGCAGACCCAAGCTGCTATCTAGCCCCTTACAAAGCTTCTGGAGAGCGGGGTCTTCAGTGTCAAAGACCAGGTTGGTGACCGGATACTCCGCCATCTTGGAGCAGGCCACGTTGATGATGGGGTTGGTGAAGAAGTAGTACCTACACCACCGAAACAGCTCATGGACATTGGTAGGAAGGAACTGCTGGGCAACATCGAAGAACGGGGACGGGTACCGTATACCAAAGCTTCTAGTCCCCATACTGGACGTGGAGAGTGCCCTTGGGTTGTACCTATTTCCCTCGCTGCTGAGTACATTCATTACTTATCCTTGAGGAGCTGGGACCTGGCCGCCACCAGCATTTACACCAGTAAGGGCACCAACACCAGCGTCCGCCCCCCGCCCAGCAAGCCCCATGCCCCTAATTCCCAACTCTGAGGCAACGAGCGCACCGGCCCCTGCCTGCAGTAGACCGTGCGTTCTGAACAAGGGATTTGTAGCTACGAACGAGCCCCCCATCCCAACAGCCCTGCCTACCCTCTCCCCCCAGCCTTTCTTCCTACCCTCTGAGGTTTCCGAAGAAGCGAGCTCACCTGCCGAAGACGCACCGCCCAGACCTACTATTACGCCCTTCTCCCCAGGCAACGCCCTATGGAGTAGGTTTCTAGCTTGGTAGTACTTACTGTCCCCCTGATACTTGGGGGCTGCAGACAACCATCCGCCTCCGCGCAGCCTCTCCACCACTGTCTGCTTATCCACGGGCTTGTCTAAGAACCCAGCTGTGTACTCCCGGGCAGGTGTTGTGCCAAAAAATCCCTCACTTGCCGTAGAGGCATCCCTTATGCTCTCTCTGAGGGCCTTCTTCTTAGGCTCGGAAGTAGCCACGGCCATGTCTCTCCACCCCTCCTTCCACCCAGACGGGGTAAACGTCGCCTTCGTACCCTCAACTGCCGCCCTTCCCGTGTTCTTCACTCCCTCCCAGAGGGCCTTCCCGCCCCTAGATGCGACACCAGCCGCACCTCTGACTATTGATGGCTGGGGCATTGCTCCCAGCTTCTGCAGCTCCTCCGAGAAGTAGTAGTAGACGGCGGCGTCTGTCATGCAGCTAGCCCCTGCTGGTCTCTTAACTGGGAGCGACGAAGACCCAAATACTCTAAAGCTACCAATAGCCTAGAGACACAGATGTCTACCTGGTTCTCTCGTAGAATCTTATTTGGGGATGCCAGGGCTTCCCGAAGGCGCTTCTCCACGCGCCCCACTGGGTGCTTCTCGAACAGCTCTACGTTCTTGCCGAATCCCCTAGCCACCAACTTCGGGTCGGGAGTCCAACGCTCCAAGGAGTCAGTGTTGTACCGATCTACACAGAAGCTACAGAGACCATCTTCTTGCCGCTCCTCCTCGTTACCGCAGTCTCTGCACCTCTGCTCGGACCCAGAGGAGTACTTATTGGCAAAGTCGAGAGGTTCCGGTAGATACCAAATACTCTGGTCTAGGGCGTGTACCGCAATGTACTTAGCTACCTCCTCAGAGAACTGGGGCACCTCCGATAGATGCCCAAGCTCCTTCCTGATCTGGTTGGCTATATCCACTGCCACCATCATTTGACCCACAGTGTGCTGCTGAAGCTGGCCAGACACGGGACGATTGTTGTTCAGGGCCTGGCAGATAAAGTGGAAGACCTCCCAGTCTTTCCAGAATCGATCCCTGTTCGCTACAGCGCCAGCCGCCATCATCTTGGCTAGGTTGATCTTAGCCACGGAAGACCCAGAGTCACGCTCCAGGGTCGTACGGAGAACATTAGGGTGCCACTCCAGCGCCTCTGGTCCGTATTTTCCAAGCAGGTACTTCAGGAGGGTAATGGGGTGTGCCTGCTCATCTTTGAGCAGGGCCATCACCTTCCTCCGGAATTCGAGGCATGAGATTGGGAAGCCAGGCGAGCAACGATGAGCTTCTGCTCATGGGGAAGACCCTTGAAGGTACTTACCGGAGAGTTCCGAAGTCCTGACACAACGGAGTCCTTGAAGATGTCTTCCATGGCCGGGATGTACTTCTCGCTGGAGACAAAGGACTCGAGCTGGTTCTGGGAGAGGTAATCCCCGCCGTCCATCCAAGACCACGATGCCTCCTTGTCCTGACCGAACACACAGAGGAGTGGGTCCGGGAGGCGGCTGCCGTACTTCAAGAGGAGCCCCGCCTTCTCATCGAGAAGGTACAGGGCCTCGACCACATCATCTGTGCCTAGGACCGATGCCATCTTGCCCAGCCTGTCGTAGTCCCCCTGTATAGCCTCGTCAGCTGACCAGCTCTGCCGATCGTGCATGAGAGCCTCGAACCTCGGGTTCAGGGACTCCCCACCGTACTGGAAGATGGCGTTGGGGATTCTGACACCATCGGCAGACCCCAGTTTGCACAAGTGAACCGCAGTCTCATGGCGGTCGTAGGGGTCTAGATCTGCCCACTGTTCCTTGGCGCTCTCGAGCAGTCCGTATGAACCCATCTTCGGCATGGGCGAGGGAGAGGAGCCCTGGGAGTAGCCCATGAGTGCATTCGCCTCCTTGCCCTCAGAGGCGAATGCCCTGCGCTCGTCCATACTAGTGTCCCTCTCTACGTCCATGTCGGCCAAGAACGAAAGGGCAGTGCTGGGCTGGAGGCCGTGATTCTCAGCAGCCGCTAAGATGTTTGTGGCTGCTAGCTTTATGGCTCCCCGGCTCATGGAGTGCTCTCCGTTGAGGAGGTAGAACTCCGAGAGCGCAGTGTTCCCTGCGTCGAAGCAAGCAAACTTGCGATGCTCCCTTCCCAAGTCGTCCACCAAGATGAGGGCAAAGTCTCTGTCCATAAGCTCGGAGCTTTCCCTCCAGGAAGCGCTCTTCAGGAGGCCCTGAGCCAATTCTGGGTCCCCCCGAGTAATAAAGAGTTCTCCTAGATCATCATGGTGGTCAACGACGCGCATTTGGGCTCCAAAGACTCGCTGGTACAGACCCTATCATAGTCCGACATAAGAGAGTGGTCACGAGTGGCCGGTATAACCTAACAAGGAAGTAAGCGTGGCAGATGCCTACTCGAGGAAATGGAGGGATGACGACGATGAAGCAGAGTCGCGTCGTCGAAGAAAACCAGATTGTTACGGAGACCCCGAGGTCTTTGACCCAGATGACGATGACTGCGACCGATGCCCGTGGAGGGCCGCCTGCAAAGTGGTCATAGACAGAAAGTCCAAGACCAGGTCCAGGTCCAGGTCCAATAGGCGTAGCCGGAGTAGCCGGGACGACAGAGACGACAGAGACTCTAGGATCATCAAGAGGAGGGGGTCGACCTCTGTTAGAGAAGCCCCCCCAGATGAGGACGATACTTGGAGTTCAGTACTGGGGTACAACGCCATGGTGGAGGCCGCACAGGGAATGGCGGACGAACTGTCCAACGCCGTAGGACACATACCCAGGAAGAGGTATCCAAATATCCTGGCCAAGAGGAAACGACGGGTCATAGACGCAGAGGAGGATGATTGAAGTTCCCGGCGCTTGACCCAGACAAGGCATATAGGACTGGCTCTCTGTTCCTGCCCACCAGCAAGGTGGCAGAGAAGCCAGTGTATGGGGCCATGACATTCGAGGCCTCGGATGGCACAGATAGAGTCTTGGTCAGCCGCCACCCGCATCATCTAGAGATCCCAAGAGAGGGCTTCTCTGCAGAGCAGCTGGGGCGTCTGGGCATAGACGTCATAGCCCTGACACCCAGTACCTTCGACCCTGTCTCCATTAGGCCAAAGCCAGGGTCTAGTCTGAGGCCGGACCAGGAGGGGGCCGCTAAGGCTCTACGGTCAGTAAAGAACGGAGTCCTCAATGTGGGATGCGGGAAGGGCAAGACCTACCTGGGCTGGTACAAAGCCTGCCTAGTAGGGGCACCCACTCTGGTGATCTCCCCACAGGTCGCACACCTAGAGAACTGGTTAGTGGAGCTGAATCTCCACTTCGACTTCTCCGGGACGGTAGGATGGATTCAAGGCAAGAAGATGGAGTGGGACAAGGACATAGTCCTGTCCACCGTACAGACTCTTGCGAAAAGATGTGAGAGCGGGTCGCTACCTCCAGAATTCCACAGGAGGTTTGGGCTGACCATCTACGATGAGTGCCACTACATGTCCGCTGAGTGGTTCAGCTTGGCCGCCAATGTCAGTCACGGGCCTAGACTTGGCCTAACCGCCACGGTCAACAGAGCTGACATGAATGAGGGCATCTTCCTGGCCCACCTAGGTCCGGTATTCTACGAGGACCTCGAGCAAGACCTACAGCCAGAGTTCGTCGTGGTAGACACCTGCGTGTTTCCCTCCAGTGCGGACAAGAAGAAGTTCCTGGACCGGTCTGGGATGAGGCACTGCGGACTTATCCGGGCCTGGTTGGCGAAGCATCCGTACAGGAACTCCGTCATAACTTCTATAGTGGACAAGGTGATAGCTGACGGGCGGACAGTCTACTGCCTGTCTCACGGACCGGACCACGTAGAGCATCTACATGGCCTCTACAAGAACACGAGCACTGTCATACATGGCGGTACTCCGGCTAAGGACAGGCTTGATAGGCTGAATGGCGCGGACTTGGTGTTCGCCACCCTAGGAGTGGGCAAGGAGGCGTACAACAGGAAAGACCTGGACACGCTGCTACTGCTCACCCCCTTCTCCGCATCTGACCACGCCGCTACCTCCTTCGACCAGTCGGTCGGCAGGATTCTGCGGTCGTCTCCGGGGAAGAAGGACCCTGTGGTCTACCTATTCAGAGATGAGAGCATTCCAGAATGCGCTGGGATGATTGGCTCTCTACTCAAGGCCGCCAGGAAGAGAGGCTACAAAATACGGGAGTATGAATGAGCAGACAACAAGAGCTCCTGGCACAGGCGAAGAGCTGGGTCAAAAGAAATCCAGCAGGCTACAGCCTCTTGGAATCCAGGAGCCTAGAGAAGGCAGAGCGAGAAGAGAAGTTCTCCATCAGAGAGCTTTGCGAGAGGCTCCGGTGGGAGAAGAACCATGGGATCCTGAAGGGAGAAGAGAGCTACGCCATCCCAAACGCCCTGACTAGGTACATAGGCCTCCAGATCATGAAGGAGCACCCAGAGACCCAGGAGTGGATGACAACGAAGATGGCGGACCTGGGCCCCCTGGCCTCCTACGGAAGGAGGGCTGCCCTAGACCTCTACGAGGCATACTCCAGGTGCGACAAGTGCCCCACCCTGTGCGATGTCCGCAGTAATGTCGTGTTCGGTGGCGTGAACGTAAGCGCAGACATCCTAGTAGTAGGCGAAGCCCCGGGGGAGGTGGAGGACGAAGAGGGGGTGCCGTTCGTGGGCAAGTCCGGGCGTCTACTGATGCAACTCTTCGACAAGGCGTGGCTACGGCCCCAGGAGGACCTTCTCTCGATAAGAGATGAGGATGAAGACGACGTGTACTACGAGAGTCTGAGGGACTTCCTGGACCAGCACATCTTCTGGACCAACATCGTTTGCTGTAGGCCCCCAGATAACAGGACCCCCACCAAAGATGAGATTCGGACATGCAGCAACAGACTTGAAGGTCTCATCTATGCCGTAGACCCAAAGATCACCCTGGCTTTCGGGAAGGCGGCGGCATCCTCCCTAGTGGGGAAGACCCTAGCGATTACAGAAAAGAGAGGAACAATCTACGATATATCGGTAACCAGCCCTGTCACTGGCAGGGAGGTTCGATATCCGATGATGGCCCTTCTACACCCCTCCTACCTCTTGATGCGGGGGGACAAGGAACTCGTATCCAAGAAGAAGGGGAGTACCTACGAGACCCTGGAGGATCTCAAGTACATCCTTCAGGTTCTGGACACCTACTACAAAGAGGCGCTGGGAGCCTCGTACCCATTGGAGAAATCATGAGCACGGACAAGAAGGACACTATCGAAGACCTCGGAGCAGCGGTCGACGCGCTTGCTGAGTGCAAGGAGCACCTAGAGGCCCTGGAAGGCTTCTTTGGAGAGGGAGACACCAAGGAGGAATGGCAGACCTACAGGGATCTCCAAGAGGAGTTGCCCAAGAAGCAGGCAAGAGTGAAGTCCATCCTGAAGTCTGGGGACAGGCGAGGGAAGTTTTCCATCGGAGAGTTCACCTTTGAGGTGAGGAAGGACCGGGAGAAGGTCGTCATCGACCTAGAGGGGCTGCTAGAGCGTGCTGAGGATCGAGAGGAGCTGGGAGAACTACTCAGGTACGAGTTCATCAAGTACATCGTGAACGTGAACCAACTGCCCAGGCTGCCCGACAAGCTCCAGGTCATCTACGGCAGATACATCACCAAGAACATACAGGCAGGTTCTGGGGCTGTGTACCTTCCCAAGAACCTGAAGTGACATGCAGGTTGGTAAGGTCGGGGGAACCGCAAATGTCGGTGACCGTAGCTTCAGCCTGGACCCCATACTACTCACTGTGGAGGACCTAGACATGGGACGAAGAGACGCCGAGGAGTTCCTCGGAGACGAGGGAGCCAGGGTAAGCGTCAGCCTGGATATGTCGGATAAGAACTACGGAACCGGCATCGGTGCCATGGTCACCGTACAGCTGTCCTGCAACCAGGACAACAAGACGATCAAGAAGGCGCACTCCTTGGCCAGCGAGCTGGCAGTGGAGTATCTGGATGTCACCTTTGCCATGGCCCAGGACCTTGGAGAGGAACACAACATCCTGAAGGAACAATGAGCGGTATAACAGTTCGCCCGCAGCAGATCATCGTATCTCCAGACACTGCTCCCGAGGTACACTATGTAGTGGAGGTGGACAACCCCACCTTCAGCGGGGCCATTGGTGCGGGGAAGACCACGCTCTCCTCTCCGGCTCTTTCAAAACTGGCCAGTTCCCTGATAGAGCATGTGACGCGGGAGATTGCCATAGATCTTGGTTTCGAACATCCCCAAGAAAAAGAGACGCCTCTATTTGGCGATGACGACGAGGAGCTCCTGTAGATGGCCCACCCAGAAATAGAACTGGTCAGTAAGATTGTAGAGGAGTCTGACTTCTCTGAGGTTGTGAAGCGGGGCCTCAATCCTGGGTGGTTCAAGACGGAGGAGGGGAAGCTCGTCTTCAAGTGGTTGTGGGCGAACTACCACGACCCGAAGCACAGGGGCATGGTCCCAGATAGGGTCAGCCTCTCTAGGAAGTTTCCCAACTTCGACTACTGCCCTGGGTCCAACCCCATCACCTACCTCATCTCAGAACTCAGGGAGATCCGCACTAGGAGCGCCCTAAGAGAGCTGGCTGAGGACGTGTTGGATGGACTGGACGACCCTGGAGAGGACGCCATATCCCTGGTGTCGGAGTTCTCCAGCAAGTTCAGGGACCTGGCCACTACCGCTGACGACGACGAGGGGATTCTCCTGTCCAACTCTGCGGACGAGATGAAGCAGGAGTACGAGACGAAGGAGGCCTGCGGGGGGATTACGGGGATACCGTACCCCTGGGGGCCCCTGAACAAAGCTACTGGGGGCATGCAACCAGAAGAGTGGATCGTCATCTACGGCAGGCCCAAGAACATGAAAACTTGGATGCTCTGTGTGATAGCGGCGGAGGCGTACATCAACAAAAGGAGAGTCCTGGTCTACTCCAAGGAGATGAGCAGGATTCAGATGCGTAGGAGGATCGTAGCTATCCTCGTCTGCCTAGACTACGACAGGCTCAAGTCGGGTGCGCTAGATGAGTACGAGAAGGAGGACTACTACGAGTTCCTGGACAACGTGGGGATCAACGAGGAGCAGACCAGGGGTAAAGGCGGGCACCAGCCAGCCATGTTCTTCTTCTCGGACAAGGGCAGAAAGACGCCGGCGTCTGTGGATACTCTCATTGCCAAGGCGGAGAAGTTCAGGCCTGACATCATATGTGTGGACGGCTTCTACTTGATGCACGACCCGAACGTGAGCCCAAAGTCGGCCCCTCACGTGAAGATCTACTCGATCTCAAGAGGGATGAAGGAAGCCGCTCAGTACCTGGAGATCCCCATAGTGGGGTCATGCCAGGCCAACCGAGGCGGAGCAGGGAAGTACACAGAGGAGCTGGACGATGTAGCAGGGGGTGACGCTATCGGACAGGATGCGGACCTACTGCTCCGGGTATACAGGGGGCCACACCCTACTGGGCCAGGGGCTGCTGTAGCCGTCACTCTGCCGGGTATCAGAGAAGCGGCGATCTCCCCCTTCCTGATCAACGCGATGCCGGCGACCAACTTCAGTCTTCTTCAAAAGAGCCTACGGATGGGTGCCTTCTTGAAAGACAAGGCGCGCATGGAAGCTGCAGAGATGGGAGAGGAGTCAGAGACCAAGTCCTCTGGCCCCACAAAGAAGAAGAAGAAGAAGGGCCAATTCAGAGAATAGGAGAGGATGTCCGATTCCATACTTGAGTTCTACCAGACTCACGTGGAGGGGCTGAGCCCGGGGTCCAACGACAATTGGAACGGGTTCTGCCCTATCCACGGGGAGACACCAGGAAGAAGCCGCCGCAGCTTCTCCGTGAATGTAGAGAATGGGCTGTGGTGCTGCTTCTCGGGATGCGGGGGAGGCGGAATCAAGAGCTTCTTGATCTCCCTCGAGTATCCCAAGAAGCGGGCCTCCCGGATTGCCGGGGACCTACAACCCTACATCTCCAAGGAGAAGGCCAAGAAGCAGGCCCGAAGAAGGGCCGCAAAGAGGCCAGAGAAGTTCAAGACCCGGCACCCTCTCCCGGAAGAACTACTGGGTGTGTTCCAGGAGACTCCAAAGATTCTGGTAGACGATGGGTTCGATGAAGATGTCTTGAGAGATCATGACATTGGGTACGATGAGGACTTAAACCGCCTAACATTCCCAGTCAGGGATCTGAGCGGTGTACTGGCTGGGGTAGTAGGCAGAGCCCTAGACCCAGGTAGTCGCTGGAAGTACAAGCCCTATGTGGACGAACTCAAGCAGTTCGGAATCAAGGACTACTCGTTCAAGAAGGGGAACTACCTGTGGAGGTGGGAGAGGCTCTACGAGGACTATCAGTCCTCCAAGCGCCCCACGACCATACTGGTCGAAGGGTACAAGGCCGCACTCTGGCTGGTACAGAATGGGTACGACAACACGGGAGCCCTTCAGGGGGTGGCCCTAACTGGCGTTCATAGGGCTTTCCTGGAGAGGATGGGCGGAGACGTTCTGATCTTTCTGGACAACAACAAAGCCGGACAAAAATCGGTCCCTAAGATCGTTACAAGTCTTAGGGCATCGGGCATAGATCCCTGGATAGTTCCATACCCAGGGCCTGGTATTCAGCAGCCGGACGATCTAGAGCCGGCAGATCTACATACATGCATACGAGAACCCTTGAGGTTCGCCAACTGGAGACGTTCAAAGCCATGTTCAAGAAGAAACCAACACTGAGAGAAGGTCGGTCCAAGACCGACAGTAAGAAGAAGTCTGGGTGGAAGCCCAAGCAGAGCGAAGTGCTTCGACTCTCAAACAAGCCGGTAGACATCATCCTCTGTCCGGCAGAGTACACGAACACCTATGTCGACTACGATACCGGCCAGGCCGAGGAGGTAGTCGAGACTTGGTGGAGCGACATGTTCCGCAAGGTCAAGACGAAGTGGGGCTCCTTCCCCCTCTACCGAGTGGGATGGGATGCAGACAAGCGGGAGGGGACCGTTCTGGAAGAGCAGTACCTCCGACTCAGAGAAGACGGACCAGTTGGGAAGCTGTCCCGGCAGTACTACTTCAACGTCATCCACTTCGACCTGTTTGAGCTGAGGGACCTTCTCGATAGAGACGGGAAGCTCCAGTCGTTCAGCAGTGGGGATAAGGAGGGCGAGACCATCCAGTCTTGGCAGCCCATCGAGTCTGTGAAGGGGAGAAAGCAGGTCAGGGCCAACATCGAAGACCTCGTAGAGGACGACGTGATCCGGCTCTGGAAGAAGCGGTACATCAACACTGGGCCCATGCACCACAGGCATCTCAAGTCCATCATGGCCATCGCGGACACCCACTGCAAGTGCGGCGGGCATCTGGAGGCTGTGGCCTACGAATGCGAGGAGTGTGGACACGTCCTGGCAGACATTGAGGATGACAAGGAAGACTGGACTCACGAAGACTTCTTGGAGTTCGGAGAGGGTCCTAGGCGGTGCTCTGATTGTCGCCATCGTGGCCTGCCCAGGAAGGTCTCGGAGTGCGACTCCTGTAGCGACCCGTCCGCCCTTGGGTTCTGGGAGATCGTCCTCACGATAAAGAAAGAGGGCAGGGGAGTCGACTCGTACATCAAGATCGACAAGGCCGTCCCAGTATCCCAGTATCTAATGGGAGGGGCGTACCCTCTCGTAGAGTTCAGTGACGAGGACGAAGGGGACGAGGAGCCCCTTGTAGACAGTGACGGAGACCTGGTCTTCACCGAGGAGCTGCTGAAGCCTCTCACCAACGGGTTCAACTTCGACGAACTCGGGTACAACCGATTCAAGGACGAGGATTGGTTGTCTAAGCAGCTGGGACTCAAGGAAGGAGACCCCGGATACGTGCCATACGACGACGACGACCGAAGAGGCGGCGGACGAAGAGGCGGCGGACGAAGAGGCGGCGGACGAGGGGGTCGGGGGAGTAAGGGCTTCCGATAAGAACATCAGCGAGGTCGGGGACGTCAAAGTCCCCCGACCTCGCGCCACTATTAGGAGGGGCAATGGGACGAGGGAACTTCGTCTTCGTGAATACTCCGGACCCTGTCTACCTCGAGGAGGAGGAGGACGCGGAGGAGTACGTAGAGAGGTATATGAGTGCGGCAATGGTTGGCTTTGACACAGAGACAACCGGCCTGAACAAGACTACTGCTAGGGTCAAGTTCTTCTCCTTCGCAGATAATGAGACCAGGATATGCGCGCCAGTCAGACTGCTGGACATGTTCGGACCCATCCTAGAAGACCCTGCCATAGTCAAGTGCCTCAGCAACTGGAAGTTCGACCAGCACATGGTCTCCAACCATGGATGGAGCATCAGGGGCGAGGTCTACGACACGGTGGATATGGATTGGCTCGAGGACGAGAACCGGATGCGGCACGGGCTGAAGTGGTCAGCCAAACACCACCTGGGCCTTCGTATGATTCCGTTCAAGGAGGTCTTCGGAGCTGTAGGAAGCATCGACAAAGAAGTGGAGATGCTCTGCAGGATTCACGACGTCTTAGAAGACCGGGACGAGGACGAGGCCAGGGTGATCCTAGCCATACTTGGCCGGTCTTCTGACAGCCAAGAGGTGTCCAAGGCATTGAAGGTCGTGTCAGCAGCTATAGACAGTGGAACACCGCTGACGGCATCCAAGCTGCTCTCTATCGCGAGAAAGAACGGAATAGCGCCTAAGACCTATGGCAAGAAGAGCTTCGTACAGGACTTCTGCGCCTTGTTGGGCAAGAGGATAGAGAAGGAAGACCGAGAGTCGTACGAATGGATGATGGAGGACGAGGCTAGCATTGCCCACGCCCATGAGATCATCAAGACTACGATAACGTCTAGGAGCTCCGACAAAGACCCCCTCGATCTTCTCCGGATCCTAGTGGGCGACTATGCGTCATTAGACGCGTGGGCGTCCTACACCCTAGCCGTCCACCTGATGCCGCTCTTGGAATCGGAGCCGTGCTTTGATCCCTTCTCGGGGCCCTCGGCCGGAAACCGAATCGACGGCGAGTGGGAGCCGATCAGGACCCTTCTAGATCACTACGAGGACACTACTGACCCGTTCACGAGGGTCCTGTGGAATATGGAACGGCGGGGATTTCTCCTCGACATGCAAGAGGTGGCCTCCCTGAAGGCACCCTGGCAGAAGGAACTGGACAAGGCACACACTGCCCTAGTGAGACTAGCGGGCTGGGGGATCAACCCCAAAAGTGTTGACGACAAGCGAAAGTACTTCTTCCGGGAAACCTCTGGAGGGGACTGGGTCGACTTGTACGGCAACCCCCCAACTGTATGGACCTCCGGTGGCCAATCTGGAGTGAAAAAGCCGTCTACGAACAAGGATGTCATAGCGGAATTTGCAGGTAGAGGGGAGCCGTTCGCTGTAGCACTGCGGGGGTACACAGAGCTGACGACCCTCATGAGTCTGTCCATCAACAAGCTACCAAAGCATGTAGACCACCGGGGACGCATCCATAGCACCCTCAAGTCCACAGGAGCAGTTACGGGCAGAATCAGCTCAGCTGACCCCAACCTCATGAATGTGCCCGCTAGGGGAGAGAGGGGGAAGCGGATACGTAGGTGCTTCGTAGCCGGGACTTGGGGCGACTGCATCGACGTGTGTATGCCGGAGGTCTCTCACATAGAGGTCCTTCCTGCTGTGAAGCCAGACACGGAGATGATCCTCTTGGTGGCAGACTACGACCAGGTAGAGATGAAGCTACTGTCTCACTTCTCCCAAGATAGGGACATGATAGACACCATCTTGTCGGGAAAGGACCTCCACTCCAGGACTGCTGCAATGGCTGGGGGGTATGACTACGACGAGATCGTCGCCGCCAAGAAGGCGGACAGCCCCACCAAAGACCAAGAGGCCTTGCTTACTGTGAGGAGCAACTTCAAGGGGGTTGGGTTTGGAATCATGTACGGACGTGGTGCGGTAGCTCTGGGCATGGAGCTAGGCATGACCATCCTGGATAGAAAGGCCAGGAACGGCAAGGTATGGCCATATTGCCCAGAGGCAGAGGATCTCATCAGAGAGTTCTTCCAGGTATACCCTGGAGTAAAGAGGTTCATCGACAATACGCACGATAGGTGCGCAGAGACCCTAGAGGTGAGGACGCTCCGCGGTAGACCTAGAAGACTGCCCGATGCCATCTCCTCGGAGAGATGGATAGCTGCCAGGACCAAGCGTCAGTCTGTGAACAGCATCATCCAGGGCTCTGCAGCAGACATCATCATCCGGGCGATGCTCCGGTGCGCCAGAGACGAAGATCTCAGAGAGCTGGGGGTGAGGATGCTAATGCAGATTCACGACGAGCTTGTGTTCGAGGTGCCCAACATCCCGTCTCATATAGAGGCAGCGAAGGTGATTGTGCGCGAACTCATGGAGGACAGCTCTCTGAGTGTCCCCATCACAGTATCGATGGACGTAGCCCATCGGTGGGGAGATGCAAAATGAGCGAGACTAGGTACAAAGTAGACAGCCTTGTGGGAACAGCAGTCATCCTGGCCTCCATGGACGGAATCCCCATGAGGGTGTCCAGGGACCAAGTCCCGGACGAGGCTCTGACTCACACCCTAGTGGAGGTGGGTCCTAGGGGATTTCTGCTGAGGAACCCATTCGGGAGTTTGGTCTTCGCCTCGACCTGTAGCTTCACTGCGAAGCCTGATGCGGCGGAAGAGTGACTTACGTAGAGATGGTCAAGGCCATTGCCGAGGCGTCGGGGCTGCCCCGCTCCGTCGTCCGGCATGTGCTCGACACCCAGATAGAGGTGCTGAAGCGAAAGCTCGTTCTACAGGACGAGATAGCCTTCAGGGGGCTGTTCAAGATACGCTCTGACCTACAAGACCGGGTGGTCCGGTCTAGGGGAGAGCCAAAATCTGTACAGAAGCTGATCCTGTCGGTGAAGCCGGTACCCAGCTTCCGGAAGGAGTTGAACAAATGGACAAGTACGGAGTCGTAACCAACGACGAACTCATCAAAATAGCGGGCCGCAGCGGGACTCCATGTCCCGAATGTGGGTCTGGGCGCGTGAACCACACAGGTGTCACGCCTCACTGCCCCAACTGCGGGACTCGACCCTGGGAAAGGAGATCAAATGCCTCGGAAAAAGAAGGCCGTAAAGGAAGATGAGGGGCGTCCCATAGACGACGTCCTGAACCGCCTGAAGAGCAGGTATCCAGGCAGAGTGTTTACTGGTCGTGAGTACACCATGCCTTGGATGGTACGGAGACTCCCTACGGGGGTCATAGACCTGGACATCGCCCTCAATGGGGGGTTCCCTGCTGGAGGCCTATCAGTCCTAGTGGGCAAGCCTGGGGTGGGGAAGAACTGGGTCGCCAACAAGGTCATCCAGAGACAGCAGCAGATCTACGGAGAAGACACCAACATCGGGGTCATCAACACGGAGACCTGCTACGACAAAGTCTTCGCCCAACTGTCTGGTGTAAGCGTAGCTCTGTCGGATGATGAGATTGGAGTCCTGGCCTCAGAGTTCAAGGAGGACACCGGCAACGACATGGAGGAGGCTGAGGTCAAGAAGTACATGTCTCAGATAGGCACCTTCGTGACAACGATGCCGGACACAGCAGAGAAGTGCCTACAGATCGCCGTGGACATGGTCTCCTCAAGGGCATTCCACGTAGTGGTGATCGACTCCTTCGGGTCGCTCTTGATCGACGCAGACGAGGACAAGTCCTTGGATGAGAACGTCAAGGTGGCTGGGCCCTCTAGCGTGAACACTCAGTTCATGAAGAAGCTGTCCAACGCCCTGGCCCCGGACAAGGACGGAAACCCAAACCTGACCTGCATCCTAGGCATCAACCAGGCACGGGACAACCAGAACCGAGCCAACAAGTACAGCCCGGAACTCAAGGAGTCTGGGGGGTGGGCGCTCAAGCACGGGAGGCTAGTGACCGTGGAGCTTAGTCCTGCCGGTAAGGTCCGGTCTGGAGGGAAGAAGACAGGGCTCATAGTCGGGAAGAAGGTCCGGTGGAACATCTCCAAGCAGAAGGCTGGGGGGCATGAGGGAGGCTCTGGTGTATACGACTTCATCTGGTCAAGGTGCGGTATGGACCCAGGGGTTCACCTTGTGGACATAGCTGTGGACTATGACGTCGTTAAGCGTTCCGGTACCTGGTACTCCTACGATGGAGAGAGATTGGGGCAGGGACTGTTCGCGTCGGCAGCCGCTGCTGAAGAGATGGGCCTTCTATCTGAGATAGAAGCCGCAGTTCTCGCGTCAGCGGGGATACGGTACAGGACCTGATGCCTAGCCGTAAGGTTTGTCCCTCCTGCGGGAGCTTCAACGTCAGATCTTGGGCGATGGGGAAGATCCAGTGCAAAGCCTGCACTCGGGTCTTCTCCCGCCACGAGGTAGAGACGGTGAGGTACACCCCAAAGAACCCAAGGACAAGCACGCGAGCTCGAGCTGACAAGCACGAGAAGCACGCGGCAAAGGTCCTAGGAGCACAGAAGACCATAGCGTCAGGGCAGACGCCCATAGACAAGGGTGACGTGAAGTCTGACTTCCTACGAGCAGAGTGCAAGACAACTGAGAAGAAGTCTTTCGTTCTCAAGCTCGATGCCCTGATGAAAATCGCTAGACAGGCATCTGGAGATCAGATGCCTGTCTTCAACATCCAATTCAACGAAGGGGCTAACCCCAGGAACTACTACATCATCCCAGAGGGGTGGTTCCTTCAGCTACTAGAGGCGTACAAGATTGCTCAAGATACTGACGATTGACGACTTGCTAGATGCCGATGACGAGGAGATTTCGGAGGTCAAGAGCCGGATCAATCTCAGACAGGCGTTCATGTCCGGAGGCCGCGCACTGGGCCAACGAGTGGGGATGACTCTAAACGAGTACCACGCCCACCTGGCCAACCCACAAACCGAGACCTGCCATGTGTGCAGCGGTTCGGGAGTCTTCACAAGGAAGGTTCGATCTGTGGGTGGGATACATGCGAGCGCGGCCCACTTCTGTAGGACGCGGCTCTACTTCGACGCGTCCGGGGCGATTGCGCCTCGTCCGAACTTCCCTCTAAAGCTGAACATAACCTTCTCCATTGGGCACGGGATTCATCACTTTGTCCAGAGGGCCATGAAGACACACTTCGGGGGCCTTGAGGGCCACAGCTTCCAGGAAGAGGTCAAGGTAGACCTGCCGGACGCAATGGTGTGGGGGAGCTCCGCCGACGTACTGGTCGACTACCCCTTCGCGAGGGTGCTCGGGGAGGTCAAGAGCATAGGGAAGGAGTTCGACAAGCTCGTAGCCCCAAAGCCAGAGCATCTAATTCAGGCAATGGGTATCTACGCCAACGGACTAAATGCTCCGTTCGTGTCCTACCTGTACGTGTCCAAGTACTGGCCACACCACACCAAGGAGTTCGTCCTTCCCTACGACCCCAGTGTGTTCCGGAGGTGGTGGAAGAAGAAGGGAAGCCTGGTGGAGGAAGGACTGGAGGACGGAGAGCCCCCAGTAGCAGACTCTACGAAGAACGAATGTAGGCAGTGCCCGTACGGGTACGCCTGCGAACAAAACCTGGCGGTGTAAATGCCAAGAAAAACCGACGAGAAGGACTACAGCATCTCCCTCAAAGAGGGCCTAGAGGGGTACGACGAGGTCTCTGTTGATGTGCTGAAGAAGCTCAAGAGGCGGGGCTTTCACCTTCCAGAGAGGCCGGTAGGGTCCAACGATGAGTACTTTGATGGGAGGCTTCCCGCGAATGTACACGAACTCAGGGACAGGGAGCTGACGGAGCTCCTGATACTGATGTGCCAGTACGCAGATTGGACCGGGGTGAACACTGCTGTGGCCAAGGCAGAACTGACCAACTCAGCCGAGAAGGTCAAGCTAGCGAGGGCCGCCGTTAGGAAGTCCAAGACGGGGTCTGTCCAGGACAAGGACGACAAGACGACTACGGACGAGAGGTTCCAGGATGCTAACAGA
>Ga0098052_1001108_pt1 | contig 16950 bp, 41 predicted proteins | sample 15_taG_FD_81591 | JGI IMG/M metagenome (GOLD analysis project Ga0098052, IMG submission 81591) | Marine viral communities from the Subarctic Pacific Ocean - 15_ETSP_OMZ_AT15312 metaG | ecosystem: Environmental > Aquatic > Marine > Oceanic | place: Pacific Ocean | collected 2015-01-18
AAAAGTTATTTTGCATTTATCGACAAATAAAAGGTTGCCGCCCGGCAGTCGGTGATCAAGTTCTTGTTGTCGGCGGGACGAACACTCTCCCCGACCCGACACCCGCTCCTTGACACCGCGTTTGCGACCCACAACCATCGGGGGACCCCCGGTAGGCAAAACGCCCGGCAGCGTTTGGAGCAACTCCAAGAACACCGGGCCGAGTAGTCAGACCAAACGATGTGCGTGGAGTGACGAGGTAAACCGCAAAAACCGGGTAGCACCCATCCTCGTTAAAAAGACATAGTAAGCAACTGGAAGCAAGGTGCGAAAGCAACGCGATAACCCCCTATATATAGGGGCGAGCCGAGCCGCCAAAGCCACGCAGTCAACGTAAAACGATCAGCCCGTCAGCCCCATGGGGCGGCAAGCGCTGACACCGAATACACCGACGTGCCGCCGAGACGACAGCAGCCTGAGCCGAACGCCTTACTATGATTGATCGCCCCCGTCAAATCGACGCAGCCGCAAGGCGCGACGGGGGAGGGTCGGGACACGTCCCGGCGGTCGATGGTCCGCAGTTCTCAGGCGGACAGTAATAGACTGAGAGGCAGCCCAGCCGGTGGCTTACAGCCGGCCCCGCGTCCACCCCATGGGGTGTGCGGTGAACCAGTCCCCCGCATCCAGTGCAGGATGGCGGGGGGTATCCGCCACGGGGAGCGAATCCACCGACCCTTTTTAGACCCGCTCACCGGGCACCCTACATAGCCTCCGACCGGACTCCCCCTGTGCAACAAGAGGGGTCGAGGCCGGTCGAGAGGCGCCCCTTTCCCTTCAACCCAAACAGCAGGACAATCACATGACCTTCAACGCAAACCTCAAGCTCTCCGCCCCCGACTCTTGGGCCTTGGACGCTTGGACCCCCGTGTCCGGCGTGTCGCCGCAGGACGCGGCCCTGAAATTCGCCACCTTGCTTTCCTCCACCGGAAGCATTCCGTCCGGCCAGCCAGTCGTGATCACCGTGTGCGGCACCACCAACTGCTCCTTCGACCACATCACCGTCACCCCCAGCGGGGCCACGGTCTGGTCACTCCGCACCGTCGAGGTGGCAGCATGAGCGACACCCGAACCGCGAAGCCATTCCGGACCGACCCGGACAAGTCATGTCCGTCGTGCCCCTTCGGCCTACTCCGCACGCCCCTGGCGTTCAACGCCACCGACCCCGCCACCGGCGAGTATTGGTGCGTTGACTGCGATGGCAAGGGGACCGGTCGCCGACTCATCGCGCACTTCAAATCACAACTGCCAAAAGAGGAGACCTCATGAGATACACCTTCTTCATCTGGACCGACTACAACGGTAAGAAGCGGGGGGCATCCGTCCCCAGGCGCAAGCGGGGGTTGACCACATGACCTTCGACCGACTGCCCGAACCCATCCCAGGGATGGAAGGGCCGTTCCGATTCAGGTCAGGCCGGATCGTGTATTGGGATAACAAGGCTGGGCTTTACTATGACCGGTCCACCGACATGTACCTGAGCGACCGCGAGGCCGATGTGATGCGACAAGGCAGCGCCCCGGCTGGATGGGGCCGGGTCACCACATGAACGACTGCCGGGGGGCGGGGGATATTCACCCTGCTACCCTGGCTGCCCCGTGGCGTGCTACCGTACAGCACCGCCACCTGATAGCCCGCCTTTGCCCTGGCATATAAGCCGGAAGTGCTGGCGACTCGGCCCCGTGGAAGCCCCACGCCCCGCCGACAAGGCCCGAAACCACCACCCAGGCAGCCCGAAAACACCCACCCCCCACTCGCCCGTATGCCGCCTTTAACCTGGGGTATGGGCGGATTGACGGTCCCCTGAAAAGAGGCCGTGAGAGGTGGGGCGGCCTCCCTACCCTCTGATCTATTATTTGTAGATGCAGATATGCTATCAGTGTATAAGTAGTTTCAACCTGGGTTATCCCATCTACTATTCGTATATTGACTTCACTTCACCCACCCCGGAGCATGATATGACAGCCCCTCCATCGTGGCGTAAGCCACACGACACCCACCGCGACACACTAACCAAGCTGATAATCAGCGGGCTTCGACAGCGGAGATTGGATTGGACCTGGGGCGAGTTGTGCGACGAGGTCGATCTCATCCTCGCGATGGTCACCATCAACGATGAGAAGAAGGATTAGGGTAGCACCTGACGCGTCAAGGCTTAGCCCCCAGGTAGGGACACAGGTGGGGCCACCCGAAAGCGTGGGTTTGCTGGGCCTTATCGCTCACTCGCCCCAAGTTGCTGGCCTAACCTGGCCCTACCTTCTGCCACGTAAATAGGCCAGGTTCCCCCTGCCTTTATGCTTCTTGGCCTATCCGTCCCCAACCCCTTTCCAAACAAAAGGATTTGCCTCTCCGCCCTATATCCCTCTCTCTATATACTAAACCTAACATTTAGTAGAGTAGGTAGGGACAGTAGGGACAGAACAAACAAAGCCAGGTTGGGCCTCGCTTTTTTGCGGACCTTTTTGTACCCCCCTGGCTGGCCAAAGCGTTGACACGTAAAGGGACGGTGGGGACAAACCCCCTCAAGTCGGACAATATATGTCCGCCCACTACCTAACACGCCGCACTTGCCTAACACGGATGGCGTGATTAAATCTTGGGTAAGATAGGCAAACACCTAACAGGAGCACACATGATCCATCCCGGCGACATTATCCGCAACCTCGACCACTCGGACGCAAGCGACCTTGAAGGGTCGAACGCTTGCTACATTCTCGGCAAGGTGATCGGGGTGGATGGCAACCTGGTGCGCTTCGAGGTGCTGGTCCGCATCTGGTGCGGGGAAGCCCGAACCGAAGAGACTGGCCGCACATTCACCACCCGCCTTCACAAGTATGGCCGCACCCGCCTTGGCGAAGGCCTCCAGATTATCTCAACCCAGGAGCACACAGCATGACCAGAAAGAAAACCTACACGATTGAGCACACCGCGAACCTGCTATCGCCTACCACCATGACCGTCACCGGCTACGCCGCTGCGCTGGAGTGTGCCAAGGCGGTGGCTGAATGTGGCGGGGTGGTCCTGCTACGCGGCGACGATGGCCGCGCTCGTGTCATCCCCCAACCCCAACCAACCCAGGAGCCAACATCATGACCAACCTCACCCCCGATCCCAAGTACCCCGGCACCATATCGAAAGCGCCCGGCGGCGGGTGGGTGGCAACGCCTGATGGTGGGCAGCCGACGCGCTGCACCCTCGTGCCGATAGGAAACGAGAGCGACCTGCACAAGCGGTTCGACCGACTGGTCCGCCGCGCCGAACGGCTTGGGCTGACTGCCCCAGTGCTGACCCGCGTGGCCGACGTGGCGCGACAGATTCGTGCCGAGTATGGCGGACACCGATGGGTGCGGAGCGCACTGTACACCCTGGTCGCAGCACCGGTCCACTTCGGTGGCTGGTCCTTTGTCGCGGCCATCCAGCACATGACCGACGACGATGGCCGTGCGCGGAACATCATCCGGTCAGCCCCAGCCTTTCGCACCGAGTCCGTGTCACCGCTGCTGAGGAAAGCGTACCCGGTTTGCGAGCACTGCAACACAGCGCGCAAGCGGAACGATACCTTCGTCATCCAGCACAACGATGGCTCGCGCAAGCAGGTCGGTCGTCAATGCCTCCGCGATTACGTGGGCGACTCCGATGGTGCCGACGTGCTGGCTTACGCGGCGTTTGAGAGTGAGGTGTGGGCCATCGCCGACACTGAATCATGGGCCATGGGCGGCAGCGTCAACGCATGGGGGACCGCCACGGTGCTCGCGCTGACCATCGCCTCGGTCGGGATACACGGCTGGGCCTCGCGCTCCTCGGTCTATAAGAACGGGGGCCGCAGCACCTCCTCCATCGTGCTGGAAACGCTCACCGCGAGCCTAAACGATGGCGCAGAACTGCGGGTACTGTGGAAGCAGCGCGACCCGGAGACCCGTGGCCGGTTCGTCCAGCCGTGGGGCAAGGCCGAAGAAGCCAAGGCCGAGGCCGTGCTGGCGTGGGCCGATGGCATCGACGACGACACCGACAGCGATTATCTGTGGAACCTCAAGGTGGCCTGCTCCATGGGTGCCACCTCAGCCAAAGAGCTTGGCATTGTGTGCAGCGCGGTGACGGCATATGACCGAGCGATGCAGCGGGCGAAGGCTGACGCGGCGCGGGCAGTCGTGGCCGAGACAAGCAAGGCCATTGGCAAGGCCGGCGATAAGATTGGCCGGAAGCTGACCGCCGCCGACAAGCGCAAAGGTGCCGCAGCCCATCCCGAGTTGACCGTCGAGGTGACTGGCACCCACGTCATCAACGGCGACTACGGCCCGACCACCATCGTGTCGATGTCTTCGACCTGCGGCAGCGTGGTCAAGTGGTTCGCGAGCGGCAAGCTGACCGACGACGGCTCACCGCTGCTGGTAGGTGGGACGTACACCCTGGTCGGCACGGTCAAGCGGCACTCCGAATACCGGGGCGTGACCGAAACCCAAGTGACCCGCTGCATCCTGACCCCGGCGCGCTGACTTCACCCGGCCCCCTTCGGGGGGCCACCAACCAACCACAGGGCAAACGACATGAACAACGCAAAAGGAACACACGGTCGAGGCGGTAACGCCAACGGCAAGAAGCACGAAGGTCGTCGCCATGGTGGCGGTCGCTCAGGCCGTTGGGCACGCACCGCTGCGCGTGTCGAGAAGGCACACGAAACCAAGGAACGCCAGAACGCTAAGCGCGAGATCCGTGAAGCGCAAAAAGAGACAGCATGACATTCGCAATCGAACTGATGACCTGGCTCAAAAGCGCCGCGCGCCAAGTCGCAACCACCCACCACCAACCAACAGGAGCCTGACATGGCCACCGAAAAACGACCCACCACCAAGCCCGTCGCCACCCAGAGGCGTGGCAAGACAACATACAAACTGTACGACAATGGTGAGCTTTGGACCACCGGCGAGCACGGCTTTCGATGCGGCTACGTGATGAACCCAGGAAACCTGGACTACGCCATCAACAACCATGAGGAGGAGATGCGCTGCCTTATGGCAGAGGCTCGCGCCGAGTTCGGATTTTGAGGCGACCAACCACCAACCACCAACCACCAACCACCAACCACCAACAGGACAACCACATGACTAAGCACACAATCACATTCAAGGTGACGACAGGACTCGACCCCGACACACTACTGGAGCTTGCCCAGGCAGCCCAGGCAGCACTGGTGTGCGACTGCTACAGCAAGCACGACGCGCGGGCCTACGGTAATGAGCATGAGGTAGCAGTCATCACAGACGCGGGCGGTGCATCATGACCACACCGAAGACAACACCCGAAGCAGTCGAGCAAGTCGCCAAGGCATGGCGAGCCAATGCCGCCGCCGCAGGGATGCCCGATGACGCTTGCTGTGTCGAGTACAGCGACCAAGAGAGCCGCGCCCACTACGGGCCGTGGTACCGCGACTCATGGGGCGACCAGGACCGCGACATTCTCGACCAGGAAGAAGAGCAGCCCGCTTGGACCATCTGCTGCAACTATGAGCGGGTCAGGTCGAGCCTGACTTACTTCCCCTCTGACGGTCGGTGGCTTCACTACGTGTGGGGCAGGGAGTCCGCCAGCCTGATCAAAGGCGGCACCATCGTGGCCGTCGCCAATGCGGAGATCGTGTACACCGGCTGAAAGAATCTTCACTCCCCCACTTGCCTAACCTCCTGCCGTACTTATATATGTGTGGAAGGAAACAAACCCCCGGCGGCGATGGCTGCCATCCAACAAAAAGGAACCTAACATGGCCAAGCAAAGACTCGATGCGTACCAAGTGATCACCGACTCCATCATCACGGCACTCGAAGCCGGCACCCAACCCTGGCGCGCTCAATGGACGGGGCTGGGTGGCTGTTCTCTGCGCCCAGTCAGCGGCGGCAGCGGCAAGGACTACCGAGGCATCAACGTCTTGACGTGCTGGGCCAAAGCTCAAGAGGCTGGCTACTGGTCCAACGCGTGGCACACCTATCAGGGAGCCAAGGGGAAGGGGGGCCAGGTCCGCAGGGGCGAGCGTGGAACCCACATCATCAAGTGGCTCTTCGTTCCACGGAAGGATAGTGCCGGCAAGCCAGTCTTCGACAGCCACGGCAAGCCCGCCACCATCCCGTACCCACGCGCGTACTCAGTGTTCAACGCGTGCCAGATTGACTGGCCCGAGGGCAGCGAGTACAACCCCGGCCCGATGCCCACCATCGAGGACCACGACGGCTCTCAGCTTGGCGATAACTACGCCGAGGCCAAGCGTGTACTTGACGCATGGCACGAGGTGGTGCCCGTCACGTATGGCGGCAACCGTGCCTACTACTCACCCAGCGAGGACCGGATTCAGCTTCCGCTCTTCGAGCAGTTTGAAAGCGAGGCTTCTGCTATCTCGGTCGCTGCCCATGAGTGTGGGCACAGCACGGGCCACGAGGACCGCCTTAACCGGCAGTTTGGCAAGCGGTTCGGCACTTCGGCATACGCCTTTGAAGAGCTTGTGGCTGAGTTGACCGCCGCCTTCTTGTGCGCTGACTTCGGCATCAGCCAGCCAGCCGAGCCACGAGCCGACCACGCCAGCTACCTGGCGCACTGGCTCAAGGTTCTCAAGGGTGACAAGCGGGCCATCGTGACTGCGGCATCACAGGCAGAGAAGGCAGCCAAGCTCATCCTCGACAACGCCGAAGCGGCGAGCCGTGTCGATGAAGCCTCGATGGCAGCCAAGTAAAGCATAGGTAGGGGGCGCAAGTCCCCATCCTCACCACCACAAACGGAGCAGCCCCACAATGAAACCCCACCAACTAAGACGCGCGCTCAAGCGCAACCCGAACCAGTGCCCCTTCCCCCTCTGCAAAAGCGAGGCCATCGAGGCCGGGCCTATCATCGAAGAGGACGCTGTGACCCCCGCCCGGCACGTTGAGTGCAACAAGTGCGGCGGCACCTGGTACGAGCGGTACGCCCTGGCCGATGCAGAGGTGACCTCGTGAACGCCACCGACACCCCTAACTAACCAACCAACCACCCCGGAGTTCCCCATGTTTAGAGTCTACCGATCCACCTCGACCTACCGCCGATACGGCAAGCGCATCATCACCAACGGGGGTGCGCGATGACCCCGCTGAGTGACATATCTGATCTGTACCTTGCGGAGTGCAAAAAGGTCGCTGCACTCAGTCTCGACCACAACCACCTCTTCAAGGTGATGCTTGAACTTATGATCTGGTCAGAGCACGAGCTTAGCCTCGCCGGTGTGGAGCCACGGACCAAGCACTTCCGTGATGCCATCGCTGAGGCCAAGGCCATAGTCGAGCGACTTACCACCGAGCCAACCTCACCAACCATACTTGACTAACATAGATACCGTGACTAAGTTAGTCACAACAGAAGGAGAGCAGCATGAGTATCCTATCATCCGACATACCGCGCGGTGGCTTTGGCCGACCGCTCACATCAACCGAGCGCAAGCGGCTCAATGCCGCAGGGTACATCGGCCTGAGCCACCAGAGCATTGTAGTGCGAGCGCACCCCGAGCGTGCCGACCGTGGTCACGTCTTCATCCCAACAGGCAACAACACCTTCGCCGCCTATGGCATCACCGTCACAACAGGACAATAACATGAACCCCCGACCCAACTTCCACGACCTTCGCGGCATGACCGAGGTTGCCCGCACGTTCGCCGCCGCCGTCAAGCGGGGTGACCGCATCCTGCTCATCGCCGGCACCGGCGACGGTGGCACCGAACTGGCTCGACGGGCGGTGGGGCTACTGCCCGACATGACCGACGACGAGCGCGCCGACGTGACACGGATACAGGTGGCTGCGGGCTTGCTGCGCGAGGGCGATGAGGCAGACCGCCGCCCCTTCCGCGCACCGCATCACACGGTGTCGAGTGCGGGGATGTTCGGCTCGACCCGGACCCACCTCGACGACGACGGTGATCTGGTGGCGCGCACCTTCCCCGGTGAGCTTGAGCTTGCCACTCACGGGGTGCTGTTGCTCGACCAGGTGACCGAGTTTCGCCGCCACGTCGTTGAGGCTATCGGTTACCACATCGACAGCACCACGACCCTTATCACCGTGGCCCCGCCCTGCCCGTGCGGCATGACCAACCATCCACAGGCAAAGTCTCGCTGCTATTGCACCGAGGCTCAGCGTGACCGTTGGGTCGGTCGCCTGGGTCGGATTGTCGCTGACCTAAGTATCGGGTGCGTCATGGAGGTGCCGCACCTAACCCTAAACGACCGCTACAACGGCGAGCGTTGCCCATCAACCCAAGACCTGCTTAGCGCGGGAGGTGCAGCATGATGACATGTGGCCATGCTGGGTGCCCCCATCCTGCTACAGAAACCATACGCGACTACTCCGGTGAACGCTGGGCGTATGATGACGAGGAGTGTCTGGTCTTATGTGAAAAGTGTACTGACTACATGTGTAAAGACATGGACATACCAAACAAATACAGGCGCAAGTGGCCTTGGACTTTTCAAGACCTGCTTAGCACCGGAGGTGCCGCATGACCACCAAACGAAAAGACTTCGCCCCACTCAGACTCCAGGCGGTCCACCCTGATGGGTCATTCACGACCACGCTGGACCGCGACACCGAACCAGTGGAGCAGGAGCAGGATGCCCGACTGATCGCAGCGGCCCCTGACTTGCTGGCTGCGCTGGAGAGTATCGTAAGCCTCGACCTTTGCTGCGCCACGCGGGAAGAGAAGCTCAAGGCTGACACCATCTTTGCGGCAGCACGCGACACCATCACCAAGGCTGGAGGTGACGCATGAAGCGATACACAATCGAGTTTGAGCAGAGTCACAAGCAGTGGGTAATCATTGACAAAGAAAACCCGGACGACTCCCTTGGCTACTTCTACGCGAAGCCCGAAGCCCGCAAGGTGGCCGACATGCTCAACGAGCGCATTGACCTGTTTGCCATGCTGGTGGAACTGGTAGAAACGGTCACGCTTTGCCGGGACTGTGATTGGCAGGTGCTCAATAGAGAGTACGTGGAACTACTTACCAACCTGGAGCACAAGGCAAAAGCGATCATCAATACGGTCTACCGAGGTGCCAGAAGAAATCGTAGCCATCTTAAAGGCTATCCCCACAGATGAGGGCTTCATGTCGGGACCAAATCCCAAACGCGTACCCAATGATGAGAGGAACAGATGAACACACCAACCGCTGACACCAGCACCCCAACGCGGCAGGGTGGGCCGCGCAACTGGAAGGGAAGCCTTCCACCCAAAGGAGTAAAGGACATGCAATCAATCCAGATTGAGAATATGCCTGGCACATTCATTGAGGTCATCGAAACGTCCACTGCTGGCTACATCGTTGGCATCGTACACATCGATACATCGGTGTTGGTCGAAGCCACAACCACAGAGGACTGGAGCCACAGGATTGCGGGAGGCGGATACGGCCTCCCCGACCTGTTTCTACAACTTCGATGGCTCGCATATGACACGGTGAAAACCTACCGCGAAAGCGCGCCCGTGCCCGGTGACCAAGCCAAGGTAGAGTATCTTGAGGAGCTAATGAGCGAACTCGGTAACGAACGTCAAACCGAGATCAGGCGCTATCGAGCCGCACAGGGAACGAAGTAGAGACACACAAAGGGGGCTGATGAGCCACGCCATAAGCATCATCGGCCCCCCTTTTCAACCAAAGCGAAGCCACCGAAGGGGGTGCCAAGTGATGAGAACACAAACAACAAGAAGAGAAACATGACTATTACCAAGAAGAGAGACATGACTACTAAAAAAACCTCAACATCTGACCTGCTTGAGTTCGCTGACTTTGACCCAACCATAATCAAGCTGGTAGCCGACGCGGCCAGGGAACTGGTCCCAGCCAACGAGCAGTACGTCGTTGACGCAATCGATGTGCTTGAGAAGGAAGCACTTGAACGTGACGCTGTGGCAGTCGCTACGCTTGGGCTTATCGTTGACAAGCTGTTTGAAATGAAAGAAGAGAAGGGGGTGAGCGATGAGCAACATTAAAAGCTGGCTCGACTGGCTCGTTGACCACCAGATCATCAGCCGCACCCAGGCTAAACGCTATGCGCGCATGGCCAAGCGTGGCGAGCGATTCACCGTCAAGATTGCCGAGCAGCGGGACGGCGTACTGACCGTCGAGGGTGACGGCGAGGCACTCCGCGTGATCAGGTCCGGGGGTGCGCCGTGAACAACAACAACAACGAAGGAGGTGCCAAGTGAGATCATGCGGAAAGTGTGAGGGGTGCGTCGAGCCTACTGAATGGAACAGGGCACTCGGCATACTGTGTAACTACGCAGGTGGCTACATCACCCTGAGTTTCGACGCCCTGCTCAGACTGACAAAACAGGCTGAGCTTGACCGTTGGAAGTACGAGGTACGCGCACGCCGATGGGCGCACGGCCCCTGCGTCAAACTTATTTTAGACCAACAACAAAGGAAGTGAATCATGATCAGTAAACGAAACACCAAAGCCCTTAGCCGCATCATGCGCCGAGCGAACCAGCGCACCGATACCGAGGAGCACACCGGCACTATCTCGATGGAGGTCGATGGCACTGAGGTCGAGGTAGAGGTCACTGTAGAGGTGAGCTTTGAGAACGGTCCAGACGGTCGCACCTGGGAGGTCATCGGATGGAGCGCCGAGACAGCAGACGGCACCGAGGTCGAGGTAGACCACGAGGTCGCGCTGAGCGTGGCCAGCGACAACGTATAACCAACAACTTTCTTCGGCTGTGCTGTCACAAAGCAATTTTCTGGGTCGTAATAGAGAGTAGAGGCCAAGCCTCAAACTTTCTTCGGCGCGTTTGTCACAAACCAGATCAAAAGTGCCGATTTAGAAGCAGGTCGGGGTGTTCTTACCCATTGTAGCCGAGCAGGAGGGCATGTCGGTGGCCGAATAGATGCCTTTTTTTCAACTTTCTACAGAAAGTTTGTCACACCCGGCGTCAACTTCACCAGTAACTATAACGGAGGGGTCTTCACTTCCCTCCTCCACAGGGGGTTTTATGCTCACTCTTTAGACCAAAAGAACACACTGGAGGTTCGTTTCCTCGACTCCAGTTAGCTTTGCAGCCCAGCAGGAAGGCATGTGGGTGGTCGAATAGATGCCTTTTCCACCACAACAACAGGCAAAATCATGAATACAATTGCAGCACAAATGACATTCAATATTCCAGCAGACCTCCTCAGTTGGGCGATGCAGAAAACCGGCTTGTCCCAACGGGAGGCTACAGGGGCGTTGCTCAACGCCTACCTGGGGCTGCTACCGATAGGCCTGAGCGAACACTATTTTGTGTTCGACTGTGAGACAGGAACCATCGACGTTTTAAGCGACGACCAGGGGAGGGACGTTGAGTATTTTGAGCGCATCGTGTATCCCATCAACGCGGCGCTTGGTTTTCCCCGAGGCGACTTGCGTATAGCGCCGGACCTTCAACACTCAGACATGAGACATAGACTCGGTAACGGCCCCCTCATCGGGTGGAAGAATCGTGCCGATGGGAGCAAGTCAGGGGGTCTTCCGGCTTTCGTTACTGCCATCATTGGAGGTGAGTGATGGCCAGGAACGTGGACGGATACACGGTGCGCTGCAAGGTAGACCTGCGCGAAGCCAAATGGCTCGGCGGCTTGCCCATCAGCTACACCGTGCACGTAAAGCAGGGCGGCAAGTGGATATATGTCGGCTCTGTATGGCGCGACAACAGATGGGCGGGCTGTGTCGAGAAGGTCCAGGACGGGCCATTTACGGGTCGGCTTTGGAGCATTACCGGGTACGGGTGCGAGGACACTATGCGCGATGTGCTCTGGCGGCTGATACCACAGGCCGAGCGGCATGGCCTTATCGTCAAGGGAGGTGAGTGATGAACCGCGTAGATATTATCCGTAAGCAACAATGGGATAAGACAACAGTGAACCACCTCATGGAGTTCTATATTGAAAGCCAGGCACTCGGTGAGCGGTTCGATGAGTTTCTGTTGGACACAGCGAGGAAAGAGAATGAATCCATTGACCAACTACGTCAGTGTATACGTGAGGCTCGCTCCCATGTTGTTCGGCAACAGTTTGCTGGTAAACATGAGCAGGACAGGGCCGATGCCGTCGCATGGCTAGAGCGATGGGGTGAGTGATGGAGCAGTCTTCGGGCAGCCCGCACTACCTGGCTGCGATTGAGGTTGTGGTAGCTGTTGCTGGGTTCTTAGATGGACTGGACACCACTACCAGTGCTGAACGTGTAGAGAGGCTGCGCCTGTTGCGTGAGTCTCACGAGGCGTATCGGGCCTGTATTGAAAGCAATGCTTCGTATGGACGGTAGCAAAGCGATAGAATAATAAATCTTGGGCACGGCAGGGGAATGTCGTACCCATCTAAACTCATACGCTGCGAAAGCAGCAGTCTAAGTTTGGGGTGATAGGCCCGCTGGTAGATTGGCTATTGGCGGGTCTTTTCTCTTTTCCGGGTGCCATCTGCGACCAGTCCAACGAGATACTGACCGTCTTATCTATATAGTTATGCTGCTGTGTATCTACTACTTGTCGTTCAGGATAGGGATAGTCCAATGAGTGTGGCCAATAGTGCTACCAATCGTTATATTGATATTGAAGTCTGTGTGATTCCTGTTCACACTGCCCTGACCTCTACCCTTCCTGTTTTGGGTAGGGGTCTTTGGGTTCCGCCAAAGACTACTTCATATGGCAGACAGAGTGCCCATAGATAACGATCTTATTCGTTACGGAAGCTGTGGCAGACACCGTGCTGTTGCCAGAAATAAGCATCCCACTCACGACGGATAAGAAGCTACCGGCTGCTATTGAAATATCAAGCACGTTATCTGGGGAGGTAGTCCCACCCCACTGTATGTTCAATACTACTGGCGAGGTATGGCTGTTGTACGCCAGGAGATAGACCTCATCAAACAGAGACCCCTCACATGACAAGCTGTGAGTGTGGACAAGCTCTCCCTGAACAGCACTGTTCGTTGAGGATATCTTTATACCTAGGCCATTCGGAGCATTACTTAAATGTGTAGTAATGGTACTCATTTTTAAGCATCCTTGTTTTCAATCATCTTAGCAATGTCTTTCTTGAGCTTGTCTTCTTCTTTGCTCTTGATGATCGCGTCTAGCTTCAATGTCTGATCTGTCAGTTGAGTAGCAATCGTATCAGTCATCTGGTCAATGCGCTTCTGAGCGAACCAATTGGTGGCGATTAAGTAAATGGCAAAGATGCCCATAGCACCATACTCCAGCAGGGCAGTGACTATACTGCTGGCACTATCGGCTACGACTTGCTCATCCATTAGAAATCCGGCTGGTCAACGAGGGTATAGGTAAAGCTATTGCCCCACTTTGTTTTACCACAGTACACGATACTCATAAACTCGTCGAAGTGTGCTTCTTCTGCGAACACCTGGCACCCAGCAGACCACTTGTTTACCTGTGTAGATTCTCTGCCCGCTTTGTGGATGTTGATTCCATACATCCCTTCTTGGGTAGTTGAAGGAGACATGTCCAGAGTCTCATCCCGGTTCTTGTCTCGGTATACTGTGACTGCCTTACGCTGAACGAGAGCGTCATACCCCCGGTGCTGGCCTACCTTATACGCGCCACGATACTGCCCAGGCTTTAGGATAGCGGTGCCGTTTACATTCATTGGGTGCGTCCGCCAATACGAACCAGGGTCCGTAGTCGCTGGCCAGGTACGCGTTACCCACCCAACCTCATCCATGTAGACAAGGCAGATGCGATCATCGAAGGTGTTAGCATCGCTGGATACCGTGCGGATACCGATGATATTCAGGTTGTACTCGCCCTTAGTGAATACTGTGTGACCAAGGGACGCAACATACTCAAGCAGGACAGGGAGCTTAGTCACAGTTGATGTTCATTGCTTGGCACATCCGAGCCTGGTTCTGCAAGATAATAGATATGTCGTCACGGACACCATCTTGGCTCATCTCAAGTTTATTGACTCGTAAGCCAAGGTTGTCCAAAGACATCCAGCCACCGCCAGCAAAGAAGATCATACCAACAACCCAGATAAATAGTTTTGTATCGAGCCATGCAGGCAAGCTATCTGTGCTCATCGGAATCCTCCAGAACTGTAATGATATGCAGTACCTAACCCTACTGTAACAACTCCGACAGTCACGAGGGTTTCGATTCTTCCTAACCACCGTTGAGTTCCTGGCCTCTCCAGAAAGGGCAGCGGCTTGTTTGCCTCCTCTAACTTAGCTTTATACCAATCCCGATCAGCCTCCAAGGCTGTGATGTCGATTGTGTATCTTTCCGAAACCGCTTTTCCCCAGGACTCAGTTGCGAGCAAATCCGAATAGTCGGACAATGGAACAGCGATAGCTGAGCACAGGGCTTTACTATCCTGGCCCAGAATAGTCGAAGGTATGAGCTTGCCCGCCTCAATCGGGTAGGTCATCGAGCACTGTCCAGGCACGTCGGCGATGGGGGGCAACCGTTCAGGCATATCCACAGCCCAAGCTAATCCCGATAATAGTAAGAAGGTCATTCTTTGGGGGACTGTTTACGGGCATTGCCCAGGGCCGCGAGTTGGGCTGCGGTGTTCGCTCCGCTCAATGCAGCGTCTACCCGAGCTATTTCTTCTTCGAAAGTCTGTTGGATATTATCGCGAGCAGCATCAGCCACAAGATTCTCAGGTGGCGCATCAGGCTTTTTGGCTTTCTTTTTCCCACACCCACCCCTCCCCATAAAGAACGCAAGGAAGACAGCGCCAATAGCGGCGATAACTTGTACGATGGTATCCATTTCGATCATGATGCCACCATTCTAAGAATCACATCATTGGCTGGGTCTGTGTTTGAGGCTCCGCCCGTCGATTCCGCGCCAGTCACAGCCCAAACAGAGAGCCCTTCAGAGTAGGGCGCTCCCATAGGCATGGCATAGTTGACCACCGAACCGGATGCCGCGTAAAACACCCAATCTGGATGCGTAGTCCCTGGTGAGGCTGATGCGCCGTCAACCACTTTCACATACACCGGTACCGAGTTTGCGGTATTGTCGATCTTGATGACAAAAATCTCTCCAGCCAACTCACCGGTTACGTCTGTGTCAACATTGGAGCTAATATCCACATCTGTAATCAGACTTCCGCTAAGGATTGAAAAGTCAGATGTCTTGGTAAGTTCTTCGGCCATTCGTATTACCCAAGAAGTAGAGTTACTTTTGTTTTAGATGGTGGGTCTATGGTGTCTAATGGGTTTGCGTTTTTAGTTGCCCACATATGAAGGTTGGTAAACGCAAAACCATCTGGCAACTCGTATACCTCCGTGGTGCCTGGACTCCCTCTAAAGATAAGGTGAGGGTTGGTGCTACCTATTGATGGCAAATACCCACTAAAAAACTTCACGTAGGCATTGCCCTTAACTCCGGTTTCAATGATTACGGAAAGCAGCGTACCAGAAACGTATGCCAAGTTGGAGTTCAAGCTTGCCTTTACATCGTCCTGTAAGACTACTCGATGTGAAACTCCAGTTCCGTGGAACCTGGTAGCCTTTAATGTCATTCGTGAAACCTACTTGTTGCGGAGAGCAGCCATAGCCTTTTCAGCAGAATCACCCGCAATATAAGCAAGGCCAAGATAAAGCCACTGTGTTGAATCGAGCATACCGAAAGCAAGCAGGGTCGTACCAAGAGCAAGAACCGCAAGCCTACGCCACGAGATTCGATGCTGAGAATCAAAGAATGTTTTAATTAATGCTTTCATGGGTTCTCCTATGTCCCGAGTATTTTGACAATAATGTCGTTGCTTGGGGCAGATTGAGCCGCAGCGTTTGCTCTTGTTTGTGTACCCCAAAAGGAGGTTCCGGTTCCAAAAGCATGGCCGGTAAAGCACATATATGACACCTTCTCTCCTGCTGGGGCATACAGCATAATGAGCGGTTGATCACTCGATGGTGTGGCCGATGTGCCATTCCGAAGTTTGATATAGTTCGTCTGGCCAGTGTTTGCTGTATTGTCAATCTCAACGGCATACACAGTAGACGCCCCAGAGAACAGGTTGGCTTCAGCGGTTAGGTTCGCCGCAGAGTCGGTAATAAGAGTAGTGCCAAGCGGGTTGGCAACTGTGCCTGTGGTAACAGCCATGATTCACCTCAAGAAGTAACAAGTTGGACCAACACATTACCACCAGAAGGTGCTGTTGAGTCGGTATTTACAGCGTTCTGGGTACTCCAGAGACTGAGTTTTGTAAACGTGATCCCATCAGGCATCACCCACCGAGCGTTCGCGCCATTAGCAACACCAAACATCATCTCAGGATGGGTGGTTCCGACAATAGGCGTATCCTCAGTTAGGGTGAACTTGACGTATACGGGTTGAGACGCGGCGTTTTCAATACTGATAGAGTAAATCTTTCCATTGTCTTGGGTCACATCAATCAAAGCAGTCGTGGAAGATGCGGTTTCAGCCACCATTTTATAGGTGAGCTTGTCGGTCTCGAATCGAGCAACAGAAAGTGCCATTATAATATCCTATAGGGGGAGAAAAACGTTTGGGGCTGCGGCATCGAGGTTTTTTGGGTCGAATACCTGAAAGATATTATTAAGAGCATACTGTGTCATGCTACCCGCTGAGCCTCAAGCCATTTAATGAGTACCTTCGCTTGCGTACCACTGGCGACCGCCTCATCCCAGTGTGCTTTTGAAATCGTCAAGGCAACGGCAACTACGTCCGTGTCGTCCTCGCCCGGAGGAGCAACCTGCCCCGAAGAAACTTCAGCAACCGCTATCCCGTCGTCAGTCAACTCGTCTTGTGTCATTTTTATGCCGGGGTCCATGAGTTATCAGCGCCGGAAACCGTATACCACAGGCGGAACTTGGCAGTGGCAGCACTGGTGTAATCCGCTGTTCTTCCACAAGTTGCGAAAACGTATACGGGGCCACTCGATGGAAACTTCGGAG
>Ga0098052_1001111_pt1 | contig 16926 bp, 10 predicted proteins | sample 15_taG_FD_81591 | JGI IMG/M metagenome (GOLD analysis project Ga0098052, IMG submission 81591) | Marine viral communities from the Subarctic Pacific Ocean - 15_ETSP_OMZ_AT15312 metaG | ecosystem: Environmental > Aquatic > Marine > Oceanic | place: Pacific Ocean | collected 2015-01-18
CAATCACGATGCTCTGATCGACGACGTCGATTTTGTCGTTTTGCAACGTATATTTCAAGCCAAGTTGCAGCCGGTTTGACAAGGAGAAACCTAGCTGCCCGCTGACACCTACAGATTCAGTCGTATAGCCGCCAAGATCGGTGTCAGAATAATCGAGGCGGGTAGCAAACGCACTCACACCTGCGGACATGTCACGGTCTAGGAAACGTGGCTCCGTATACTGCAAGTCCACAATTTGCTGGAGGCTGGATGTGGACAGACGAGCAGACGCGGATTGCCCGCGCCCGAGCACATTGCGCTGTGCCACGCTGACATCTACGAGGAAAGATTCTGAGGATGAGAAGCCAGCTGAGAAACTCATCTCGCCAGTGGGCTGCTCAGTGACTTTTACATTCACGTCAATTTGGTCAGGGTCCGCGGTGGGAGCCTCAGTAACTTCGACGTCTTTGAAGTAGCCAAGGGCCCGTGCGCGGTTGCGCGAGCGATCCAGCAAGATGCGGTTGAAGGCATCACCTTCAGTCACGCGCAATTCCCGCCGGATCACGCGATCGAGCGTTTGGGTATTACCGACAATATTGATGCGGTTGATGTAAACACGCGGACCTTCATTGACATGAAAGGTCACGTTGACCGTATGCGTTTCGAGATCGGCGGAGATTTCAGGGCGCACATCAATAAAGGCATAACCTCCGATCCCGGCGACATAGGTCAGGCCATCAATTGAGTTTTCAATTGTGTCGCCTCGGAACAGGTCACCGGATCGCGCTACCAGTGACGCTTTCAAGGCGTCCGTGTTGAGCTTTTCCAGCTCGGTTTCGACATTGATCTCGCCGAAGCGATAAATCTCGCCCTCGTCGATTGTATAGGTAATGTAGAAATCCTTCTGATCAGGCGTTAGTTCTGCCACGGCTGACTCTACGCGGAAGTCGTAATACCCCTTGTTCTGGTAAAACTGACGAAGCAATTCGCGGTCATATTCCAAGCGACCTGGGTCATAATTGTCGTTTGATGAGAAGAACTGCCACCAACGTGATTGACGGGTGACAATCTCCGACCGAAGACGGTCGTCTGAATACGTTTCATTTCCCAGGAAGTTGATCGCTCGTACACCAGACACAGGTCCCTCTGTAATCGAGAAGACCACATCCACACGGTTCTGATCGAGCGGCACATATTCGGGCGTGACTTTCGCCGCGAACCGGCCGGATTGGCGGTAGAGTTCCATCACGCGCTGTACGTCTGCCTGCACGCGAGCGGCGGTGAATACGCCGCGCGGCGATATCTGGATTTCTTCGCGGATCTTTTCTTCCCCGAGCGATTTGCTGCCTTCAATCATGACCCGATTTACAATTGGGTTTTCGACCAATGTAATGATGAGCTGGTTCCCGACCCGGTCAAAATTTGCATCAGCAAAGAGGCCGGTTGCGAAGAGGGATTTGAGGGAAAGGTCGATACGGTTCGCGTCAAAAGGTGAGCCAGGTTCGACTAGAAGGTAGGACATCACGGTTCGGTCTTCGATCCGCTGGTTGCCATTGATAATGATGGCTTCGATGTTTCCTGTGCTGTCTTCTGCGCCCACCTGCGCAAGCGCCGTCGGTTGCAGCGAAGCGGCGAGCGCAGAGAGGATCAGGGAGAGCGCGAGCGTTTTGTTTTTGTGGCTCATGAAGTCGGCATCCAGAAGAGAGAAATGGTGTCTGAGAGATCAGAAGCGGAGTTTGACGGCGGCGTTGGCCGTCAGGGCGGTTGAGTCGGTTGAAAACTCACCATCCACGCCAAACCGAATTTTCAGGAGTTCGGACCCCGCCAGTAGCGAGAGTCCCACCGTGGCGGCATCTTCAAACACCTCGGTGGCGCTGAGTGTAAAACGGTCCTCATAGCCGACAAATCCAGCGTCGACTTCGTAAGGTGTCGAAGACAACGTGGAGCGATAGCCAATATCCAATCCACCCCGAACCATGGGACGGTAGCGATTGGAGTTGTTGTAACTGGTATAGGCCGGACCCGTGCGAGACGAGTCTGCGCCTTCCCGCCAGACATAGGCAAAGCCGAGTCCGGCATCAGCGGTTACACGGTCTGTGCTGGCGTCGCTGACCCATAGGTTCAATCCGTTTGATGCCGTTTCTGAATATCCGTCCTGATCAAGTTTGAAGTAGTCCAAACCAATTGATGGCGTCATCCTGAACGCCCCGGACCCGAATTCGGTTGATGCCAGGAGTGAAGCCGCGGTGGTCATCCCGTCCCATGTGCCGCTGACCTCTGAGACATACTCGTCGAACTCGATTTCTCTATAGCTGGAATGGTCGACCTTCGCGATCTGGCCAACGGCCTGAAGGTTTACGCGCCCGATCTGCTCCGTCGCATACACCCCGACACCCAGACTTTTCATGGTCACAGGATTTTCGCCGCCAGTTTTTTCTTCAAACTTGCCGTCGCTCATCGTACCCATGATGCCGATTGCATCTATGCCTAGCAGCGAGCGATCATACCCCAGAGCGATGCCAAGACCGCGGCCGTCATATCCCGGCCCATCGTCAGACCCATCATAGCTGACATGGGAATAGGTTTCCTGCACCCATGCTCCATTTCCGGATTCACTGGAGCTACGGGTGAACTCCAGATGGCTTCTCAACGCGCCAAAAGCGGCATTCGACTGGGATTCCAGATAGCGCGTTGCGGCATCAGTGCGCTGAGGCAGCAGCAAATTGTAGGCCTCTAGAAAGTCATGTTCGGTCGAAAGCTGCGTGATGGCAGATCCGACATCATCGTCACTCGTGGCAACATTGAGTATAGCGGAGAGGGCGCTGGACTGGTTCGTGTCGAGACTGAGTTCCTCGGCAGTCTTGAGGCGAAAGTCGAGATTGAGTTTGTCTGTATCAGACGTCTCTGTCTCCAGTGATACGTTGTATATCCACGGAATGTTTTCGGTCGATAACTCAGCGGTTTCCTCGTCGTATATCAGTGTACCCGCTTCGATCAGTGTGACGGCAAAATCACCGTCGATGAATGACGTAAGTGTTGGGCGTACCAGAGTATCGCTGCCCAGTGCTGCGGTTCCCGAAACTGACAGAAAGGCTGTGGTCCGCAGGTTCTGAGGATCAATTTCGAATTCAAGTGTTGAACCATCCGTGACGGAGAGGGAGGCAAGCTGCAAGGACGTGTCTTCAAGCAGAACAATTTCAGAATCTGAAATTGTCGCGGCCAGTCTGTAAGCATCGCTCGTCAGATTACCCGTGAGCAACGTTGAAGACAGGAAGTCGATCGTTCCACTCGCAGAGCCGAAGTCGAAATCTCCCACGATCTCACTCTCCTCGATATACAGGCTGAGTGTGTCGCCCTCGAAATAGGTGTCTCCCAGAAACTCGGCATCCGATAGGTCGAAAGTTGCGGCGCCGGCACCAAAGTAGATGTCGCCTGCCAGACCCCCGTCCAGAATTTGCAGTATGTCATCGCCGGTTCCGAACCGGACGTCGCCATAGATTGTAGGTTCGGTCACATCGTCCTCATCGATTTCGTCATCGCCGTTCACATCTTCAGTGGGAGTTTCCTGATACTGGATAATGGTTGCGCCAGCCGTTTGTGCGGACAGGTCAATGGCGATGGACGATCCTGTTTCCGAATCTTCCCGTCCGTCTGAAATGAGTAGGCCTGATATCGCGCCGGTATTGGTTATGTATCTTAGCGTATCACTTTCATCGGTGATCGCCGTTGCTGCGCCACCATAGCCATTTGATGAAGCGGTGATGGATCCACTATTCAGGATCGCTTCCAGCGTACTTCCGTTGGAAATGAACAACGCTTTGGCGGTGTCGTCCGTTAACGTATAGGTCGTTGCGGCGATGGATCCGGAGTTTTCGAGAGTGCCGATTGCTGTGCCGTTGCCGAGCAGAAGGCCTACGGCGGAAGCCTCGTAGGCGGTTCCTTGAATTGTGCCGGAATTCAGGATGCCGCCATCAATTGTAACCGTTCCGGTTCCGTCTTCTGATCCGGATATGGAGAGCGCCGTCGCATCGAATCCGATATTCACGCCACTGGCATAAATCGTCCCACGATTGATGAGGCCCTGATCAAAAGAAAACGTGGCGAGTACTTCATCTACGTCATCGTCATCATCATCATCGGTGGTATCGCGAACGGTTTCTACGACGCTCGAGAAGACTACGTTTTCGCCAGCGTTGGCTTCGATGGCGAGCGCCGGGGCTGAACCATAACTGTAGATTCTTCCAGCAGTTCGATTCTCATCGAAATCGTCGACCGTATCCTTTGTTTCGTCATCCTCATCCTCTTCGGATGTGAAGTCGTCGACCGCGCCATTGATCAACAGGCCTTGTCCGAGACTGCCCGTGATGCGGACGCCGTTCGCATTGTCGTAAAGGTCGTCGGCATCGCGGCGATCCTCCACCGCTTCAGTATCGTCGTCGATATAGACGGGCGCGATATAGTTGGAAGAACTGGTGCTGGTGAAGCCGGTCGAGCTGATTGAACTCTCAATCGTCACATTGCCGGAGACATCCCCATCAATCGTGACAGCTGACGCATTCTCACCCTGAACCGTAATGGCGCCGCTGATCAATACATCACTGGCGACGTCATCTTCGAGGCTCAGACCCAGGGCGTTGTCGCCGATAACCGAAATTGTGCCCTGTTGCGTGTAATCGCCATCGAGCGCGGATCCGATGCGTACGCCCGCTGAATCATTGCCTTCTATGTATAGCGTGGAGCCATGATCGAGCAGGATATTACCTGTGATCGTGCCACCATTCTCGACGTCGATGCCCACGCGGTTCGTCCCGATGGCGAGTGGCCCGTCCACATCGTCATCATCGTCTTCGTCTTCCCGGTCATAGTCTTCCGACAATTCGATGGAACCCGTGTGGGTGATGCCTGTCGTCGTACCCGTTCGGACAGCAATAGCGGTGACGTAGTCGGTGTCTTCTGCGAGAATTTCGCCATCATTGGTGATGGTATTGTCGGAGTCGACCGTAATCGCGGTGGTACCTGGCAGGTCGCTGAGATCAATTTCCCCATCTTCAGTGATTGTAATGTCGTCGGGCTGTCCGTCATTCGCGGTGGAGGTCTCGACGGGAGCGACGGTGGATTCCTCGATTTCGACGGCCCCTGCAGGGAGGGCCGTAGCCATACCCAGAACAATAATCAGTCCACGTGCAACCACCTCAGGAGCGGATGCCTGTGGACCGGAAGCGTGCATCCTTAACAGATTGTTATTTAATGAAAAAATGTTCATGTTGGCGCGCTCCAGATCGTCCTGTCCCAATGCGTTACGGGAGCGTCTTGTCTGAACTTTGCCGAAATGTGCGGCTTGTCAGCGAGAGTTTGTCAGCCTGACATAATTGGCGGGACATTGCTGTCGTCTTCCGCTTTCAGGATTCATGCGCAAGCAAATGATCTGCAACATTCTGGTGACAAAGCTGTGGTGAAGGAGCGGGCTTGAGCCGGGTTTGCTGGAAAGTGCAATAAAATGCCGGTCTTCGCGACGGAATTTGAAACTTGGGTCGTTTAACCCGGGAACATGTTCACAGCCAGAATTGCTGGAAAGAGACAAGAATGAGAGTTTTTGGGAAACGATCCCGTTGGATCATCGCGATTATTGTCGTATTGGCAGCAGGCGGTGCCGTATGGTTTGCGAAGTCAAACTTGGCGAACTCCACAACGCCGACTTATGAAACATCGGCCGCACGCACGGGTGATATTGAAGTTACGATCTCGGCAGCAGGTACTCTTGTGCCAAAGGAGATGGTTGAGGTTGGCGCACAGGTCTCGGGTCAATTGGAAGAGTTGTTCGTTGATGTCGGCGACGAGGTCGAGAAGGGCCAACTCCTTGCGCAGATCGATGCCACGATTGCACAGAACACGGTCGAAGCCCAACAAGCTCAGTTAAACTCGCTATATGCCTCGAAACGTCAACAGGCGGCTTCTCTGAAACTTGCAAGGGCCGAGTCTGAACGCGCCCATATGCTGTTTGAGGCCGATGCCATTGCGCGCGCTGACTATGAGGCCACGGTATCGGAATTGGAGATCGCGGAAGGGAAGCTCGACGCCATCAATGCGCAGATCGCGCAGCAGACCTCCAGCCTCCGTGCCGATGAAGCCAATCTGGAATTTACAAAGATTTACGCTCCGATGGCTGGTACAGTCGTCTCGCTCAGTGCATCCGAGGGCCAGACCCTCAATGCGAACCAGACCGCACCCGTCATCATGACCATTGCGGATCTCGGTATAATGACGGTGGAGGCCGATGTCTCCGAAGCAGATGTGTTGCGCGTATCAAAGGGGCAGCAAGCCTGGTTCACCACGCTGGGCGATTCTGATCACAAGTGGCAAACCGAAGTTCGTCAGGTCCTTCCCACGCCCGAAGTTGTCAATGACGTCGTGCTCTACAAGGCGCTGCTCGATATTGAGAACCCCGACGGAATTTTGCGAAGTGATATGACCGCTCAGGTCTTCTTCATTCTGGGGCAGGCCGAAGATGCCGTCCTGATCCCGGTAACGGCCTTGCAGTCACGTCCCGAGCGCCCGGAGAGCGCACAAGCCAGGCGTCCTGCGCAACCTGAACGCGGAGCCGCCCAGGGTGATCGTGTTGGCGACGGCAGAGGCCAGGCTATCCGTGAGGCACGCGCGCAATATCCCGACGCAGAAATGGGTATGGTTCTGAAAATGGATGCGAATGGCGAAGCTGTCCCTCAGCCTGTTGTGGTTGGTCTTCAGACGCGTACAAGTGCCGAGATATTGTTCGGCTTGTCTGAGGGTGATGAGGTCGTGACCGGGCAAGTGAGCATTCGTCCGAAACAGGCGACCGAGCGTGCCGGAAATGACCGGCCACGCCGTATGGGTCCACCCCCGGTTTAGGACGCCAGATCATGTCAGAACCCTTGCTGCATTTGCAGGACATAAAGCGCGTCTACGGACGGGGTGACGCAGAGGTCCGCGCCCTTGATGGCGTCGACCTGACGATTCGCGAAGGCGAGTTCGTTGCAATTGTCGGACAGTCGGGTTCCGGTAAGTCGACTTTGATGAACTTGCTTGGTTGTCTCGACCACCCGACTTCCGGAACCTACCGCATTCATGGGCAGGATGTGTCCGATATGGACGCCGATGCACTGGCCTCCTTGCGCAGGCGGACATTCGGCTTTGTGTTTCAGCGCTATAATCTCCTCGCCAATGTCAGCGCATCGGAGAACGTGGAGATACCTGCGGTCTATGCCGGGGTTCGCCAATCGGAACGGAAGGCCCGCGCACAGGAATTGCTCGGTCGGCTTGGCCTTGGCGGGCGCGAGAAAAGTCGCCCCGGTCAATTGTCCGGGGGACAGCAGCAACGTGTGGCTGTTGCCCGAGCTCTGATGAATGATGCCGAAGTCATCCTTGCGGATGAGCCGACGGGAGCGCTCGATTCCGGCACGAGTGAAGAACTTCTGGAATTGCTGGAAGAGCTGCATCGCTCCGGCCGCACAGTCATCCTGATTACCCATGACCAGGAAGTCGCTGAACGCGCAGACCGCACGATTGAAATTCGCGACGGCAAAATCATTTCCGATTCCGGTTCAGTAGAACGGTCTCTGGAGTCGTTTGAGCAACGCGCCGTGAAATCCTCCCCCTCCTTCTTTCTTCAGCTTACGGAATCCATCAAGACGGCCTTCCGGTCGTTACGAGCAAACCTGTTTCGCACCGCACTGACCTTGCTGGGCGTGGTGATCGGCGTTGCGGCGGTGGTCGCAATGCTGGCGGTCGGGCAAGGTAGCCAGCGCGAGGTTATGGCCCGGTTCGAGGACATGGGTGCGAACCTGCTCTTCGTTCAGCCGGGGGGTGACCGGGGCGCGCGAATGCGCGGTGACGCCATTGCAACCCTTTCACTCGAAGATGCTGAGAGATTGGGCGAACTGGACAATGTCCTGGCTGCGGTGCCATCGCGGTCCGGATCTGCAACATTGCGGCGAGGAAGCAATGACCATCGTGGCTCCGTGGAGGGTGTTTCGGAAGACTGGTTGCTCGCCAACACCCGCAATATTGAATACGGCTCTTTCTTCACGGCAGAAGATGTCGACCGACGCGTAGGTGTGGTTGTGCTGGGCACAACGACCGCGGGGGAATTGTTCGACAATGTCTCGGAAGCCGTCGGTGAGTATGTCTTTCTTGCGGGCGCACCATTTGAGGTCGCCGGCGTGCTTGAAGAAGAAGGCGCCAGCTCGTTTGGCCGTGACCAGGATGATATCGCGCTTATTCCCATCACAACCGGGATGATGCGCGTGTTCGGCAGTTCCTACCTGTCGAGTATAACCATCGCTGTGGAAGACACGGACGTAATCTCGACGACGGAGACTGAAGCAAACGAGCTGCTGCTTCAACGACACGGAACACAGGATTTTCGGATACGGAATACGGCATCGATCCTGGAGTCCGTTCAGGAGACACAGAATTCGTTCTCGATCCTGCTAGGCGCGGTTGCCTCTATCTCATTGCTCGTCGGCGGTATCGGTGTGATGAACATCATGCTTGTCAGCGTATCAGAACGCACGCGCGAGATCGGTGTGCGCATGGCGACGGGGGCGCGTCGGTCTGATATTCTTGTCCAATTCATTGTGGAGGCCGTCGTGGTCTGCGCGCTGGGCGGTGTGATCGGTATCCTTACGGGCTTCGCGATCTGTGCAATCCTCGCCAATCTCGGCACCAGCATCGCCGTAACGCCCATGCCCGCGATCCTCGCCTTTTCAACAGCTTTCCTGACCGGGTTCGTGTTCGGCTTCCTGCCGGCGCGCAATGCCTCGCGGCTTGATCCGGTCCGGGCCCTTGCGGCGGAGTAATCATGACCAGAATTCCTCTTCTTCCTCTCAGTCTGCTTGTCGTCCTTGCAGGATGTACCGCAACGCAATCGTCCGATACGCCTTTGTCCTCGGTTGAGCTTCCGGCGTCCTATGAAACCTCAATGCAAGCGGAAACAGAATTGCCGGCCACAGGGCTCTGGTGGTCAACCTTCGGCGATGAATCCTTGAACGCATTGGTCAGCACCGCACTCACGCGGAACAAGTCGCTTGAAGCTGGACTTGCCAATGTTACCTCCGCACGCGCTGCGTTGCGTGTTGCCGATTCCAGCGCCTTGCCATCTGTTTCAGCAGGGGCGTCAGTTTCCACCGACAGTGATTCCGGCTTCAGTGATTTTTCTCGCAGTGCCCGCCTGTCGGCTAGCTATCAGCTGGATCTGTTTGGCAGTGTTGCAGCGTCACGTGATGCGGCAGGGGCCAATCTCGAATCGGCTGAGTTCGCGCAAAGAGCGCTTGAGCTGAGTGTTACATCTGATCTGGCAGCGAACTATTTTGACCTTCAGGTCGCGCGTAAGCAGTTTGAAGTCGCGCAAGACAATCTGGAAATTGCCGAGCGTATCTTTGAAATCGTGCTGGTAAGGTACGATGCGGGCGAGATTTCCGGATTTGATTTTGCCAGCCAGGAAGCTGCATTGGCCAATTCGCGTGCGCAACTCCCGCAGATCGAGCAGCAGATACTCTCTCTGCGGACGGCGATTGCGATCCTTATAGGGCAGGTGCCGCAAAATTTCGAAGTGCCGGACGTAGACCTTTACGAGACTGGCTTGCCAGTACCGGAAGCAGGCCTACCATCTCAGCTTCTGGTGCGGCGCCCGGACTTGTTGCAGGCCGAGGCTGATTTGCGGGCGGCGCAGGCCAATGTTCAGATTGCGAGAGCAGCCATGCTGCCAAGTGTCGATCTTGGCGCGGGTGTGACGACACTCCTGACCTCTATGTCTGATCCGACCGCCAGTCTTTCGGCGTCACTTGCGCAGACTGTGTTTTCTGGGGGAGCGCTGGAGGCTCAGCTCGACAGTGCCAAAGCGCGAAGGGAGGCATTGCTGTCGAATTATGAGCAGGCCATTCTCAGCGCGTTACGCGATGTTGATGTTGCGCTGTCTGCCATCAATACCAGCGCCCAACGTGAAGAACAGCTCCAGATTGCACTCGTTGCCAGTCGCCGCGCACTGGATTCCGCTGAACTGCGATATCGTGTCGGCACGGACGATTTGACGAGTCTCTTGTCTGCACAACAGAACTATTATTCTGCAACGCAAAGTGCCCTCGAGGCGCGTCGGGACCGGTTGGCTGCGGCCATTGATCTCTACGTCGCAGTGGGAGGCGGGTTCTAACCCCGTCAGCGCCAGCTGAATTTGGCCGGGCGCTTTGCGAGGAAGGCCCTGTAACCTTCCTGGAAGTCCTCATTCTCGAAGCTTTCCAGGAACAGGGCTTTCGCTTCAGGACTATCGTCTCGCCAGCCCATCTTGATCGCATCGAAGGTGCGCTTCATCGCGCTATGTGACCAGAGTGAATTGGCTGAAACCAGACGCGCCGTTTCTCGCGCCAATTCCAAGGCTGATTCGGACTCTGCCATATGTGTAACCAGACCGATACGATAGGCCTCGTCGCAATCAAATAAACGACCTGTCAGCAAGATGTCCTTGGCGGCAGGAATACCAACGGTTTCTATCAAGCGCCGTGTATCGTTCACTGGATACACAAGCCCCAGCTTCGCCGGAGGCACACCGAACCTGGCTTCGGGGCTGGCGATGCGAATGTCTGCCGTCAGAGCAAGTGCGACGCCGCCACCCACGCAAGCGCCGGTGATCGCAGCGATGATCGGCTTCGGGCATTGGGCGAGACATGTAACCGCATCGGAAATCAGGTTTGCCGAATGCTCTGCGCTTTCGGGCGTGGCATAGATCGTTTCGAACTCCGAAATATCTGCGCCCGCCGCGAATGCGCCTGCTGTTCCGCCATGAATGATGACGCATTTCACTTCGGGATCTGCCTCCAGCTGCTTCACCATACCGGGGATTGCTGCCCACATATCACTCGACAGAGCGTTGCGGCGTTCGGGCTTGTTCAGGATCAGTTCGCCAATCCCATTACTGACCTCGATGCGGATGCGTTGGGAAGTCATGCTCTAATCCTTCAGATAAGTCTTGTTGCACAATTTCTGTATGCGAGCGTTGTCTGTTCGGCCACCCCGAGCCGGCCTTCTGAACAGTTGTGGGAATTGACGCAGCGCCGAGTGTCTCTTTAGGTGCGGGCATGGCCCACCGCAAAGACCTCCTGACCGCAATTCGACAGATTACGCGTGCGATCGATCTGAATTCCAAGCAATTGGCGAAAACGACCGGCCTCACGGCGCCACAACTCATTGTATTGCAGACCTTGTCCGGTGCCGGATCGGTCAAGCCATCGGAGATCGCCCGCGAAGTGCATTTGTCCCAAGCGACGATCACTTCCATCGTGGATCGATTGGAGGCGGCGGGCCTCGTCGAGCGGCAGAAGAACGAAACCGACCGCCGCGCCGTAGATGTCTCGATTACGGAGACTGGTCGCAGAAGCCTCGAAGATGCGCCGGAAGCGCTTCAGGAAGGGTTCCTGAAGCGTTTTGACTCTCTGGAGTTGTGGGAGCAGAGTCTGCTCATCTCATCGGTGCAGCGGCTGGCTGCCATGATGAATGCGGGAAGCCTTGATGCGGCGCCAATCCTGGAGGTTGGAGATTTGCAGAAAGAGGGCTGATCAGCTCTCGGAGACTTCCACCATTGTTTCCTCTTCCGGTTTGTCCCAGAGGAGGTGGCGATCTTCCAGGACAATCAGATTTTCGCGACTGATGACCGTGCCACCAGTTTGGTAGCCGAGCAGTTCTTTCGGTGAAATTTCCGGATGACGCGCGAGTACCATGGTTTCTTCTGACGAGAAGTTGGTCATGCCGCGCGCGATCTCCGCGCCGCTTTCGTCATAAACGTGAATCACGTCACCCTTGAGGTACTGACCCTGAATTGACTTGATGTCTTCATGCAGGACATGTTCTGGGCTATCGGCCAGCGTGTTTGCCAACTCGTCACGGATCACGATACTGCCGGCAATCTGAAGGCGATCAGTCAGCCACGTCGCCCAAGCTGAAGCTGGCTTGGTGTGCGCGATGCATTTGGTGTGCGGTCGTTCATTATAGAGAACTGAAGACACGGGCGCGTCATGTTCCCCATTCGCGATGAGGGTCGTGCATCCGGCATTCTGCGCCATGTTTGCGGCCTGCATCTTGGTGAGCATGCCGCCGCTACCGAGACTGCTGGTGCCTTCCGTAACCGCGATATACTCGCTGACATCATGGACTTCTTCGACCAGTTGGGCGCCTGGCTCTTCAGGGTTCTTGTCGTAGAGGCCATCGATGCAGGTGAGGATCACCAGATGGTCCGCCTGGATCATCTGGGCGACTTTTGCGGCGAGGCGGTCATTGTCGCCCACACGGATTTCTTCGGTCGTGATCGAGTCATTTTCGTTCACGATTGGCAGAATATCGCCCTGCAACAGGCGGTGAACAGTGTTCTTGGTGTTCAAGAAACGCTTGCGCTCTTCCATGTCCTGAAGGGTAACGAGCACCTGTGCGATATCGAATCCAAACTCATGGGCAACTTGTTTGTAGGCGTTCAGCAGCAGGGGCATGCCACACGCAGCAGCGGCCTGTTTGTCGCGCAGCCCGGCGGTTTCCGGCTTCTCGTTCAACATGTTCAAACCGAGCGCCACGGCACCTGACGAACACAGGACAACTTCGTAGCCGTCATTCCGTAATTTGGTGATGTCTTCCAATAGCCGTTGCATGAATGCCCAGCGCGGTGTGAGAAGGTCTGGATTGGCAAGTAGGCTCGATCCGATTTTCACGACGATGCGTTTCTTGGAAGGCAAATTAGGCTCCGGTGGTTGCTTAGGGGCGGACATAAGAAGGTTTGGGTTACGATGCAAATAATTAGCTTACAAAATACCTTCAGACTTTCTTCAAGGTCTCAATACCTAGTCTGAAAAGTCACGAATCAGGGAAATTCGACTATTTTGCGGCATCCGCCGAAAGCTTGAGTTTCTGTAATAGATGGTTTGAATTCTAAACAAATATCATTATCTCGCGGGTCAGGTGAGCAAAGGACTAGTATAGCATGAAGGTACTTCTCGTTGGATGCGGAAAGATGGGCGGCGCGCTTCTGACGCAGTGGATGCGCGCGGTGGAGCATGAATTCACCATTGTCGATCCTTTCTTGGACCAACCTGTGGAAGGTGCCCGTCTATTCAAGGATATCAACGCCCTTGGAGACGAGAAGTTTGATCTGTTGATCGTCGCGATCAAGCCGCAAATGGTTGATGAGATACTGCCGGCCTATAAGGACGTGCTCAATCCGGATGGGGCCGTTGCGTCGATCGCTGCGGGGTGTTCGGTGCAGCGCCTGCAGACTGCGCTGCCGGGCTATCCGGTTATACGGATCATGCCGAACCTTCCATCTGCCATCGGGGCGGGCGTTGCGGGCCTTTACGCCAGCAGCGCGGCAAGTGCCGACCAAAGGGATACTGTCGAAACCCTCATGCAGGCTGCCGGGACGGCTGTCTGGGTAGATGATGAAGACCAGATTGACCGGGTAACCGCCGTCGCTGGCAGCGGTCCGGGATATGTCTTCGAGATCGCCCGCGCCTATATCGAGGCGGCCAAGGAACTAGGCTTCAGTGACGAACAGGCCAGCGATCTTGTGCTCGGCACGCTGGATGGCTCGATCCGCATGATCCTTGAAACCGGCGACAATCCGGAAAATCTCCGCAATTCCGTCACCAGCAAGAATGGCACGACCGAAGCGGGCCTGAAGGCCCTGAATGGAGACGGAAAGTTGTCAGATCTCCTGAAAGCCACCACCGAGTCGGCCTACAAGCGCGCAATCGAGCTGCGCTAGGCACCTGAACAAGAACCATGAAGGACGAAACGTGACCACATTGGATTCCCGTTTGAACGCATATATTTCCGGTCTGGGCCAGAATGCCCGCGACGCTGCAAAGGCATTGCTGACGGCGACGACCGAGCAGAAAAATGACGCTCTCCGCGCATCCGCCAAGGCATTGCGTGAGGCAAAAGCGGACCTTCTTGCCGCCAATAAGGAAGATGTCGACAGTGTCGGCGACAGCCGACCGGACTCCTTCATCGACCGACTGCGTCTTACCGACGAACGGGTCGAGGCGATGGCAAGCGCCCTGGAACAGATTGCGGAGTTGCCGGACCCGGTCGGGCGGTTGCTCTCGACCACTGAGCGCCCGAATGGCTTGACCATTGAGCGCGTGGCCGTGCCAATTGGCGTGATCGGGATGATCTACGAATCTCGTCCAAACGTCGGCGCCGATGCCAGTGCGCTGTGCCTGAAATCCGGCAATGCCGTGATCCTGCGCGGCGGCTCGGAAAGCGAGAATTCAACGCGCGAGATTGTAGCCTGCATGCAGGCTGGGCTCGAAGCTGCTGGCCTGCCGAAAGGCGCCGTTCAGACGGTTGAGACCACCGACCGGAATGCCGTAACCGCGCTGCTGCATGCTGTCGACTATGTAGATCTCGTCATTCCGCGCGGCGGCCGCGGTCTGGTGGAGCTGGTGCGTGACGAAGCCAAGGTGCCGACACTGCTCCATCTTGATGGCAACTGCCACAGCTACATCCATGCCGATGCGGATATCGAGAAGTCCCTCGACGTTGTTCGCAATGCCAAGCTGCGCCGCACCGGCGTCTGCGGTGCGACAGAGAGCATTGTGGTGGATCGGGCGATCGCCGAAATCGTCATTCCGCGCTTGGTCAAAATCATGGAAGGCTGCGAATTGCGCGGGGATACTGAGGCACGTCGTATTGCGCCCGATCTTGTCGAAGCGACCGACGAAGATTGGTCGACCGAATATCTCGACCCGATTGCATCGGTGAAGATCGTCGGTGGACTTCAGGAAGCGATCAACTTTGTGAGCGAGCACTCCTCCGGTCACACGGATGCCATCCTGACCGAAAATGCCGATGCAGCCCGCCGTTTCATGACCTCCATCGACAGCGCCGTCGTAATGCACAATGCTTCAACCCAATTCTCCGATGGCGGGGAGTTTGGCATGGGTGCCGAGATTGGCATTGCGACGGGCAAGATGCACGCGCGTGGGCCGGTGGGGTTGGAGCAACTGACCAGTTTCAAATATCTGGTACATGGCAACGGCCAGACCCGGCCTTGATCTAAATGATACGCGCGGCCACGGGGGGCGCGCTTTTCCGTAATTTTACGAGGACAGCGAGAAATATATGACAATCAGCGTTCCCGAATTGATATCGCTTGGGACGTATTTCGTCCTGATGATGGCCATCGGACTTTATGCCTACAAAACGTCTACCAGCGACGTGTCCGAATACATGCTTGGCGGCCGCAATCTGCACCCAGCTGTCGGTGCCTTGTCTGCCGGGGCCTCTGATATGAGTGGCTGGATGTTGATGGGGTTGCCCGGTGCGATCTATGTGAGCGGCTTTTCTGCAGCCTGGATTGCCGTTGGTTTGGTAATCGGGGCGTATCTCAACTATCGATTTGTCGCGCCACGCTTGCGTATCTATACAGAAATGGCGGATGACTCGATTACCATTCCCGACTTCTTCGAGAAGCGCTTTCACGATTCCTCGCACGCCTTGCGCACCATCTCTGCGCTGGTGATCATTGTTTTCTTCACCGTCTATACTTCTTCCGGCATCGTCGCGGGCGGCAAGCTCTTTGAATCCGCCTTTGGCCTGAACTACCAGCTCGGCTTGTTTGTCACCGCTGGCGTCGTGCTTGCCTATACGGTCGTTGGGGGCTTTCTGGCGGTCAGCCTGACGGACTTCGTGCAAGGCTGCATCATGTTCATCGCGCTCATCCTCGTGCCCGTTATCGCATACTTCGTGATTGGTGGGTGGAGCGGCATGGAAAGTGCGATCACAAGCGCGCCTTCGTATGTGGATGCTGACAGTGGAGCTGTTGGTCCGGCGCGTAGTCAGTTTTTCGACATGTGGCCCGAGAGTATGACCGTAGTGGGCCTCGTCTCCCTCCTCGCTTGGGGGCTTGGCTATTTCGGTCAGCCGCACATCATTGTGCGCTTCATGGCCATCCGGTCACTCAAGGACATCAAGACCGCTCGCATTATCGGCATGAGTTGGATGCTCGTTACGGTCATCGGAGCCGTCTTTGTCGGCGCCGTGGGCGTCGCTTATGTCCAGCAACATGACCTCGGCGCGCAGCTGACCGACTCTGAAGCCATCTTCATCCTGCTTTCGCAAATCATCTTCCATCCGCTCGTCGCCGGCTTCCTGCTCGCGGCGATCCTCGCGGCGATCATGAGCACGATCTCTTCGCAGCTGCTCGTGTCTTCCAGCTCGATCACCGAAGATGTCTACAAGACCTTCTTCCGGCGCGAGGCTTCGCAGTCGGAGCTGGTGATGATCGGCCGGATTGCGACGGTTGTGGTCAGCCTCGTGGCCATCGCGCTCGCCTTCGATCCCAACAGCAACATTCTTGATCTAGTATCAAATGCGTGGGCCGGGTTCGGTTCGGCCTTTGGCCCGATCATTTTGCTTAGCCTGTTCTGGCGCCATCTGACGCGTGATGGGGCGCTGGCTGGTATGATTGTTGGCGCGGTTACGGTGCTGGTCTGGCTCTACGTACCGCTCCTGCCAGCTGAGGGCGGTGCGGTGCCGCTCGAAACTCTTGTCTATGCCATGATCCCCGGCTTCCTGCTGTCAGGCCTCGCGGCCTATCTTGTCAGTGTGATTGGCCGCTCGGTGAAGCCGAAAGTGGCCGCCGGGTTTGATGACATGAGCGAGGTGATGAACGACGCTCCCTGATCTGGTGCCGCTCCTCTGACAAAGAGGGGCGGTGACACATCCTGCCTGTCGCGTTAGGTAATGATAACGCAAACATTCGGGGCGGCGGTCGCACGGCTGTCGCTTCCCGATACATAAACGGGTCAAGGATTGTGAAGAATTTGCTGAAGCGCGTCGCTAGTCTGTTCATTTCGATTTCAATTGGTTTCGGCGTGTTGCCGGCTGTTGCAGAGGATGGCTACGAACTCTGGCTTCGGTACGAACAGCTTGAGG
>Ga0098052_1001112_pt1 | contig 16918 bp, 6 predicted proteins | sample 15_taG_FD_81591 | JGI IMG/M metagenome (GOLD analysis project Ga0098052, IMG submission 81591) | Marine viral communities from the Subarctic Pacific Ocean - 15_ETSP_OMZ_AT15312 metaG | ecosystem: Environmental > Aquatic > Marine > Oceanic | place: Pacific Ocean | collected 2015-01-18
CGTATTTTCAACTTTTTCGAAGAAAAGTTGACGTAATTTCTCCATATTTTTGTAATTTGGTCGGTATCTGTTGACTGGTTCGCCAATTAGGTTATTAAAGTCCAAAATTGTAGAAAATATATTTAACATTTCATCCGAAATTGTCTGATACATACTTTTTTCTATCATATACGTGAAATTAACCGGGCGCGATTCTCTATCGAAATAAACATCGGACTCTCCGAGGGCGCTTATGGCGTCAGATGACTGTATAACCTCTGGTCCAACCTGTTTGCCACTATAAACATATTTGACGTCTGTCACTCCAGTATCGTCGGGTAGATAAAAGTCTCCTCGACCAGTATGTTGGAGGCTTGTTATTCCACTAAAATACCCATAGCGTGCTGCGAGGTCCGAAGAGCCAGATGATGCATCTGGGACGGTGTATCCAGCGTCAGATACTCCAGGTACACCCGAAATTCCGGTATCGGAAGCGGTGACTGTTGTGAAGTTCCAGTCTAAAGCCAGAGTTGCCACCTGCGGAATGCGAATTCCTGCGGATGCGGATATATTCAAATGGGGTACCCAGGGGTAAGTGCTTTGATACGGTGCCAACGATCCGTAATTCGAAGGATCACGAGCGTGGATCTTAATCACGTCGTTGTTCAGATAGCTTGCCCAGTATCGTACTGAGGATATCTGCACATCGGTTTTCTCAAGAATAGATCCGGTAAAGTTTGTTCGGTGGCAACCAGCATAGATCCTCTTTGGTCTGGAAATATAACGGGAGGGCTGCCAACCGTCGTAGCTAGAAGTAAGGAGGAATTCATTCACAATGACGCCGGCGTCCGAACTAACTCCGTAAAACTCTATGTTATACCTAGCATCGACCGTAGTGGTGCCGGAAACCTGTCCAGTAAAAGCCTTTTGTGGGGTGACGCGGACGGCGAAATTCCATTTTTGGTTTTCATAAACATCATCGTATAGGCTACTCGTTAAAGAAAACCCAACAGTCGGAGCTGTGCTTACCAAGGCGAATTTTACGTTAGAAGATTCCGGCTCCTCGCGGTAAGCGTAGACTTTCATGTTATAATCACTTGTTGCCCATGTGAAGTCAGTTGGTGTCGAGGGGTCGGCGCCGTGAAATCCGAAGAGCGAAGAAGTATTAAAATTTGTTTCAAAATAATTTAAGTCATCTATTTCCTTCTTTTTCGGAAAAATAACTTCTGCTTCAAGAGTGAAGGAGGTATAACCCTCTTTTGTGTTGTCCCCAGGACTCGACCCCGTGATAAAAGAGACGGAATTCGGGTTTCCACTCTGTGTCTGCTGGTATACTGAAGCGTAAAACCTATCCGGATCATTAAAATTTGCGTATCTTTTCTTAACAACTGTGTTCCTATAATTGTCTTTTAATTGATAATTTACATTGTTTCCATACACATTCACTCGGACGAGGCGCTCGTCCACTCCGAAACAGCGGATTACATTGCGCAATGCCTTCTCGGTTCCCTTCGATTTATAAATGTGGACCAGGTTGTTATACACGTTCTGGTAAATCGTATTTTTAATGTCTGTTAGGTCTAATTCAAATTTTTGTGTGGTGTCCCTATTGAGGATTTGGTTGAGAACATCAGCATCGGCAAAAATTTCTGGAGTGGTGAATCCTTGCGCCTCTAATAGGCGGCTACTAAATGTTTTTGGCTTTATTAATTTGGGGTCATTATAGACTTTATCTTTCAATCTCGGGAGTGCTTCCACCTGTAGCTGCAGTGTGTCAAAGTAGCTAGCCATTATCTGCGTTAGATTCAATAGATTTCCGCTAGCGGTTTCATCCTCTTCTGTTATCCATGAAGGGATTGAATTGAATATTGAAGAGTTATTAGTTAAATCGTAGTCACTTCCAGAAGCAACAAGGGGCGCCAAGGCGTTGATCACTCGTGGGTTGAAGGAATAGATTATTGGATCTTTAAATTCACTCTCTTTGTCGAGATACTCGTCAATAGCAGAGCCGGTGGAGCGGGCTTCTGCGGTGTATCCAGTCCAATCTCCGTTCGAAATTCTTCCCGAATAATCTAGTGCGGTTGAATCGACAGAGCTTGTTCCCGTTATTCCTTCGTTAAATTTTAAGTAAACACCAAGATCGGCGTTTGATTCTTCGGTGTTGGTACCGCCGCCGTACTGCGTCCACCAGTACTTCCCAATCTGATTTACGGTTCGCTCGGTTTTCCAGTAACGAAATTCGTCAATAGAGCCAGAGAGCTTCCCCCATCCGTCTGCGGGCCAGCTTATATCTGTGCCGAAGGCGTCCTCAAAGTTCAATGCCGTGAGTCCGGTGCCGGTGCCGGCAAAGTCCGTCAATGAAGAGGCGCCTCCAAGAAGATCGGTGGTAATCTTAACTTCCCCGCCATCATTGACAGCAGTAATGCCAGTTATATCAGCACCAATGACGGTGGCGACTTCGTCTGCTGTAGCCGCTAATATGGAGACAAAATCGCCCGTATTAAAGGTCGCCGTCTGGATTGACCCTCCATTAACCTTAAAACTCAAGGTATCGCCATCGGTAAAACTATATGGTGCGGGGTCAGATTTGGACGACGCGGCGGACAGATTATAGGAGAACTCACGAGAGGCGCCAATATTCATTTTCAGGGCGCCCGTGACCTCACTAAGTGTAGAAGAGACCCCAAGAGGGTATTGCGCGGGAACGGCGTTAATCAGCGTTCCATCGTAATAAGTTTTTATCTCAACGACACTTCCTGAATTTGCAAATGAAAAAGCATAATGATGCCAGCCCCAAAGCTTCTCGTTGGTGATAGGCGCGGTGTCGTCAAAGGCGACTGTTGAACCAGACGTAGCTATGAGGGTGATTCTTTTTTGAGACGGATCATCCGCGTCTTTAGTACTAAGTAGAATCTGTACGGAGCCGCTATCCTCGTTCGATAGCATAACCGGCACTTCCATTCCTGTGCTGCCAGACATCAGAGAGCCGCTGGGCTTGTTCATCCAAAACTCAATTGTTACTCCTTCATCAAAATCACACTTTAAGTTTGATTCTCGATTTTTCGAAGGATCATAGACGTTAGCATACTCAAATTGTTTGTGCAGCGATTCGCTTATATATGCAGTGGGCGCCTCATGGGGTCCCCCAACACATTGAATATACTCAATCAGACTTGGCTCACCGACCGGATTATCCCCTCCCCATATAGAGGAGGTTACTTGAGTGCCCCAGCCGTTGGGGGAAAAGATTGAATATCCCGTGGATCTCGGGTATTTATTGTCTAGAAGATAGAGATCAAGATAAGATGATTCGTTTCTAAATTTTGCGCGGTCAGCAAGGGCGCCATCATATGGATAGTAATTGTATATTCTGCTGAAGGAGTCTGTATAGTACTTCTCTGCCTTTCCATATCTTGCAAAATTTTGCGGATATACAAAATTGGTTACTGGTATAAATCTACCCTTGTCTTCTAGCGTCTGTGCAACATTACCGGAAGACTCTGCTTCGGCGCCTAGTTGGGCTTGGCTCTTGTTCGCCAAAACCTTGTTTTTCTTGTCAAAAAGATCTCTTGTGCTCATTGTGTTTCCAGTTTGTCTACCCTAAATTTCCACTCATGAGGCTGCTCGATATAGCTCTGTACAGTCTCATTATAATAAGCCACCTTTATTCCATATGAATATCCGGGCTCAAATATATCCATACTCAAATCAAAATAGTTCCCGCTGACATCGAATGAAGTCTCCGTACTGCGGGTGCTTCCGGTGTCAAAAGGAATAATCGTTGCGTCGTCTATGATTCTGTGAATCTGATAAGAGGCGCTTTCGATAATTAATGTGTCGTTAATCGTGTTGGCTTTCACATACAGATTCGGACTCCAGTCTCTTAGCCGCACATAGAATCTAAAGCGCGGTTTTTCGGATGGATAGTATGTAGATCGCAAGTTTGTCAAAGTTGTGACGTATACGGGATACGGGTTGTGGTCTGATATACTGTGGTTCTTTATGCCCAGAGTACCTGTATAATAGCAGTCAGCGAAGGCAGCGCTATACCAGCGGTCGTAAACCACACTCCTAGCGGTGTCTAATGCGAAGGAAGCGGAGTAAACACCGCGCGAAACATAGCCGCCGGTGACAACACTCCCGATCAAAAGACCCTCGGATTTGGATGTAAACGTTTTCAAATAAATCTCGCCAGTTCCTACAGCGGGGATGTTGAACAGCCTGCCCCCGATTTCGTTGTGGAGGTATAGGGTCCTGGTATTTTGTGAGGATGGAAGTAGCGAACTACTGGCATAAAAATTTCCCCTATCGTCCTTGATGGAACTATCCCAAGATGCCTCGATGACCGGCTTCTTGAAGAAAAATTCTGTTCCTTTGCCAAAAAACTTTTTAGTATAATACGTGGTTTTAGAGCCGACAGCGTTAACGAGTTGCCCCCCTTGATCGTTTGGGAGGAATCCTGTCGTAGGTGAGCAGGCGCCGGTGACGATTGCCATATCGCCGGATCCTGTGGCGTACATACTCATAGATCCTACGCGGTCGTAAATACTGGGTGTAGTGGGAGGAGTTCCGAGCCTAATTGTATCCTGGGGGTCATCTCCACACACCCACCAGTGTTGTAGGTTGTCTGATGACGCTAACGTGGTTAAGTCTGTGGGGCATCCGCTATTATAAATCTCTAAAACCTCTGCGGCGGATAACACCTTGTCATAATAAGAAATGTCGTCTATCAAGCCTCTGTAATTTAGAGATGAGCCGGCGCGTGAGCCCCCTATAAAAAATCCGTCATAAGCGTCTGCTGTTACGGCGTGGACCGGGGAGGTGGTTGTGGTCAAGGTGTTGACGCCGTCAAGGTAAATTCGTGGCGTGGTGAGAAAGTTGGGTTCATCGTGGTGAACGACAACGACATGTGTCCATGATGATGGCGTGATTGCGGTGTTTGTGTCAACTACCCATGTAGTTGTGACACCTAGCCCGTTGTCGTATAGCCTAGAATATCTAAGTGTATTATCAGACTGGAGATAGATTAGTTTTGCGGCGTCGGTTCCGCCGGGTTCTTCCCAAAACAATAAACGTTCGCTGGAAGATGCACTAACAGTGTTAACCCAAAAACTGACAGAGTTCGCGACCTGATTCGTCATGGCGGCGGTGCCTGAGAGAAATGCGGATCCGTCGAAAGAAACGGCTTCGCGTGGATAGTAGTTTGAATAGTAAGCCTCTTGGCTAGCCGTCAAATGTACACCTAAGCCATAATTGCTTTTAGTGCCAGCGAGCCACTCTTCCACGAGCGGGGTGATATCCAGGCTAAGATCTTCGGTTCCATTTGGAAAAGTCTGATTGTAAACAGGGCTAGTATGATAATCTCCGCCCATTTTTGTCCAAGCCTCGGTACTAGAAGCGCTCATCCAAGTAGACCCGATGTCTCCTTGTGCGACAACATCCTTATATTCATCCATGTCCAAACCAGTTCCTTCTTGCCATGAACGAGAGACGGCGTAGACGCTCAAGCCTAAATCTCTTGGCACAGTTCTGTCGGTTTTTGCATTATACATTTTCAATCGGAAACTAACACTTCCCGATTCTGGGATAAGGCTGGCGGCGCGGTCGGTCGAAATCTGGTTAATCGGAAATTTGATCAAAATTCTTTCCAATTCTGTTGAAGCAGAGGAGGCTTGCCCATAAATAGAGAAGGTCTCCAGTATGTCCGAAGCTCCCATGTTTGCGTCAGTGCCCCTTGAAGTCAAATTAGACTTAAAGGCACTTGTGATCGTATTGTCGGCGTTGGCCGCATATCTCTTGATAGCCATTACTTAATCGTTCCTTTGATATCTTTATCGGGAAATTTAATCTCAAAAGCCACATTTTCAGGAGCCGATATATATCTCCCGTCTGCGGATTTTCTGTCGTTTAAATTAAACCGCGTGTCTGAATAGAGTGCCCCGTTCTTGATCGAAACATCCACGCGAGTTACATCCACGACACCGACTACACTGTTCAAAACATTATAAACGTCAGTAATATAGAAGGATTCTCCCAGCAGAAGAGGTTGTTTAAATTTGGTCTGTAAGGCGTTAACACACAGAGTCAAGACATCGAACTTGTTCTTGTCCGAATCTGCGATAACACTGAAATTAATTCCTAAGTTCACTATTCTTCCGTCCACAATGTCGACGGTATCATTCACCATTTTTACACTATTAAGCCATATTTTGAGGTTTTCTTTCAATGTCGAGTTCGCCAACGTCAGATATCCGTTGTAGCTTTCAGCCAAAATATAAAGATTCAGGTTTCTTTTAAATGAATTCGGATCTCTCACTATCCGGCATCTCTTGATTGCACCGAATTTCGTTGGCATCGCGTATACCATCGCCTCGTAATCTTTCTTTGTGACTGCTCGATTTTGTGTTGAAAAAACGTTTAAAGTTCTAATTTTTAATTCTTCAGATGTCGGGTCAATCACATCGCCAACTATAGCACCTGGGTTGTGTACTTCCAGGGAATTATTCACAGATCTGACGAAAGACGAATTTAGCTGTCGTATATTACTGTAAGAGAATTGTGCGGAATTGACATTCTTGAGCGCGCCAACTGGCGCGTTTACATTATTGGCGGAATTCACTCGGTAACTTACCTTTAGTGCAGTATTGACCGGAGCGACTCCAAAAGTTTCTGTTTCTAAAAATTTAGACGGGTCGAGATTAATATCTGTAATGAAGCCTCTGCCGTTCATCTTCAAGGTTAAGTCGGATGGCTCTGCGATATCTGCGACAGAAGATGCGAGGTCCTGTGAGCCGTACCCGAATTGAAGATAGCTGCTGGCGCCGTCTCTTTCGAGGGTAAATCTTCGGGGGACTGAGAATGGTCGAATAAGTGATGGCACGTCTGCGCTGTCTGAATTTCTATTCGCCACCTCTTTGTATATAACATCCTGGGATAAGTGGCTGACTTGGTAATATTCGTTGCCGTCGCCATCGAAGACGGAAAGGACTTCGGCGGCGCGCGGGATGCTCAGGAATAATCTCCTAAACCTTTGGTACGCGCCTATTTGGAAATTCTCTTCTACGATTTTTCCAGATATGACCCGACCCTTTGCTCGGATAGCGTATGATGTGGGTACCCCGGTCGAGGGATTTATTTTTGCAACGATCACCTCGTTGTTGGGGTTGTTGAAATTAATATCGTCCGTCAGGACGTAAGAAGCTCCTGCGGTTGACGAAAACTGACTATTCTTCTTAAGTATGGGGGCATAATTCAAATTTGGTCCGATTCCAGTTGTATTCGCGGGTACTGTTATATAGAACTCCACTACTCCGGTTGCTGAAGGGGCTCCTTCATATTTGTAGCCAAACTGGCGCGCTAGCCGAGTAACATTTTTATATTCTACGGCAGAATCCATGAAAGATTCGTTGACTTGATAATCCAAGTAAAAAGACATAATATCGCCCACGTAAGCAACAGTGTCTAGCATCAAAGATCCAAAGCTCGCTTCGTTAAAATCTTTGTAGATTTCCGGGTAATTTCGCTTTGCGTGGTTAATTAAATCTTGCTTTATCGATGCAAAATCTCTACTCGTATATTTTATAGGTGTTTTTTTCTTTGCCATTTAAATTTTTCCCCATTAATAAATAGAGCCATTTATTATATTGGAATAACTAAACTACTAACTTTAGTTGTAGGTTTTATAGAAAATTCGACAGTTATGGATACTATCCCGCTGTCTGTCATCTCATCAGCGTCCATATCGTCTAAGCTCGACTGATTAAACTTGATATTCAGTATGTTAATTTGAGGCAAATATCTACTTGCCTGCTGTTGGATTGCGGAGTTTATTTCCCCATACACTTGGGGTCCTCCCTGTTCGAACAGGAACCTCTTGAGTCCAACTCCAAAATTTGGATCCATCATTTTTTCTCCAGGATTAGTCAGAATAATCATCTTTAAGTCTTGCACCAACGCAGCCTTTATCGTCTTTGTTAATCTAAAAACCCCGTCGGTTTGATCGACGATGAGTGGTAGTGCTGCTGATATTCCGGCCATTTTACTTCTCCTGTACTAACTAATTATCTTCATCCAAACAATCTGGATTACTTTTATTCAAACAAAATCTTGGTATCTGTGGGGCACCTGCTTCTGTCACCGGCATTGTGAACATTTTAGCCTTTTCATGAGAGCATAAATCCAACTCACGAATTGATTCTTCTACAATTGCCTTGGTGGCAGCGGCAGCTGCTTTATTCTCTGGAAAGTTCTCATCCATGGACTCTTCTACAAAATCTGCTGACCTTCCATAATAATATTGTTGTATGGTTGATTTGAGATATTTCTTACTTGCGTCGAACATTCTTCCGTTCCAGAATAAAAATGGCGTTGGCAGAGGTAAAAATCCGTGCTGGAGTTTCATTTTTCGAGGGGTCAGAGAAAATATAAAATTCTCCATTATAAAGATGGTCTGATAAGCTATGATATCGGCGACCGGGAAACACCTCTCGAACAAGACCTTGAATTGGGTGTTGTTCCACATGCCCTCGGCGCCGCCCATGAGTTGTGCGACCTCATATGCGTCAAAATTCAAAACCTGTTCAGACTTAAACGGAGTTTCGTGGAAAACCAGTGGAACTAAACTAAAATTGGCGCCCTTGGCAGCCCAATCATTTTCGTTTACAACAGCCGTAAGTCGGAGTCCTCCAAAAACTTCAAATTTTGACATTGCCTCAGTAATCACTTCTGGGTCCACTGCGGGTCCAACATTATCGGAAATATCGGCTGCGCCCGGCTTGCCGGAACTGCCACCCTGCGGGCTGGCGCCGACAGCCAAAGACATTAAATTCGCCGCAGTGGCGCGGTCGCAATAAGTAACTTCACCCGTCTCTCTGCTTACAAGCTTGATATATTTCTCGATAACGAAAGGCTTTGGCTTTCCATTTTCTTTATTCTCTAACTCCAAGCTTGTATACAAATCAATACTGCCAATCCAATCTGGGTCGGGGTATCCAGTGCCTTGATCTGTCGAGTTGCCTGCAATAAAATCACTATACTGCATTGTCCAATGCATTATGTTGCAAAATTCGGGGCGGTATGTGTTTTTTGTTTTCTCGTATGCTTCCTCTAGCTCGTTTCGCACTATTGACGACAGGACCATCTTTATGTTTCCTAGCTCTTTGTCTAAAAAGTTTTTGAAATTTAAGTCTCTCTCATCTGGACTTCCTGCATTCCAAGTTTTTAAATTATTTTTTATAATGGCGAATGCCTGCTCTGTAGATTCATCGGGAGTTTCGAATCCAAGATTAATCAGGTTAGCATAAGTTTGGACCACTTGCTCCAAGAAAATGTAGTAATATCCCTTATACCCCAGAGTGTCCGGATATATCTTTCTTATTTTCATGCTCTCGTATTTAATATCACTTAAAATATTATCAACAATATAGGAAATAAATGTCGCCTTGCAGTTATGGCTGTTCATCGCGAATACTTGAAACGCGGGTGTTGCGCGGAGAAGCGCATCATACAAATATAATCTCACTGTGGCTTTAATGTGACCGGCAAGGCCGGCGTTGTTTATCCGAGAGTTGATGCGGCAAAAAGGTGGTTCGTCAAGCTCCTCGACTCGTGGTGATGCCAACCTCATGTCATCCGGCATGTTTTCAAAATATTCTTCTTGTTTTGTGGCGATATCGTTAAAGTCGAAAAGAGGAGTTTTCTCGCCAAAAATCTCCATTGGAGCGGCATTGAGATAAAGCTCAACCCAATTTGATGGTCCTATCTCTAAGCCCTCTTCGTCAACCTCTGATACATAATCTATATAAAATGAATCCTTCCCATATTCATCTGGGTCTAGAAACACTTGAGTTGGGACTCCCACTCCTTGTGAGAGGTATTTTTGACCTTTTGGTATGCCATACCATCCGCGTTCGTTGCACCCAATCTTGCCGGCGGTGTCTTTAAATATAGACTCTATCACCTGCTTGAAGAAGGGGTTGTTGCCGCCATCAGTGCCGGCAACGAATTTTCGAAGATTTGAGCGCATGTTGTTGGCGGTAATCCAATCGGACGAAAATCCGTTTGCTTCCGCAGAATATGTTACCCAGTTTCCTGAAACCCACTTCGAGAAAATATCAGCCGGGTTCTTAGATGAAGTGTTCGTTCCAGTGCCAGTATCAACTTCAGAGGGCGTGGGTTGCGCCATCGGCGTAGAAAATCCTGTGCCAACGCCGATGCCAGTTGCTGCTTGTCCGGCGGAATATTCGCCAGTGTCGGTGTCGCTTGAATTATTGTCGGAGACCTGCGATATGAAGGAGTCCATTTCGGAGTCAATTGGAAACTTAATGTCGATTTTTCTTGTTTTAACCGGATCTGTTTTCCAGCCAGTCTTCTGATAGTAATCATCGTCTTTGTCGCCTGTTCCAGACCATTTATAATACTCTTTTCTCTTCTTCTTTCTCTTTTTATCGTTTGTCCAATAATATCGTGTTTGTTCGTATTCGTTGAACGTCATTTCCTTCCCCAAGATCATTTCCTGAGTTGTTTTGACATGTGAGTCTGTGTTTTCGTATTCTCGCTTTATTGTGCATTTGCCGGTGTTGGATAAAGATATCTCCGGCGTTTTTGCCTCCCCATCTTCGACGAATTCTTTATTTAAATTGGAAATTATCTTCTCATCATTGTCAGTTATCATATGAGGTTCGCCGAACATAGTATTCTTAAAGCGATCTGGGGGCTCCACATACGCTTTGTAAATCGGTGGTTCTTCGAGGTACCCTTCGTAGATAATCCCGTCGGCGTACCATGGATTGTCGTGGTCGCCCTCGAAGCGAGGCCACTTATTCCCGGCGGAATCCTCGACGAATTCTGGCTCAAACTCTGGACCGTCAATGAGCAAGTCGGGAGCGATGACACTAAATGGTCTTCCGTTTTTCCCAGCAAGAACCATATCCAGGAACCCACTACTATCCATCTTATTTGGATCTCCGGTGGTTAAGTCAGTTATAACTAAGGCATTTAAAATATGGGTTGCGTGGTTATACATTTCTTTAACTGCTTCTGCTGTGCTCTCGTCAAGCATCGGAAATAGTCCGTCTTCAGGCTTGCGAGGATCGTTCGATACGGGAGGAACCACAACACCATTCGGAGTTTGTTTGACCGGCACACCAGAATCGCCCGTCAAGATCCCGTCTGGGTTTGCCAAAGCTCTGCATAGTTGACCAAAATCATCCAATTTTCGCTTGCGATCATTCGCTATCTGGTCTTCCACTTCATCATCGGTCAGTTTTCTCAAAACTGCGGGGAAATCTTGATTTCTCAAGGCGTCACCCATCCGCCTAGTCTTGTCAATTACTGCAACTGGGTCGGCACATATGAAATCACGCGTGAATTCAGGTACATTTATGAGATCATCCAGGTCTTTTTGCGCCTGGAGTGCGTTCCTGTCAATAAGAGTACCGATGCTGCTGAACATATTGTCGATGTCGCCATCAGATGGGAGCGCGTTTGCTATAGCGGGAGTCGGGAGGTTATCTATCACTTGGCGAGTTTGACATAGTGTTTCGTCAGACGCCTTTCCGTTAAAAAGGTCTATAATCTGCTGGTTGCTCAACGCAGCAGATAGAGAATCTACGAACTGACCCACTTCGAGGTCTTTCGGCTTCACTTGTCCTGGATCCCAGACGGAAAGAGAGTCCATTAAGTTATTAAGCGCCCGATCGGTTGATTTATCAGAGGCGTCTGATTTCAAGAGGTTATCTTTTATCGTGTTTTTCAGCGCGTCAGGGTTCGAGCCGGCAATACTATCTGGTGAGCCGAAGCCGCCTAGACCTCCTCCACCAAATATTGCATCCAAAATTTTCTTCAGGAGCTTTTTTATAACTGCCATAAACGCGATTTCTATCTTGTCCATGGCTATTTTTATCAACTTCTTCTTTAAATCACCCAAACCTATGGTGGGTATCTCCGGAATGTGAGGGAGAGTCAAGTCGTTTAGGCGTGCTTTCTTCCTGGTGCGGTTTTTCTTATAATGTTCCTTGACGTCTACGGCGTCCCGATTGAAATTGGGGGAAAACCCTCTCCCAAAGCCCCCAAGACCGCCGCCCGAGCCTCCTCCGCCGCCGAGTCCTCCGAGACCGCCAAGATTGAAGCCGTCTCCGCTACCGAAACCGCCGAGATTCCCAAGATTTAAACCATTGCCTCCGCGTCCTCCGCCTCCCAGAGAGCCTAAGCCGCCAAGATTGAAGCCGTCTCCGCCTCCGAGACCCCCTAAGCCACCTAAGCCGCCAAGATTGAAGCCGTCTCCGCCTCCGAGACCTCCTAAACCGCCCAAATTGATGCCCCCGATGCCGCCAAGAGCACCTAGCGTGCTTCCAGGTCCAGTATTTCCGAGGGATCCCATGCCACCCTGGGTGTCTGGTGATTGTGCTGTCTGGCTAAATTCTAATATCTGCTTAAAGACATCCTGGTCGCCCAAGGTGCCCATTTCATCCAGTAAAATCGCGATTTCTCCGGGTGGAACCAGTTCTTTCTCCAGCATGCACAAAAAAGTAGATTTAACCCTAGCCAAATTATCATCTTGTTGGAAGCCTGGTGTTCCCAGGCATATATCATGCTCCTGGCGTGGGTCATAGGGGTCATAATGAGTGTGGCTTGTCAGAGATTTGAACAAGTCTTGGGTATTGGGCATTGGTATTTCTGGATATAGCTCTGGCCAGCAGATTTCAACGAATGCCGACTCTACTTTGGCAGCAGAAGGGGTGAGTATTTTTGCTCCGACAGTGTTTTCGAAGAAATCAAACACACCCATCTCTTCCATCTCTTCGAAAATGGCGCTTGTCATCTGCTGCATTACATCGTCAAGTGGCAGCGTCTTGGCTAGGTTGCCTATCGCCGCCATCAGCAGGCTGGACAAACCCTCCATTCCCAGTGGGTCCAGGATGAGTTCATACATATCTTTGAGTTTTTCTGCCTCTTCCAGGTTGTCGACTATCTTATCTACAATGGGATCTGCTATATTTTGTATCCTGTTGAGAGAATCTTGGATTCTCTTGGTCAAAACATTGTTTTCGGAGATAAATTTTTCTAATTCCTTCTTTTGGTCCCAAGTAAATCCGACATCAAATTCCGATGGGATACTATCATTAAAAATCTCTATAAAATCTTGCAAAAGACCGGCGACTTCGTTACCAGGAGCGGCAGAGTCAGCCGTAACTTCGGATTCTGCGTGGGTGTGACCCGTCTCCTCTACAGGGTCTGCACTTGGCTCGTCTGCCGGTGGGGCTGGAAGCTTCTTGAACCGACCTGGCTTTGTCGAAACGGGGGGATAATAGTAATCTTCTATAAATTTATTGAACGGAGGGGCGCCATCCGACAAATATTTTCGGTAAATCGTTGGCATATGCAAAATAAATGACAAGGTTGTCTTATCATTTACTGGATATTTTTCTGAAAATGGTTTAAATTCAATGTCGATGGTCCTCCATTGCTCGGCTATGTATTTAACCCATATAGATTCTAGATTTTTATACATTTTTTGCGGGCTCGGGCTAAACATAATCCCAATTTTTTCTAGCGCGGGATCTTCGATATCAACATTGTTGTCTCGAAGGAGTCGACTCAGGTGTTTTTTAAATATTTTTGTCTTCTTTATTTCTTTTGAAAACCTCAAATTGGGTATACTGTACGTGCCTGTTTGAAATGCAAACTCATAATCTTTGCCGATGCTAGCCAAGATGTTGGCAAGTCCAGTAAAAAGTTTGTCGTAATCATTGCGAGAGACACATACAAAATAACCTCGGCAAATTCTTCCCTGGGAAGCCAGGTCTACTGGGTCGTCGGGCTTCTTGAGAAGATCTTCGTATATGGCATTAAAATTATCCAACGGAATCACACACAGGGACTTCGAGCTTAAGTTGGGCTTAGTGGGCACATACGTGTCCTTAACAAAGACCTTTCCTTCAGAAACATACCTCTCCGTGTCTTCGGAGGATAGGCGCGCAGAAAGTCCTGTCTGTTGAAAAATTTCCTCAATTGCTGTCTCAAGCAATGTCTGGGTCGACTGTCCAGTCATATAAAGAACAATGGACCACTCGTTTGTGCGCCCGTTAAAGAACACCTCTTTGTCGCACATTTTTGTCCAATCTGGGACAATGGCTTTCGGGTTCTTTTTCTTCTTTCGTTGCCGTCGAGGGGAGCGTTCGTCGCGTTCCTTCTTCCATTTGCGAGAGGCTCTATCAAACTTATTTTTGGCCATGGCGTGTTTCCCAACCGCCTCCTCATACACGACTTGTGCGTCGTATAGAGCCATGGCGCCTGTCTGGGAGGTCTTCCAAGCCGGGAGATCACCCTGATCTGGGGCGCCCTGGCGTCCAAGTTGCCACTCTTGAAGTCGGCGTTCGGGACGAGGACGGGCTAGCGACTGCAATGTTGTTTCAGCCTTTTTCTTAGCTTGGGTAAATTTACCTTTAGCAGATCTGAATTCTTTTTTTGAAGCGCTGAATGCCGCCTTCTCCTTTTGAAATTCGGCAAATGGTGCCGACAAATCATCTTTGGGGGGATCTGGCATGCACTTCTCGGCAGCGCTCACTGCTATGATCGTTTCTAAGGATTCCGTTGAGACCGGCGATATTTCGGCGATTATTTCTAATTCATCTTTTGGGATTGGCATTACGTTGTCCTGTTATATCTACTATTAAAATTTACTCCGCCATATTTCTTAGAGTAATTGATCTTTGTAGTTGCCGAGTTAACTCGGTTAAGATAGTTTGGTACTCGGACGAAGGCGAGATTGGCGATGCTTATGAGTGGATTGCCAATCATTAATTCGATGGAGGGCGCTGATGGTGCTCCCGGAGCGGTACACAGGTGTACGTGGCTCGACAAGAGAGTATTGAGTTTTCCCTGGGTTTTCATATGGTCCGACAAAATAGCTCCCAGAGCGTCGATACGATTCATCATCTTTTCTAAATATAATTCTAAGCTTTCACCCTTCACTAGCGGCTGCAAATTGTTCATTTCTTTAAATCCGGGGAGACCTCGCTTGTTGTCGTCGTTACCTGCGATTAATTCAATGCCAGAGATAGAGTATAGGGGTCCTCCTTTGGAGTTTTTGGGGTCTGTGCCGGTCACAAGTTTAATTCCCCCTTCACGGGCTATAATGCGGGTTGCATCCGCCTTAAGGACGGCTGCAGAAGCGTTTTTTGGCGACCCTGTCCGACCTGCAACAATTCCGAAGTTGTGATCCACGTTAGACATTTGAGATATCATCACTCTCGCAGAGTCCATCATCATGCTTGGGTTAGCAAATGTGTTATTCCTGGGTCCGCCAGGCGCCATTGCCTGCAGACCAACAACCATGTCGATCGAAGCACATTCAGTGGCGCCGGCTCCGCCGTAGCCCGATGCTAGGCTTCCGGGGCGGTCTTTGCCGAGGACAATAAACGAGTTGTGGTCATTCTTAATGACTGTGGAATTGGGGGCGCGCAGAAGTTTCGGAACTGCCTCGATGATTGCCGAATTGTTCATCCCAACATTGGGGTCACTCAAATTTATATTTTTCTTTTTTGAATCTGACAAATTATCTATTTGTCTTAAAAGTTTTCCAGACATTGTTTTCTCCGTTTATGGTGCTGATTCGCCGTATATATCGTAATTAAGCTCTTCTTCTGTCGATTCCCCAGGAGAAGATTCCATGGGGAGTGTCAGGACGCGGTACTCACATCCCGGCTCGAACCATGAGTCTATTTTGTCTCTGAACCCTCGCGATGAGGAAGAGTCCATTATTCTGAAAGATCCGTTGGAATTGGCATACACTAGATAAGTGTGCCCTGATCCAGGTGATGGGCTCTGGCAGGTTTGACAAGAATTCACAACAGGGCTAGAAGACCAACACCACTTTTGCACGATATGCCACCTACCCACCTCTAAGTTCGGTGCGGATTCGTCGGGCTCAACTGTAATCTCTGTGCCTCCAAGAGCAGCCTTATAGGCAGCTATATTCGACCAGACCTTTTTCGCATCGTAGATATTTGCTGCGCCCCACCAGGCGGTCGAGGGTGCCATGGCTGCCCATGCGTCGACGCTTTTTGTGTTGGACGGTACCAATCCTCTCTGAGTCAAAACCCAAATGGTTACGAACACACAGCATGGTAAGTTCTGGCTTCCTGCTACAGTTCCGAGAGCGTCTGCCTGTTCTTCCGAAAGGGCTCCGGGTCCTTGAGAAAGGGCAACTGTGTCAATCGGTGTGAACAGATCATCAAAATTCTCACTACTTGAAGACCCTCCTCTGGCGGAGGCTCTTTCTTGATCGGTTAACGCCTGGATTCTCTCGACCACTCTCTCAAAAACTCCCTGAGTTCTTAAAGTGTCGGTAAATTTTACACTGACAATATCTCCGACCTTCGGCGGCGCAAATGATAAGTTATCTTCACCAACTGGCATTAAAAAATAGGGATATAATTGGGTGATTGCCCAGTCTCCAATGCCGGATCGAAGAGAATCCACAAAAGATTCATCGTCAGACATCTGAGCCATCACGTCGGCTAATGATCTAGTTATCGGAAGACACGAATGTTCTTCTGGTATTCTCACATACACCTTCATATACGGCTGTACATCAGCTTCAGACTCTCCTGGCGCAGTTGACGAATCTCCAAAAAAATCCGTCGTAAAGAAATTCATTATATTCGATTTTTGTATGGTAGTCGGAGCGGCTACGACTTGTCCCAGCATTTGAGACGGGCTCGGTGGCTCTGCCATGCTCTTGACTACGGCGGCGATGACCTCTTTAGTTTGGTGGACTCCGTTCCCCTCACCTCTGAGTGGCGCGCCTCCTGGCTTTCCCTCAGACGGGTTCAGGACTCCAGCGCCTATCAACACTCTTTGTAGAATACTAGGCATTATTCATCAACACCTCCGGTCTGGAGGATATTAAAGATGTCCTCTTTGTCGGAGTCGGTTA
>Ga0098052_1001113_pt1 | contig 16911 bp, 23 predicted proteins | sample 15_taG_FD_81591 | JGI IMG/M metagenome (GOLD analysis project Ga0098052, IMG submission 81591) | Marine viral communities from the Subarctic Pacific Ocean - 15_ETSP_OMZ_AT15312 metaG | ecosystem: Environmental > Aquatic > Marine > Oceanic | place: Pacific Ocean | collected 2015-01-18
CACGCCTGACTATGCTGGAGGGATTCTCCGGCGTATCTATGTGGGTATCACTGATTACCCAATATGTTGGTGGTCTCATGTCTACTATTCTTTGTCAGCTTCTGGCAAATCGGAGGCAGATCCTACTGGAGCGAGGGCCCACACATCACAGCCGGTGAAGCCACTCATCTGTGAGAGAGTCTGTTTCAGTAGAACCACATCCTGCTCAGTGATGTGGAGAAACGCCCCATCATCTTCGTTGGCCTGAACCACAAGCTCATATGAGAGATTGGTCTTGTGTCCGTGGTTACCGCAGTGGATGCAGCGTTTCTTAACGCTCACCTCCGACCCCTCAAAGACGGCGGATAACGTGTGGCTACGATAGTCCGCGCCGGGGTGCCACTGTTCGTCAGCAGCCCTAGCTACGGCTTCCATGATTTCGTTGTCTATCTCTTCTGCTTTCTCTTCCGTGTCGCACAGGCGATTAAGGTAGAGATCTATCTTCAGGTTCTCAGGTTGTATTTTCATAACGCTTATCTTATTGCTGCCACAATGGCATAGATGATGCCCCCAAGGGCAATCCAAGGCAGCACCACACGCAGGGTGCGGGCTACCTTACTACTCTTCCGTCGGTTAACTTGACGGAACCTACGTTTGCCCAGATCGGGCCGCTGGTTTGCTTTCATATTACTTAACGATGCACGGATTTACGGAAGTGCTTACACACCACATCGAAGTTATGTTTAAGGCTCCCCTCATTTATTCGACACAGGCTAGCCGTGTTCTCAATCAGGCGCACAGTGGTATGCACACAAACGAACACCTCGATCAGCCCGTTGGGGCCGAAGATCCTGCTGTGATCTTCACCGAAGAAGTCCTCCACACTCAGTCCTCTGTCTACCTCGTACAGTAAACGGGTCAAGCGGGCCTCCTGTGATGGGGGTGATGTTATACCTGCACATTGCAGGACGTCCTCTACCTCCACACGGAGCAGCTTGAGGATGGTGCCAAGGTCTGCCTCGGGATCGTCTATGTGTTCGGCATCCCAGAGGAATTCAGTTGAATCCTGTAGCTCGGCCACACTCTCGGGCATATTTATACCCGCCCACTCATCGGTGTAGATAGTCTCACCAGTGAGGTTGATGTGTTCGACGCACCCCACATCCTTGGAGGTGGAGGCATCGAAGTATGTAATGCGGAAGGATTTATTTGTTCTCATCTTTAAATGCGTAGGCTAGTGAGTTAATCCCTGCTTGAGGGGGTGGGACATCCGCAGGCTTGGGTTCAGTAATGAAGTCCGCAACCTTGCGGCGGTGGAGTGGGGGCTTGGCGGGATCATTGAGATCCGCTTCAACCAAGGCCCGTGTCTCAGGTGACATTGCCATAATTCAGTTGTGTTTAGTCGTTCGCATCCAACCACATATCGTAGAGCCAAGTATTGAGAGGCTCATCGAGATGTGCCCAGTAAAACTTGAAACGCCAGAGAGATTTCCAGATGGCACGGCGTAGCGCCCTGCGAATCCTTGATTTGTGCATCGGTCTCATCTCTACCTGTTGGCTATACGTTTGGTGAGACGGGCGCGCTCTTTCTTAGCGCCCCTGTTCTTACCGTTAATCTTATCCAGCCTCTTGAGCTGGGCTTCGTCAGACCGCTCGGCACGGGCTGCTTGTCTCTGTGTCGCACGCTCTTGGCGTGCCATCTTCATTTGCTTTCTCATAAGAACTGTTGTGTTGGAAAGAGGTTACCGCCCCGCCGCACACACCCAGAGCGTCCCCTGTTGGTATGTGCAGCAGGATAGAGTCATGTGTTTCCATTCTCCGATACCTAAGGGTCGGGTGGAATGACTCTGCGGCAGTGCATGGTGGGGACCCGAAGGCATCTGCCGCCATTGCGGGGCGGACTGCCCACCTCTTGCTTACCTATCCTCACAGGGTGAAGGCACACTCCACCATGAGGGCTGTTGCAAAGTAATATGCTCCCCCTTCTTCGGATGTTGCGTGGGACCCACCACCAACAGAACGTAGCGAGGCTACGAACATGGGTCATTGAGGGCGGGGAGCATTCCCCGAGTCACTGTCTTCTTCTGGCGCAGTGTCTCATTCTTGCAGGTTGTCGGCCAGTCTCGGTACTATCCCCCGAGCGGGTTCCCCATCCAGTAACGTGCCATAACAGGGGTACCCCAGACCTCAGACCCACCTACGAGGGCGGGTAACGTAGAGGTCTGGATCTTTCGGCATACGCAGGCAGCAAGCTCAAACATGGCGAGCCGCCAGAAAGTGAACACCCCGGCAGGACTCGAACCTGCCCAGCTCTGTTTACCTAGGAGCTACCTAGGTGGCACACCGATAAGCCGGGTGGCCAACCCTCTTACCTGCCATGTGCCGGAGCCGGTCTTCCTTTCTAGTACGGGGTGGTAAAGTTATAGCCCCTGTGGGTAGGAGATCAACCCTACCTTAGTATTCCGACCCGACGCAGGGGCGCATCGGGGGGTAGCCCTCTCTCCAGTTTCATTACCGTCAGCGGGCTTCCAACTCGATCGATGGCGCACCTCGCTTGCATCTCTTGCAGTCGGCGCATAACAGCCGACCATGAAACGTGCAGAGGAGATGCCGGTGGAACGGTATGGAGAGAGGGCAAAGGGTAAAGGGTTCAGGAATCAGGGTTCAATAGTGTGTGTCCCACCACTTGGAGAACACTAGTTTGATTTTCCAGTCGGGGTCAAGCTTTCCCAAGGATAGGACAAGGACAAGTCCCTCGGCAATGGAAACCAAGCCGTAGAGGATTCCCTTCTTACGACTGCTGTGATTGTTTACACGGATCATGATTCAGGATGGGGGTTCACTTTGTACTGTGTCTTCCGATACCTCTTCCAGCACCGGGCATTCCAAGTGCTGGGTGCCTTGTCATCGTAGGCAGATGGGGGTCTAGCCTTGGGCCTGACCCGAGACGCCAGTGCCTTGCGGCACCGAGGGCAGCGGAAGATACTGTATGATTTAGCACTCATGGTTTTGGTTGTCGGTCGGGATGCTCCCGCACTATACGGAAGAACTCATCCTGTGTCACCCCCTCCACTGTCTGGATGGGGCGGGGCCTGCGGGTAGTCACCCCATTCCGGGTGACTACCACAGGGTTTGCCCCGTCGATGATTGTCCCCGCCTTTTCGGGCGGGGAGTAGACCCCGTACACCGTGTTGTGTGGCCACGGGGACTTATAGTTGGGATCGGACGGTCTCATATGTGTCTGGGGTTCATTACCATGCGGTCCGTCCGGTTCCAGCACCACGGGACAGGACTTCATCCTGAAGACTCTTCTTAACATCGAGGTCGTATATAGTGGAGAGAAGTGTGTAGTCCACATCCTCATGCTGCGCTATGGTCAGCAGCACCTGCTGCCACTCCGAGATATATGGGAGGGTACGTTGGTGCTTCCGCAGTATATCCAGACACTTGGTGGTTTCGCAGTGCTTTGTTGCGTAATGGTCTGTTGTCATAACTTAGAATTCCCACTCCCCGTTATCTACCAGCCTGTCAATATCGTCGCTGATGGGTTTCCAAGATCGGCTAACTCTTTGGGTGTATTGCAGTCTGCTCATCTCTTCATCCCACCTGCGGCACTCCCGCTGGTGGACTACTTCAAGGGTGACAGTGGCGATCACCGCCATACTACAACTGACCCATGTGTAGAGGTAACTCCACGTTGGGTCAACGTCTACCCCGAGCCGTTGAAGCTCAAGGTCTGCTGCCATGCAGTAGACACCGCACAGCAGGGACAGGACGCCGCCGAGGGCGAGTCCGATTGGGATTGCATACTTCATATCTACTTGGATCGGTCGTTCCGATAGGCTATTGCTGTGATGATATGCTCCCAGACATTCTGTCCGAGTGCATGGTCTACTGATACTACCCCAGCACGGGGGTCCGACTGGGCGCTAAGCCCTGCTGTTGTCTGGTCAGGGTATTTGACCAGTGTGTTACACCGGAGTGATTGCTCCGACAGTTTAGGTAAGTGCGGGCGACGCCGCCTTACAGGGTCCACGGGCATGAGCCGGTGGGTTGGCACTACTCTGTATCTTGCCATTGGTTTCGGTTAGTTATACTACTTGCCCGATTGAGTAGGGTTCGGGTTGACCCTTGGGTGTGAAAGTAATAGCAGGGTAGCCTCTTCTCCTGACCTCCTCCACATGAGGCTATTCTACCGACGGAGCGTGTTCGACTACCCTGCTAAGAAAGTATGCTCCCCGCTTGGTCGGGGTGGGGGAGCGACACCCGCTGTTATGTCTAGTATGCCTTCGTTGGATTACTCTGAACAGGACGTCGCCTGAACAGGACCCCCACAGGTCTACCTCCAGCAAGTGTATGGTGGGTAATGCTCCCCTTTTCGGTTGTTAATGAGGGAGGGAGCGGCCCCTGGACCTTATCGGCAGTCCATACCATACTCACGCGGGATTGGTGAGCTAGTCAACAAGCTCTGAGTATGCGTGAGCGAACTCTGGTTCCGGTTGGAAAGTCTGCTCCCCTTGATTTCGGGATGGGGGAGCGCACCCCGTCTACGTTCACGTGATCCCGCGATCCGATATCACGATTCAGGATTGAGGATGGGGATACAGGGATCAGGTGAATTGGGCCGCAGATACTAGATCTGCGAGCCAATTCACCCGAACTCCAAAGGAGAACGGGTCCGGTATTGCTACCGGTTGAACTTGGAATAGAGGCCGAACGATCCGGTCTCATGAAGAACCCAACACTGCTTGTTGTCTCCGGTGATTTCCTTCACGGCATCTCCGAGCCAACTGAGCAGGCCGAGGGCAGTCTTTGCTCCGTCATTGTGGGGGAGGCGATCAATCGCTTCCTTGTGGCGGGGGAGCCTGAGAACGAAGGAGTTGCCCACCTTGAAGGGGGTGAACTCCATCACATCTTTCAGTTCCCTGCCGAACTCTCCCGTCAGGACGGAGGCAGCTTCCCTGATCTCACCCACAAGGCGGGATACAGGCTTAGCTTTACCCTTGGCTTTTGCCTTAGGCTTAGCAGTTGCGCCGGACAGGCGCGCGGTCAACGCTGCTTTGTCTCCATTGGTCGGGAGCTTAAGTTCAACGAGTTTAGCTTTCAGTTGCTTACATGTCATAATGCTTGGATGTATTGTGATGTTCACGATCCCGTGCCTCGCATCGGTGCGCGGCAGGGGAAGTATGAACATCCCAAGTTCCATACATCGTCTTTCTATTGGGCTACCAGCTAACTACCGGTCAAGGCTCTCATCCTTCGATTTCACAACCACCTCGCGATTCCTTTTCGCAAGTATCAAGGCGAATTCCTTGAATTGGTTACGTCCAATCTAGCAAGGCATTCGATACTCTCGGCCCTGTATTTTCTACCTCTTCACTTCTGGTTCTACAGGGCGATTAAGCACGGGGTTGGTTCCGTTTTATCACGCACCCCTTATTACTAAGGGCAGCGGCTTATTGCCTAGGGTTGGCGGCTACCTTATCATGTTTTAGGCCCGGGATAGCAGGGGCATTCAGGCAAACTCGGCGCATTTCCAGCGGTGAGCACCCCCGCACACAGTAGCGGGCAACTAGGGGCGGGGGATGGAACCTCGCCCTATCACCCTACTATGGGTAGCGACCAGAATGCCCGGATCAGGCCCCCGGAATCCGGCACCATGAGACGCCACCCCTACCCCTGCATCTTTTTGCCCCCACCCTGTGTTGTGTGTGTATGTTGTGTGAAAAAATTTGACACCCCCCAAATGCACGGTAAAAAGCATGATGCGCGACGAAAAGAAGCACGAATACTACCTAAAGAACAGAAAAGCACGCAAGGAGTACCAACGGGCTTACTACGCTAGGAACAAGCGTAAGATACTCAAACAGAGGGCTTTAGATATGTTAGCGGACCCCGAATTAGCTGATAAAAAGCGTGCATACAACCGCGCATATTACCTTAAAAACCGTGCACGATTAAAAGCACGGCGACTCGCCAAAGCGAGCGCCGCGAAGGCGAAAGATTCGGGGTAGCCCCAGTCAAACAAAAGTTCAAATCCGACCCCCCACCCTAAAAGTTTCTTCTAGAGAAGCTCAAACAAAAGTTCTAGAAATTAAGTTTGACTAACTCTAGAAGAAAGTTTTTATATAGGGGGGTAACGAAAACGCTTGAAAATGACGACGCTTCCACAGCCTAGACCGATCCCGAACGCCCGCGATTATACCCTGTTATCCTCGGGGTACGTCTTCAATACCAAGACTTGCAAGCGCCTGCGCCGTCAGTGGAACGGTAATCGCTGGAAGACGCTGCTTACCAATAATGACGGTAAACGCGTCCATTTCGCCCACGATTCGCTGGATTCTCCCGCCCCCGAGTTGTCACTCAAGCACATCCTTGATTTCGAGGGCGCGCGGCCCATCCCCGAGTTTCCACGCTTTGTAGTGACCTCCTACGGCTGCGTCTACTGCGTGAAGCCTGAATCCCGTGGCCGGAAGTCTGGACGGGTCTACGCGGTCGCTGAGTTCATGCGCCGCAATACACGGTACGTATCCATGAAGCACGAATCAGGAATCAGGAAGCAGGTTCCCGTGGACAAACTCATCAAGAGTGTGTGGGGAGAAGATTGTGCATAACCTTCTTAACGTGCGGTAGTAAGGGCAGCGGGCGCGGCTGCGTGGGCACTTATGTGGTTTATATAAACCGGAGAAGTCGGTTTTTACTAACCTAATTTTAGGTTGCTACCCTTTATATAACTCGGAAAAGGTTCCCCCAACCCACCCCCGTGAAAACCTTGATTGGCACGACACGTTTCACGGATGTGTCGATAAATGTCGCTAAAATCGACATGAAAAGCGCGGGAGCCCCGATTGGTCCTGCCAGAAACAATCGGAAGGAATAGGGCCAGACTCCCGCGCTAAGACCCTACTCTGCTGTCTCGCCCGTATCAGATTCTTCCTCAGTAGGAACGAGGTCGACCCCGATACAGAATCTTGGAGGCATGGGCCTGAGGTTAAGGTCCAGTTGAGCCGAAGTAGAGGGCTCAGTGAACGGCAACGGAACAGAGCCGCCCAAGTCCATTGTGGAGCAGGACGTCATAAGTCCGACGAACCCTGCCCCAATCACGAATAGTTTGGTTTTCATGCGCCCGCGTTTTAGCCCTTGGAATATCATATGTCCAGAATTTTCAGCGTGATCCAAATAACTGTCACTGCTATCACCAGACTAAGGACCGTAGTTGCTTGGTCGTCTATCATACACGTGGGGGTAGGGATTTACAGAATTGACTATTTTGCCTTGAAAGGCTATCACATAAACGATGAGCGAACGCCCACTGGATATTGACGGGTTGGATCTGGGCTCCCTGACCGAAAAGGGCAAACCCGTAACCACTCGCCTCAAGGATGTTAAAAGCGCCGTGGGGATTTTCAGCACCCTTTTGAAGGCAGACGAGAAGTCCTCGGTAAACCGCGCCAGAGTCGACGCCATGTTCGACGGAGCTGCTCCGTACAACTCGGGCAGTCTCGCGGTGAGTGGGCAACAGCTCAAAACAAACCTGAATTTTGGAGATGCCCAACGACTTTTGGATATTAGTCTGTCTGCTTATGTTGATCTTTATTCTTCTTTGGAACGACTCATTGAAGTTACGGGAACTCAAGGCGAGGCGAGCGAAATCAAACCGGCGGAAGAAATCGTCGCGGAAGAACTGACCCACCTGATCCGCGGGTGGCCCGAGTTCCATAACGCGTACCTTAGACTCTGCACGACCTTTATTAAACACGGGGTCGCCGTAGCCTACTTCGATTCGCCGGATGACTGGCGGTTTCGGGTTGGCGGGTTCACCGACATCCTGATTCCGAGGCAGACGCCTGCGAATGAGGAGTGTATCGACGTCGCCATTGGGCGGCGGAACTACCTGTTGCATGAACTCTACACCTATATCAAGAACCCCGAAGCCGCGACCAAGGTGGGGTGGAATGTGGCTGAGGTGAAGCGGGTCATTACCAAGAACGCCACGACCTCAGGCCGCGACCTCGGTAGCTCGGATTACGAAAGTATGCAGGCCGAGATGAAGAACAACGACCTGTACACCGGAATCCAGAACCCCTCCGTTAAGATCCTGCACTATTGGATCAAGGAGATGGACGGGAGCGTCAGTCACTACATCTCGGCAGAAGACAGTCCGAAGGACTTCCTCTACAAGAAAGTTTCCAGATATGAAAAGGCCGAGCAGGCATACGTGATGTTCACCTATGGCGTCGGCAGCAACGGTACATACCATTCGATTCGTGGCCTAGGCCAACGCATCTTCGCCCACGTACAGACCAGTAACCGACTGCGTTGCCAGCAGATTGACGGAGCTATGCTCGCGTCTGCGGTGATGATCCAACCCGAAACACAAAGGTCTCTGGACGAACTGCAATTCACTTACTATGGCGCTTACGCCGTACTGAGCCCGAATGTAAACATCGTTGAAAAAGCTATCCCGAATCTTGGCACTGCCGTTCAACCCGCACTGGAAGATCTCACCAACCAGTTGCAGCTCAATACTGATACTGTCAGTACATATGGCCCTCAACAGGGTTCACCGTACAGGAATCAGATGCAGGTTGTGTCCGACATGGACGTCACCACCCGCCTTTCGGGCGCGAGCCTGAACCTGTTCTATGCCAGTTGGAACAGGTTACTACGCGAGGTGGTGCGTCGTGTCATCACGACCAAGAAACCCGACGCCGCGGTCAAGGATTTCTATAAGCGTTGCGAAGCACGTGGGGTGCCCTCCGAATTTATAAAGACCTTGGATGTTGAGCGTACGAGGGCCGTCCGGTCCATAGGTAATGGGAGCCACGCCAACAGAGTAGTGGCGCTTAGGGAGCTTCAGGGGATCAGCGGTCAATTTGATGACGTTGGCAGGCGCAACCTGACACGTGATATTGTTTCTACCAGAGTAGGGCATGATCTGGCCGACCGTTATGTGCCCGCGGACGTCGAGAAGCGCCCGACCGTTGATCTTAAGATTGCGTTCTTTGAAAACCAGCAGCTCATGGCTGGTCAGCCGGTACCGGTTGTAGGAAATGAATTACATGGAACCCATCTAGAGGTTCATGTACCGGCCCTCGCCCAACTTATTGAGCAGCTGAATACTGGTGAGGCGGACCCGATGCAGGCGTTACCGACCCTACAGGCTTTTTATGAGCATATCAGTCAGACCGTCCAGCTTGCCGCAGGCGACCCCGCCCTTGAGGGGTTGGTTGGGCAGACACAGCAGGTACTTCAGTTCGCTGAAGAAGCCATTAACAACACCGCTAAAGCCCTCCAGAAAATTCAACGGGACCAAGCGCAGCAAGCCCCGCCCTAGGGAGAAGAAGCAGCACCCCCACAACAAGACCCCAAGGTAGCGGAGCATCAGGTCAAAATGAAGATCGCCCAAGAAAAAGCGGAGCTAGATATGGCGATTAAGCAGAAAAAACATGACCAAGAAATGGCTTTGCGGGATGCGAAGGCCGCTTTAGAGTTCCGTGAGAAGAGTGAATTCTAAAGAACTTCTCCAGCTACATGACGAGACTTGCAAGGAGTGCAAGGACATCATGCGGACAAAAAATTCCGACTACACGGGGGGCAAGGATGCCGTGGACCCGTTTGCCAATTTCAAAAGCAGCGCCGTGATTGGTATTCACCCGGTACACGGACTCTTGATGCGTGTGCTGGATAAAATTCAAAGAATTCGTTCGTTTGTGAACGATAAAGAGTTACAGGTCCCTGACGAGAGTGTAGAAGATGCCTGCCACGACATCGTTAATTACGCGATTCTGGCCAAGGCGATGCTAAGGGAAGAGCGTACGAAAAACGCAACGGATGGCTAAACAGATAACACCCCCCGTCCCCATCGAACAATGGTATGGGGACACGGCAGCGGTGAAAGAGCTGCAGGTTCTGCTGCAGACCGAGACTTTTCAGAAAGCCGTGGCTATTCTTAAAGAAATAGCTGGACCTTCTTTCAATACTTTGCAGGATGAGGGCCATAATAGTCTTCGCTATGCGTGGTACGCGGGGTATAGAGATGCTTTCAATGATTTACATAAATTAACCAAGTTGCATAATCCGAAATCCAACGACCCCCATTCCGATGAGTGGGCACATATTGAATCATGAGTGAAGAAGCCGCCCCCGCCCCAGAAGCTACCGAAGCCGCCGAGCCAACGCCAGAAGCCGCAGTTGAAGCCTTGCCCGAGACCGGGTCCGACGGCTCTAGCTTTACTGATGCACTGGAGCAGGCCCTGACAAATATGGATTCTGCGGCGGCGGACATCCCCGCCCCCGAACCGGAACCCACCCCTGAACCCACCCCTGAACCCGCGGCTGAACCTACCCCTGAACCTGCGGTAGACCCCTTTCCTGAAGCAGAAAAAACTTCAGATGACTCTGAATCCACCCCACTCGACCAGTTGAGTGAGGACATTGGGGACGACTGGACCCCCAAAGCGGCTAATCGGTTTAAGCAGCTCAAGGAGGAGCTTAAGACCAGTTCATCCGAGTTGGAAAATTTACGGCAAAAAAGTACCGAGCACGAAGCCCGCATTAAGGAGCTGACGGCGATCAATGATTCGGAAGACCCTAAAGCGATGCAGGAAAAGCTCGCCCAGTATGAGCAGGAAAAAATGTTCACTAATCTGGAAGAAACCGAGGCTTATAAACGAAAGGTCACCGAACCCCTACAGGACTTACTGGATCAAACCGAATCGGTAGCTGAGAAGTATGGTATAGACGCCGACGCTCTTATTGACGCCATTGCTATGGAGGATGAGGCCGCGCAGGATACGGCGTTGGAGGAGCTTCTTAGTCTGGCGACGGACAGGGACAAATCACGTGTTTACCGTGTAATTGAAAACCTTGAGCCTCTTATGGATGTTCGGCAGGCTATGCACGAAAATGTAGCCCAAGCCGTTGCCGAGGCCAAGGAAGCCGATGAGCAGCGGGCCAACCAGAAACTTGCCCAGCAATCCAAGATCCGACAACAGGTAGCTTCCGAAGTTGGGGATCGCGTGGCGGAAAAATTACCCTTTTTAAACGCCCTTGAGGGATTTGATATGGCCGCGGCCAAGGAAGCCGCCTCAAATTCAGATCCGTCTACCATTCACCCCGTCGACCACGCCTACAACTCTATCGCGTCTAAGATCCTACCCACGGTGGTAAAGGAGTACGCGTCCATGCGAAAAGAAGTTGAGATGTTGACCGACCGCCTTGCGGAGTACGAGGGGGCTGAACCCACGGTGTCTAGTGGCTCCGCAGTCACCCCAGCCGCCGCGGCAGGACAGACCCGAGATAACCTGACTTTTGAAGAGTCGGTTAATGCCGCCTTTGCGGGCATGGGCTAACCACCCCCTTGACCCCCAAGTGGCGCTGTGGGATGATGGTCCCATCATGTCCACTGCTTCTAAAGGCGATTCCCGAATCGCACTATATGTAGGTCTGGCGATTCAGGCTGCTGGCATTGTTTGGTGGGCGTCCAACCTCAACTCCCAAGTTCAGCACAATGATTTTCAAATCCAAATGGTGGTCAAAGACGTCCACAAAAACTCTGAATTTGTTGAGCTTTGGCCTGCTGGTAAGTGGGGCTCTGGCGAGTTGCCTTCTGATACGAGACAGGACCTCCACATCACAGAACTACAGAAGCAGGTTGAGAAATTGATGGGGGAGCTTTATACGTTAAGAGCGGGTAAGCCCGAATAAATTACCTAGTTGACATTTCTGCGGGTATACGTTTATATAGCTCCACAACGCAGCTGGTTGCTCTAGCCATAAAATAGTTCTACAAGCTGCCGAGTAAAACGAGCGTTGTCTCACCCACATAGATAGGCCCCGGTTGCTCTAGCCCTTAAATAGTTCTAATTCCGGCCTTCGCCCTAAAATTTCTTTAATCCGCCTCACACAACGTGAAGGCACAACCTTTCTAATACAATGGCTGGACTATTTGACGCAGACGCAACAAGTCTGATTAACACCGTTTTGACCGAGGAGGCTAATCGCATCGGTCAAGATATCTATTCTCGTACCCTCCATACGTCTCCTTGGATGGACCTCATTAAGCAATCAACTTTTGCTGATGGGATGGGGTACACACAAACAACCCTTATCTATGACCGCTCCATTCCCCATACCGCAGCTGACGCTGAAGGGGTATCGTGGCAGGATGTGGGTAATGAGCTGGGTGGTAACACCTTCGCCACCACGCTGGGGCAGAGTCTGCTAGACTCCGCTACAAACGTAGGTGGTGCCCAAGGCGGTTCCACTGCCGCGGACACACGCTCCAACATCGCATTTGCGAAACAGTTGAAGCAATACAGCATTCAGCGGACCATCATTGAGTCTCCGAGGATTTCCACGGAAGACCTTCGGTTCGCCGCCCACCGCACCGACCAGCTTCGGGCTATCATGGACCGCATGACCGAAGCTTCCCGGTACACTTGGGAAAATCGCTACCGCGACGAGTTTGAGCGCCTTGCTGGTAACCTCGTTCTTTGCGAGACCACTGGAACCACGATCCAGAGTTCTACTATTGATTCCGGTGACGGCGGCACCACCGCCGACGAGAGTTTCGAGGGCCTTTCGATTGCCAGCGGAACCGCTGCCACCTCCGTTAACGTGGAGAACACCACGAACGCTACCGAGACCACTAACGCGAGTGAGGCACTGGCCAACATCTCCAACGCCATCATGGACAAGATTTACTTCAATCTGGTTCGCAAAGGCGCTGGCAACAACGCTTATGGTCGTGAAAACGGTCGCCCAGTGTTTGCTGCGGTTATGTCTTCGGAGGCATCCTACCAGCTTCAGACCGAAGCAGGATTCCGCGACGACATCCGTTACAACCAAGCCGCAGTGTCCGACCTGATCGCACCTCTTGGTGTTGAGAAGTCGTTCCGCGGTTTCTACCACTTGGTCGACGATCTGGCTCCCCGGTACTCTATTGCTGATGACGGAACCGCTACCCGTATTCAGCCTTATGAGGTTGCTAGCGGTAGTCTCACCACCATCAATGGCACTTACGACACGGCTTCATTTGAAGCGGCTTATGTTATTCATCCCGAAGTTATGGAGTCTCAGATCCCGAACCCCTACGGTGGGGCGAGTGGTGTGACCTTCGATCCCGTTAATTATCGCGGGAAATTTTCGTGGACGAACAACAAAGATAACGTATCGAATCCAGATGGTACGCTTGGATACTTCCGCGGCATTCTTGCCAGCGCCTCCAAGCCGATCAAGACGGAGAACGGTTTCGTTATCCTCTTCAAGCGCGACAGCAACACCCCCGCTGCCTAGGTTTCATAACTTGTGCGGGGCGGTGGCTTAACACTGCCGCCCCGCGCACAACCCAAATACGATTATGCCTACTTTAGATGATACACCAATCCTCCAAACTCTTGGGGGCCTTAAAGGGAACGACTCTTTTATTGTTTCCGACAAAGATGGGGGTGGTTCCTCGCTTATCAAGCGAGTGCCTTCTGCTCTTGTAACTATGGGGTTTAGCCACGGATGGCTCTTCAACTACGACAATTCAATACTAGCCGCTGCGGATAATGCCAACGCTCAAAATTTTGACCTTTACACGTTTGATGCAAATGACCGTGTTGATCGGGCACTTTTGATATGCACAAAGGTGTTCACAGGAACCGGCCTATCAGCGGCTGTTGTTCGTGTAGGTGTTCAGGATCAGGTCGTTCAAGGCTACATCGCTGATACAAGTGTTACTGCGGTTGGGTTTGCTGAAAACTCAGGAAGCGCGATTGATGATGAAGTCGATACTGTCGGGACTTATCATGTCCCAACTGCCGCTGATACGTTAAGGGTTACTTTTAACCCTACGGGTTGCAATAACGACGATCTCACGGCAGGTCAGTTCGTTGTGTTAGTGAACATTGTTAATCCTACTCATTTTGAGGATTGTTTAGATCCACAGTAATTCCCACCCGCAATCCCAACCCTAAATCCCGAACCCTGAGTCACCCTTCGGGGTTCGGGATTTTACTTTACGATCATGGCTACTAAGATAACTTCTCGGACTGAGATAGATCCAGCAAGTCGGGCCGAGTTCAAGCGCCAGCATAAGAGCGATTATGACCCCAAGTCTCGGATGGACCGAGGTAAAATGGGGAAAATATGGGGCCGCAAGTCCACGGGGGCTCGCAAAACGGCACTCAAAACAGCCCGCAAACCGGAACGCAAAACGGAACGCAAAACGGAACGCAAAACCACATCTACTGAGTGGCAGCCGCAGAACTTTTACCACAAGACGACACCGAGCGCAGGGGGCACGACCCTGCCCGTTCCCATCAATAAGGCTGTATTTGATAGGTTACCCACCCCGCAGCAGCTAGACTATCTCCACGCAGCCGACAAAGAGGGTTTTACGGTAGCTCAGGCGGTCCGAGAAGGGTACCCCGCCGACATGAAGGGGGTTTTTACCGTCACCGTACCCGACGCGCCGGAAGGATACGACCCCGCCGTCGCCCGAGGGGGCGGGTGGTTCTACCTCCCAGCAGAGGGAAAAATTACCCACCAACGAAAAGAAATTGACCCCCAAATGTATTCCCGCCTTGAAGCGCAGATAAATGCCAAAGTGGCAGCAGGAGATCTGACCGAGGATGAGGGAAGAGAACAGAGATCAGATCTTGTTAACGACGACCGGGCGTACCGCACCCTTTCTCAAAGACAATATGGCCATGAGAAAAGACACTATAGGGATGCAGCAGCGTTAAAACGGGAGTTAGAACGCCGCCGTATTGCGGCGAAAGATTCAGACCTCTTTCCATATGAGCGCGGCGAAGATGGGCTTTATGGGCTCGTTCCCCTTGCTGTTTATGAACAAAAGAAGGCGACCGAAAGGCTCAACGCAAAGCTAAGGGAGATCGGGTCTGCAGCGGTCCGCGAAGACGAAGGCCGTGTGCCCGAGACCCCACGGCGTATCGACGAAATAGGCAGACTACTACGGGAAGACAAAACCCTAAGCCCTGAAGAATCGCAGGCCCTTACAGACGAGCTGACGGCCCTTACATTACAATCCACCGTCGGTGATAAACCCGTTGAGGTGGACAGTGTTGCGGAAGATATTGTGGAAACCCAACGTCTTGAGCGGGATAAGAAAGCCCAAGCCGAGGGCCGCGCCGAAACAACAGACACATCCAGACGTGCAACACCCGCGACCGAAAAGGCCGACTCTCAACCCCCGGAAGAAAAAGCGGAGCCGACGCAGCCATCTGTTAAAGACGTAACAGACGCTGAAGAACCCGATTGGGATCTTCGTAAAGAAATAACTGACGAAGAACGACAAGAGATCGAAGACACGTTGAGTGAGGGGGAACTATTTAAGTTGGGGGAGGCCCTTAAACTTGATGAGCCCCCCGCACCCGAGCTACCAGAACCCACCGATGAGCCAGATCTTACGGATGTGAAGCTAGAGGAGCCCCCTGAACCCCCGACGGAGGCCAAGACCAAAGATACTCCCGCTGAGGATATCCCTCCCGCTGTAGATGATTCTGCAGTTCCACCGTGGGATCAGCCGCCCGAAGAAGAAGAAGAAGACACACCAAGTGCTGAAGATATTGAAGGTTTCGCAGCCGATATGCCGGGGGGTTTTGATTACTTGAAGCGCGCGTACCAAGAGTTTAGTCGTGAAGGGTATAGCCCCGAAAATGCAGATGACCGACGACGGATTCAGTTCTTAGCTGAGTTCTTGAAAGAAGCGGGCTACCCCGACGATCCCGAAGAGCTTAAGTTAGTAGCTAAACAAGCCTACGACCGGTTACAAACCCAGTTACTTGAGTCCGCCGAAGTCGCGCGCCGCCGACGCCAAGCCATTCTAGGCAATGAAACATTAGAAGAAGGTCCAGAGGCACCTTGAGGCTAGTTTATTACCCAATAAAGGACCCTTGAAACCCCAACCCCCACCCTGTAAACTAAGTCATGGCCGCTAAATCCGTAACCCATTCGGTTTCTCTCGCGGTGGGGGATATATCACTGGCCCTCAGTAACACCCAGACCGCTGATGCCAGCCCTACTAATTTTGTATTGGGGGACCAACAGGTAACTTCAGCGGGGAGTCCCGAGTATCTAGGTCGAGCCGAGAAAGCACACGCCCTTGGTGATGTGGAGATGAGTGGGCATAAAGTTATGTTACTTCTGAGGAACGACACCGCCTCTGGGGGCGGGGACTTGTTGGTTTCCTTGGCCGATAACACTACTTATGAAGTGTCTATAAAACCCCAGAACATAAATCTTTTGACTATCACGGACCTTCAGGACGTAAAAGTAGACTCTTCTTCAGGTAATGTGGATTACACCTACTTGGTCGTACAACTAGACGAATAATTTAACAAACAACAATCATGGCAACATCAAACATCGACAAACAATCCTTCGGGCAGGCGGGAGCCGCTTATGTAAAGGACGCGGGAGCGGCCATCGCAGGAGATTTCTGCGCGATTACCTCTCTTGATGACGCGACCTATCTTAGCGCTATCACATGGCCCGAAATGAACGTCCACACTGATGGGTCTGCAATCAATTATTCCGCTACCCTTGCAAACTCTGCGGCTACCATCCCAAAGGGGGTAACTATCTACGGTCAGATGACAGGCTTCACGCTTGGCGCGGGCAGGTTAATTGCATACAACGCAGCCTGATTCCTGATGCGTTTAGGTGTGTCATCAGGGGTCCACGCTCCTGTCATAAGAGGCTACCATGCCAAGGCAGAGGCTTACATGGCGAAGGTTCTGGAGAACGACTCGTATGTATTCAGTCATGCCCAGCAGCAAGCCATCTCCGATTTTTTTTACGCCCTCGATGCCAACAGCCTTGGGTCGGTAATCAAGAAGATGTTCTTCTTCGGCTTTTCGGTTAATGCCGGATTGCGCGATGTGATGAACCCCACCTCCACGGAGTCGTGGGCCGCTGCCC
>Ga0098052_1001114_pt1 | contig 16905 bp, 19 predicted proteins | sample 15_taG_FD_81591 | JGI IMG/M metagenome (GOLD analysis project Ga0098052, IMG submission 81591) | Marine viral communities from the Subarctic Pacific Ocean - 15_ETSP_OMZ_AT15312 metaG | ecosystem: Environmental > Aquatic > Marine > Oceanic | place: Pacific Ocean | collected 2015-01-18
AAAATTATTTAAATTTTACGTCAAGACTACATATAGAAATTTGGAATAAAAAAACAGGAGTATGAAGAAAACATATATTACATGGCAAACTGTTTATTATAGATTAAATTTAATTATTACAGAAGGAACAAAATATTATGGAGTTCCAAGAGGTGGAACGATAGTGGCAGGATTAACAGGACGAGCAGTAGATAAGATTGAAGATGCCGATATAATTATTGATGACTTAATTGATAGTGGAGCTACTGAAGAAAGATATAAAAAATATAATAAACCTTTTGTAGCTTTAATCGATAAACGTATTGAGTTAAATAATAAATGGATTGTATTTCCATGGGAGATTAAAGAAAAAGATACTGAAGAAACAGTAGAAGAAAACATTACAAGATTATTACAATACTTTGGAGAAGATGTAAACAGAGAAGGATTAAAAGATACACCCAAAAGATATGTTAAATTTTTTAAAGAGTTTTTAAATCCTCCCACTTGGAATTGTACTACATTTGAAGGAGAAGGTTATGATGAAATGATAATACAAAAAAACATTCCTTTTCATTCTTTATGTGAACATCATATTGCACCATTCTTTGGAGAGGGGCATATTGCTTATATCCCTGACAAGAAAATAGTTGGACTTTCTAAACTAGCAAGAACATTAGAAACTTATTCGAGAAGATTACAAAATCAAGAAAGAATCACAACACAAGTAGCTGAATTTCTTTGGAATGAATTAGAACCACTGGGAGTTGCTGTATCACTAACTGCAAAGCATTTATGTATGGAAATGAGAGGAGTAAAGAAACATAACACTTATACAACAACCACAAAATTATTAGGAGTATTTAAAAAAGAACATGAAGCACGAGCTGAGTTTTTTAATTCAATAACTATGAAAATTAATTAAATGAGTAAAAAAGATAATTTAAAAATGTTTAGTTCTACATATCAACCCAAAAAGAATGGCAGACCTAAAGGCACATTAAATAGATCAACTATTGCTAAGAGGTGGTTGAATACTATTGAGAATATTAAAAATCCTATGAACGGAGAAATGCAATTCCTTACTCAAGAAGAAATTATGACTTTAAGTATGCTAAGAAAAGCAAGAAATGGAGATGTACAAGCTTATAAAGCATTAATGGATTCAGCCTATGGAGCTCCTAAAGATACTATTGATATAACTCAAAATGAAAACTTTAGTATTGACTTTAAAGAACTATTAAGTGAGATTAGATTTAAATAAAAAGTGGAGCGTATTTAAAGAATCAGATAGTAGATATTTTATAATTACTGGAGGTAGAGGTTCAGGTAAATCATTTACTATAAATGCCTTGTTAGTTTTGTTAACTATTGAAAGTGGTCATGTAATATTATTCACGAGATATACTTTAAGATCTGCTCACATATCAATTATTCCAGAATTTAAAGAAAAAATAGAGATATTAAATTCGCAAGATTATTTCAATGTAACAAAAGATGAAATTATAAATAAGCTCACAGGAAGCAAGATATTATTTAGAGGTATCAAAACATCATCTGGAGATCAAACAGCTAGTTTAAAGTCCTTACAAGGCGTTACAACATGGATAATGGATGAGGCTGAGGAGTTGACTGATGAAAGCATATTTGATAAAATTGATTTATCTGTTAGACAAAAAGGAAAGCAGAATAGAATAATACTTATGCTCAACCCAACAACTAAAGAACATTTTATTTATAAACGCTGGTTTGAAGGCAGAGGAGTACAAGCGGGAGAAAATATAATCAAAGGAGATACAACTTACATTCACACAACTTATTTAGATAATATTGAAAACCTTTCTGAAAGCTATATTAAACAAATAGAGCAAATGAAAATAAGGAGACCTAAAAACTTTAAACATATTGTAGAAGGTTCGTGGTTAGAAAAGGCAGAGGGAGTAATATTTACTAACTGGGAGATAGGAGAGTTTAGAGAAATAAGCAAATCAGTATTCGGACAAGACTACGGTTTTAGTAACGACCCTTCAACTTTAGTTCAGACAAGCATAGATTCAAATAATAAAATTATATATGTTAAACAATGTTTTTATATAACTCATCTAACAACCTCACAGATAGCAGAGTTAAATACAAAATTTGCAGGAAGAAGTTTAATAGTTGGAGATAGTGCAGAGCCGAGACTGATAAGCGAATTACAAAGGTTTAACAATGTAGTACCAACTATAAAAGGTCAAGGCAGTATCACTTATGGTATTAGCTTATTACAAGACTATGATTTAATAATAGACCCTAAATCTACTGATTTAATAAAAGAATTAAATAATTATTGTTGGCTTGAAAAGAAATCTCAAACTCCAATAGATAAGCATAATCATTTATTAGATGCACTTAGATACTCAGTAAGCTATCAATTAGAAAATCCAAACAGAGGGGAATATCATATTTATTAAATAGGTGGAGTACAGTTTGTGATTTTATTGTATTATATATATGAAAGCAACTATACTAGTCCCTGAAACCTTATCTGAAATACCATTAGAGCAATACCAAAAGTTTCTAAAGATTTCTGAAAACAACAAAGACAGTTTATTTCTACAACAGAAAATGATAGAGATATTCTGCAATATTGAATTAAAGCAAGTATTGAATATTAAATACAATTCAATTAAAGAAATAACCGAACACCTTAACAGCCTTTTTGAACAGAAACCAACCTTTATATCAACTTTTAAAAAAGGAGATCGAGATTTTGGCTTTATACCAAAGTTAGATGATATGACATTTGGAGAATATGTAGATATAGATACTACATTAAAAGAATGGGAAACAATGGATAAAGCTATGGGAGTTTTATTTAGACCTGTTATTATTAAACAGAATAAAAAATATTTAATCGAAGAATATGAAAGCTACGATAAATACGATATGCAGAAAATGCCTTTGGATGTAGTATTTGGAGCGTTGGTTTTTTTTTGGAATTTAAACAAAGAGTTGCTAAATCATATTCCGATTTATTTGAAGAAGGAATTACCGAATCTGACCTCACAGCAAAAGCAAACTTTGCAAGAAGATGGAATTGGTATTCAAGCATTTACAGACTTTCTTCAGGAAACGTTGCCAACATTAACCAAGTTACCAAACTACCCTTACACCAATGCTTAATGTTTTTAACATTTGAAAAAGATAAGAACCAGCTTGAAGAAAGAATATTAAAAAGTAAAATTAAATAATGAAAGAGTTTTTAGTAGAGGAGCTTTACGAAAGGGGATTAATTCCATTTGACGAAAGTATTGTACTTGCCGAAGGATTTGATGACGCTATGATTGGTATATCTACAACAAATCCTAAAAGAGCAATATATGATTACTGGAAATGTTTAGACTGTTTAATTAAAGCGAAAATTAATAATGAAGTATTTGACTTTGATGCAGCGCTTGATTGGTTAGACGATTACATAGAAGAAACAAATAATAGTGACATAAATTCATTTACACCAATATTTATTAAAACAATATGACAACATACTATAATATAATTGATACACTTAAAACAGCTTTACAAGCAGAACCATTTGTTAATACAGTAAGTTATGGAAACATCTATGACATAGACTTAGCTAAACAAACGATATTTCCATTATCACACATAATGGTTAATCAAGCAACTATCTCAGCTCCAACTACAACATTCAATGTAACTATAATGTGCATGGATATTGTAAATGAACCTAAGACAGAAAATACATCTCCATTTCTAGGAAACTCCAATGAACAAGATATACTTAACACGCAGTTAAATGTTGCCGCAAGAATAGTAAGCAAATTAATGCGTGGAGATTTATTTACTGATTTATACCAAGTAGAAGATACAGCAACTTGTGAGCCTTTTAATGAGAGGTTTGAAAACTCTTTAACTGGATGGGCTGTAACCTTTGACGTTATTGTTCCAACTGATATGACTATTTGCTAATGAAAGTTGACCGCACAAAAAAAATTCTAAATGCTTTTGCTAATAATGTAATTAGTTCTGCTAAAGCTAATTTAAAAAAAGAAAAAAAGGATGTAACTGGAAAACTGTCTAATTCATTAACCTATAAACCTAATGTAACTCCTACTGGATTTACTCTTGCTTTTTTTATGGAAGAATATGGAGAATTTCAAGATAAAGGTGTAAGTGGTGTAGATCAAAAATTTCCAACTCCTTTTTCTTATAAGAGAAAAGGGGGGTCAAAATCATTAAAAGGTATGCCTCCTCCAAAAGCTTTTGACCAATGGGTTGTAAGAAAAAAAGGGTTGAAAGGAATAAGAGATAAAAAAGGAAGGTTTTTACCAAGAAAATTAACAGATTTTTTAATAGCAAGAAGCGTATTTCTTAAAGGAATAAAACCAAGTTTGTTTTTTACTTCAGCTTTTGATAAATATTGGAACACCTTGCCAGATGGCTTTGTTAATGCCTTTGCAATAGATATAGAAAAAAATATAATAGAACAAATAAATAAAAAGTAAATGAGTACAATATTAAACGCAAGAAGTCCATACTATATTAAAATAACTCCTGCTGCAAATACAATAACAACAGTAACAATGAGCCTATATATATATTCAGGAACATTTACAACAGACAAACCAGGGTCAGCACAATACACACTTACTAAAACTCCCCTTACAGGAAACAATTATGTGATCTTTGAAATAAGCGGACTTGTAAAAGATTATTTAGATACAGAGTATGCTAACTTCTCTACGGATGGCGTCTGGGTAGAAGCCGATAGTGCAATTACAACAAATGTTGGTTCAGAAAGTCAAACTGTAGATTTATTAGGATTTGAAGGTTATGGATATTTTGAAACTGGAGTAAACCCAAGAGAATCTACTAATCCTGTTAATACTCTTGTTAGTTCCACAACAACAGGTTCTACAACAGCATTTAAACTTATAGATTCAACTCAAACATTCACGCAAACAGTTACAGTTGGAGATACTGTTAATAATACAAGTGCCGCTACCTCAAGTACTATTGCTGCAGTAGAAAGCAATACTCAATTAGCATTAGTAGCAGATATTATGACCTCAACTCCTGACGACTATACTATTATAGCCAGACCAGATTACACTCCTGCCTATATGCAGAGTAACACTACTATTTATTTTAAACAAGGAACAGATATTGTCTTTCCAGTATTTGTAGAAGCAGAACCAACTATTACATTTACAAGTGGTGGAGGAGCAAATGTATATTGGCAATTAGCAAATGAATATTGGAATCTATACGCTGAATACTGGGGCAATACTTTAAGTCCTATTGTTGTTGCTGATACCAACGATTCTACATTAAAAATAAAATATATAAGAGTAAGCCCAACCAATAGCTTAGTAACAGGAGATACTATAACAGTAGTATCAACTAAAACAGGATATGCTCAAACTCATACTATTACACTTGAGGCAGTATGCGAGATTAAATACGACCAGCTACAAGTAATCTTTTATAACAAGTTTGGAGCATTACAGATTATGCCATTCTTTAAAAAGTCAACTACCTCCATTACTACATCAAGTAGTGAGTTCCAAAGAGATATTATGAACTATACTAATGACCCTACTTATGATAAGTCTAAGCATGTTATAGCAACTCTTGGTATAAATGGAAAAGAGAAAATAAGTATGAATACAGGATATATAAAGGAGAGCTTTAACGAAGTAATTAGACAGTTATTGTTGAGCGAACAAATCTGGGTAGATAATGGAACAGACGTATTGCCTATTAATCTAAATACTAAATCTTTAACATTTAAAAAGTCAGTTAACGATAGGCTAATTAATTATTCATTAGACTTTAACTATTCATTTGATAAAATAAACAATGTTAGATAATGCAATATATACAACTTTACATTCAAGGAGAAAGAGTAGATTTATTTGAAGACGAAAGTGTTTCATTAACTAACACTATTCAAAACATCAAAGATATATCTAAAGTGTTTACTAGTTTTTCACAAAGCTTTACGCTACCTGCTTCTAAAGTAAACAATCAGATATTTAAACACTATTACAACTTTGATATTGTAGATGGCTTTGATGGGAGATTAAAAGTAAACGCTACTATTGAACTTAATTACTTAACATTTCAAAAAGGCAAGATAAAACTCGAAGGAGTAGAAATGAGAAAGAATGATGTTTATGCTTATAAGATTACATTCTTTGGAAATACAGTAGAATTAAAGGACTTAATGGGAGAAGACACTTTAGATGCCTTAGTTGGAGATTCTAACTGGATAGATGGATTTACTAAACCTTATAGCAGTACTGCAATTTATACTGGGCTTATTACAGGATATGATATAACCAACGATAGTGTAAGTTATTCTAAAGCAATAATCACTCCACTTATTACTCATACTACAAGATTATTTTACGATTCAGCAAGTGATACAGCAGATGATGGAAACGTAGCTCCTAATGGAAATGGAGAAAGTGCTGCTATGAATCATGGAGTATATTGGAAGGATTTAAAATATGCTATTAGAGTACATCTTATAATTATGGCTATTGAAAAAACTTATGGTATAACCTTTTCTACAGACTTCTTTAAAACATCTGGCAATGATCCTTACTATAATCTCTATATGTGGATGCACAGAAAAAAAGGGAATGTTGAAGACCCTAATGCTGTAACAACATTTACTAATCTTGTAGATTTTGGATTAGACACTACCATGACTAATGTTACAGCAGCAGGAGAAACTCTAACAGTTGCAGGTCTTACAGGAAATAATAAAATAACTTCTACTTTAACAGTAACTCCTAACTCTGCTGAAAATACAGTTTATACAGTTAATGTAATTAGAGATGGAGTGATACAAGATAGCTTTTCAGCAACTGCTTCAAGTGCAGCTTCAGCTAGTATAAATGTATATAATGGTAGCTACCAAGTTCAATTAGAAGTAAGAGAAGAATTTACAGTAGATTCTGTTTCTTGGGCTATGTCTGATTTACAAGTTCCAGAATCTCATACTTTTTCTGTTGGTGCTTATACAATACCAGCAACTACTCAATTTGTTCCAAGCGAACAGCTACCTCCAATAAAGGTGCTTGACTTTTTAACAGGAATCTTCAAGCTATACAATCTTACAGCTTATGTAGAAGATGACGGAACTATTAAAGTACAAACCTTAGACGATTTTTATGCAAATCCAAGTTCAGGTTCTCCATGGGATATAAGCAGATTTGTAGATGTTCCAAAAAGTCAGGTTAATGTAGCTCTACCCTATAAAGAAATAGTATTTAAATATAAAGGTTTAGGAACTAAACTAGCCATGCAACATGAACAGCTAACAACAGGTGGTGTTGGTTGGGGAACTACTGAATATACAGGAGATGATAAATATGATGGAGGAGTATATAAAGTAGAAGCTCCATTTGAACACATGAAATATGAACGACTTATAAATGTTGCCAATGGTAACAATACTACTGCACAGTATGGCTGGTGTGTTAATGATAATGATGAAGCATATTTAGGAAGCCCTGTTTTGTTTTATCCTATATATCAGCAAAATCAGGATGACATAAGATTTTTAACCGATAGACCCTATGTTAATCCAGCATCAAATGTAGATATAAACGATTATTATATTCCAAGCAATAGTGTTGCCTTATTAGCTTCTTCGTCAACTAAAAACATTAATTATAATCAAGAAAACAACGAATATAATATAACAGAGAGCATGAGTGGAACATTATTTCAAGAATATTATTCTACTTATATAACTGAAATGTTTAATACTAAAAGAAGGTTAAGTAGGCTTACAGCATATCTTCCTTTAAATATCTTATTAAATTATACTCTTGCAGATAGGTTTGAAATAAACACTCTGAGCTATAAAATAAATTCAGTTACAACCGATTTAAAAAGTGGAAAAAGCACTATTGAACTATTAAACGAAGTATAATGATAGAACAACTACTTGAATTAATTAAACTAACCAACTGCAAAGGGGAATATTCTCAAATAGCAACAGGAAAAAACAAAATGCCAGAAACCTTTAAAGAAGCATATCAACAAATAAAAGACGCATATTATGGCAATTAAAAAAGTTATCGAAATAAATGCTAAAACTCAGAAGGCACAAAAAAATCTTGAAGACATCAATATAACTATTGAGAAGCAAGAAGATTTGATTAAAGATGTTCAGAGAGAGATAGAAAAACTTGAAGATCTAAAAAGTAAAACTAGCAAAAAAGACAAAAACAGGATAGAACAGTATAATGAAAGAATTGCTGAATCTAATAAGCTATTAAAAAGAACTAAAACTAGACTACAAGAAAATAAACAACAAAGAACTAAAGACAATAAAGAAGTAAAAAAAAGCGTTACAGTTCAACGAGAATATAAAGGTGTTTTAGCTTTAGTTGATAGACAAACAGGAGGTCTTATAAGCTCTTTTCAAGGATTTACTACAAGTATTGGTGGTGCTACAAAAGGATTAAAGCTTTTAAGGGTTGCATGGATTGCTTCAGGAATTGGTGCGTTTGTAGTGATTATAACATCTTTAATAGCAGCTTTTAAACAATCAGAAGAAGGTCAAGAAAAACTTCAGCGAGGACTAAAAATGATGGGTGCTGTTGTTAAACAAGTTATGGATTCTTTCGCTAAGATGGGCGAAGCAATTATAGATGCTGTAACTAATCCAATGAAAGCTTTAAAAAATTTAGGTAAAGGAATTAAAAATTTTCTTTCTGACCCTATTGGTACAGTAACAGGTGCTTTTAAAGATGCTAAAGATGCAGTAACAGGTTTTGTAGAAGAAACTAAAAAAGAGGTTGAAGCAATTAATGAAGTAACAAAGGCAAGACAAAAAGCACACCGTATTAACAGAGCTTTACTTGTTGAAAGAGCGGAAGCAAATAGGGAAATTAACGATATTAGATTAGAAGCAGAAAAAAGAGATAAATATACAGCAGGAGAAAGAGTTGCTTTATTAAAGAAAGCACAAAAAATAGAAGAAGATATTACTAATAAAGAAATTGCTGCTAAACAACTTTTAGTAGAGGCACAAGAAAAAGAAATGGAGCAAGGGTTGAATGATATTGCTGCTAAAGATAAACTTGCTAAACTACAGGCAGAATTAATAAACTTAGATACTAGAAAATTAAGAAGTCAGCGATTATTACAAACACAAATCACTACTGCTTTTAATGAAGAAAAAGCTGCAAAAGAAGCAAAGAAAAAAGAAGAAGAAGACGAAATAAACAATAGTATATTAAAAGCTCTTGATGCTGAAACTAAAAGGCAACAAGGAATTAAAAATATTCAAGAAGCTTATAAGGAGAAAGAAAAAGAAGAAGCGGCAATTACTGAAGAAGCAAAAGCAATGTTAGAGGCTGAAAAATCTATTGCAGAATTAGATAAATTAAATGCAACAGAAGAACAAAAGGCTAACATAATTGCTTATTGGGAGGGTAAGATAGCAGAAGGGAAGAAAAAAGATGCTAAAGCAAGTCAAATACTACAAGAAAAAGTAGAGGCAGCTAAAGTTCAATCAGCTATGCGTGGAATGGCTTTAATACAAGAGATTGCAGGTAAAGGAAGTGCTGTGGGTAAAGCTATGGCTGTAGGTCAAGCTACTATCTCAGGTATTGAAAGTGTTCAAAATGCTTTTACAACTGCTCAAGGTAGTCCAATTACAAAAGTATTTCCCGCTTATCCATTTATACAAGCAGGATTAGCAGGGGCGTTTAGTGCATTACAAATTAAAAAAATACTTTCAACTGATCCTTCAGGGAAAAGTATAAGTGGTGGAGCACCAGCAGTAGGTGGAGGTGGTACTCCAACTCCTACTCCTTCAGCACCTCCTGCTTTTAATGTAGTTGGAGCTTCAGATTCTAACCAATTAGCAGGAGCAATAGCATCACAAGCACAAACACCTGTTAAGACTTATGTAGTAGCAAATGATGTAACTACAGGACAGGCATTAGAAAGAAATACAATAGAAGGAGCAAGTATAGGGTAACACTTTTAAAATAAGTTGTATTATATATATGGAAATCATTGAATTATTTTTAGACGAAGAAAACGAACTGTCTGGAATTGAAGCAATTTCAGTAGTAGAATCTCCTGCCATAGAATCCGAATTTATAGCGCTTAAGAATCAAGAAATCAAAATGGCAGAGGTAGATAAGGAAAAACGTATCCTAATGGGAGCTGCTTTAATACCTAATAAGCCTATTTATAGAAAAAATGCTAAAGATGATGGATATTATGTCTTTTTCTCAAAAGATACTGTAAAAAAGGCATCAGAAATGTTTTTTATTAGAGGAAATCAGTCTAAAGCAACCTTAGAACATCAATTATCTCTCCAAAACTTAACAGTTGTTGAATCTTGGTTAGTAGATGACCCAAAAATGGATAAATCGGTAAAATACGGTCTAGATGTGCCAAAAGGAACATGGATGGTCTCTATGAAGGTAAATAATGATGAAATCTGGAATGATTTTGTAAAAACAGGCAAAGTAAAAGGATTTTCCATAGAAGGCTTCTTTTCAGACCAAGCAAATAGACCTAAAGAGCAAATCGAAGAAGAATTAAGCAAAGACAAGGAGGCACAAGAGCTTATAGCAAAAATTAAAAGTATAATTAGTGATAATTAAAAAAAGATTTAAAAATCTTGCTCATAACTCTCCAAAAGGAGGTAGAAGGGGCTGTTTGTGTAAAGATGGTAGAACATACAGCGCAAAATGCTGTGATGGCACACTATATGCTCAAGGCATAGGAAAAACTCAGTCAACTTAACAAAAGTGGAAACACTTTTGAATTTTATTGTATTATATATAAGGATTAAAAATTAAAAAAATGAAAGCATCAGAAATAGTAGATTCAATCAAAGATGTTCTAGGAATGGAACTATCAGAAGTTAAAGTAAAATTAGAAGTCAAAGAATTGGAGAACGGAACTAAGTTAGAAGCAGAATCGTTTGAACAAGGGCAATCTGTTTTTATAGTAAGTGAAGGCGAAGAAGATGAAAAAATTGCCGTACCAGTTGGAGAATATAATTTTTCAGATGGAACAGTTATGCTAGTTAAAGAAGAAGGTAAAATAGCAGAGCTTAGAGATGCTTCTGATAAAGAAGAAGAAGAAATGAGAGATGACGGAAAAGAAGCAGCAGTTGATGACTGGGAGGGAATGGAGAAAAGAATTAAAAACTTAGAAGATGCTGTAGCAGATTTAAAAGCTGATAAAGAAAATAAAAACTCTAACGAAGTAGAAGCATCTGAAGAAGTTGAAGTAAAAGTAGAAGCATCTAAAACAGAACTTAAAGATATTAAGGTTTCTGGAGAGCCAATCTCACACAATCCTGAAGGAGAAGTTAAAAAGCAAAACGTACAGTTTGCTAAAAATAGAAGAAGAAACACTCTAGACATAGTGCTAGAAAAAATGAATTAATAATAAATAATAATCAATTAAATTTTAAACCATGAGTAATCACAAAGTCGATTTAGCGACTACAACCAACATCACTACTACTTATGCAGGTCAATGGGCAGGTAAATATGTCTCAATCGCTTTGTTGAGTGGTAAAACTTTAGACAATGGAGGTGTAACAATTATGCCAAACATTGACTACAAGTATGTAATTCAAAAAGGAGCATTTGATGCTAACTTTATTAAAAATGCAAGCTGTGACTTCACAGATACAGGTCAGGTAGATTTAACAGAAAGAGTTCTTACATTAGAGGAGTTCCAAATCAATTCTGAGTTCTGTAAAAAAGATTTTTCTCAAACTTGGCAAGCTGCTGAAATGGGATATTCTGTATTAGGAGAAAATTTACCTGCAAGTTTCCAAGAATTTATTGTTTCACAATTCGCTGCTAAGATAGCTGACAAATACGAACAAGTCATTTGGAGTGGAACTAACGGAAATGTAGGAGAATTTGATGGCTTCTGTACTTTATTCGCTGCAGATGCTGACGTTATTGACGTAGCAGGAGCAGGAGCTATGTCTGCTTCAATCGTAATCTCAGAATTACAGAAGGTAGTAGCTGCCATTCCTGACACCATTTATGATAAAGACGATCTTTATGTTTATGTAAATACTGATACCCTTAGATTTTATATCCAAGCTTTAGGTGTTACTGCATCTGGAGCAGGTGTTGACAATAGAGGGACACTTTGGTACAATGGAGTACCATTAACTATTGATGGAGTTAAAATATTCCACGCACCGGGTATGCCAGCAAATCATGTTGTTGCTGCTCAAGCTTCAAACTTGTACTTCGGTACAGGAGTGATGTCTGATTTAAATGAAATCAAAATTATAGACATGGCGGACATTACTGGCTCGCAGAACGTAAGATTTATCATGCGTTGGAAAGCTGGGATTCAGTACGGACTTGGTTCTGAAGTAGTATTGCTAGCGTAATAACAAATAAATAAAGTTTAACCTTTTAAAAAAAAAATAATATGTCATGTAATTTAAGTGCAGGTAGAGCTGTCCCATGTAAAGATGTAGTAGGCGGGATTCAAAAGGTTTTCTTTGTTGACTTTGGTGGATTGGGAGACGTTTCATTAACAGCAGATGAAATAACAAATTGTGATGGAACTTTCTCAGCATACGAGTATGCATTAAAAGGGGGTAGTAGTTTAGAACAAACTGTTACCTCGTCAAGAGAGTCAGGAACGGCTTATTTTGAGCAAGTGCTTACTCTAAGTCTTACTAAATTAACGAAAGAAGATAACGTACAGATAAAACTATTAGCTTATGGTAGACCACAAGTAGCAGTTGTAGATTACAACGGAAATGCTTTCTTGGTGGGATTAAATAATGGAGCAGAAGTAACTGGGGGAACAATAGTAACTGGAACAGCCATGGGAGATTTAACTGGCTATACCTTAACGCTAACAGCCCAAGAGGTGCTTCCTGCTAATTTCATCACTGGAGCAACTGTTGCTAATCCATTTGCAGGACTAACAGCAGCAACGGAGACAATAGTAGTAGGTACTAATAGCTAAAAAACGATAGGTTTCTTTTCATTAAGTTTTGTTTAGGTTAGGAGGGGGTGCTTTTACGAGTTACCCCCTTTTATTTTATAAGAGTTATGACAATATTAGAAGAATCAGTAGGCAATCAGACAATAAGAGTAATTCCAAGAGAATATACTTCTACGACTACTTATGCAGTAAATATAACGAGTGATTCAGAAAATTCTAATGTATATACTCAAAATTATACAGATGAATTTACACTAAATAAATACTATTATGAATTTACTGATGCGTTTCCTAACTTAGAGCAAGATAATTTTTATACTATGATAATTTCCAGCCCTGCTCAAGAAGTATTTAGAGGAAGGATTTTCTGTACTAACCAAACAATTAGTGATTATAGTGTTAATTCAGGGCAATACACTACAACCACTTCAACTAATGATTTTGTATTCTATGAAGCATAAAAGTAACATTCATGTTTTAGAACTAAACACCTATGAAGCTCCAAAAGTATATGAAGAAAGAAATCAAGACTTCGTATCTATTGGAGAAGACAATAACTACTATCAGTATATAATTGATAGATATATTGGTTCAACAACTAATCATGCTATATTAAACGGGGTAACAGGTTTTGTATATGGGCATGGATTAGATGCTACTGATTCTAGTGAGAAGCCAGACCAGTATGCACAAATGAAATCACTTATAAAAAACAAAGATTTGTTTAGAGTGGTTCAAGATTTTATCATTCTTGGAGAAGGAGCTTTTCAATTAACGTACAATACAGCGAGGAAAATAGAAAAGATAACATACTTCCCCAGACAAACCCTAAGAGCCGAGAAATGCAACGATAAAGGCGAAATAGAGGCATATTACTACCATCCTGACTGGAAAGAGTATAGAAAAAGAGATAAACTTAAAAGAATCCCTGTTTTTGGCACTTCTAATGAATTAAATGAAATATTTATTGTTAAGAAATATGTAGTTGGATTTCACTATTATAGTTTGCCAAGTTACTCGGCATCTATGCCATACGCTTTACTTGAAGAAGAAATTTCAGGGTATTTAATTAATGAAACGCAAAATGGATTCTCAGGAACTAAGGTGGTAAACTTTAACAATGGTATTCCTGACAAAGAAAAACAAATACAAATTAAAACAGATATTTTAGGTAAACTTACAGGTTCACTTGGCGATAAAGTAATTGTTGCTTTTAATGCTAACCAAGAATCTTCTACAACTGTTGAAGATATATCGCTTAATGATGCTCCTGAACATTATGCTTATCTGTCAGAGGAATGTGTTAAAAAATTAATGGTAGGGCATAGAATTACGTCTCCCCTTTTATTAGGAATTAGAGAATCTGGAGGAGGACTAGGAAATAATGCTGATGAAATTCAAACAGCTACAGATTTATTTTTAAATATTGTTATTAAACCTGCTCAGGATATTGTGATTGATGCTATTGATGACATACTGTCTGTTAATGATATTGCACTTAATCTATACTTCAAAACCCTTAAACCATTAGACTTCATGGATGAAGATTCTGATTTAACAGACGATCAGAAAGAAGAAGAAACAGGAATTAAGCAAGAAGATATTGACGAGCAAAAAGTTGAAGTTGATTTAGCAATGGATGAAGAAACAGATAATTTTGCTAAAGAATTTATAGATTTAGGGGAAAATGAAGATGATTTACTAAATGAATATGAATTAATTGATTGTTCTGAGGTAGATTATGAAAATGATGAGTTATTAGATGAAAAAATCTTTGAATTAAATTCAGACGAACCATCTACTTTAAGTAAAATTATAAATTTAGTTCGTACAGGAAAAGCATATCCAAAAAGAGATTCTGAACAAGACGGTCAAACAAAACAAACTGGAAAAGAAAAGTTTTTAGTTAGGTATCAATATGCTCCCTTAAAATTTGATGAAGATGGTAGAAAGTTCTGTAAAGCCATGGTAAGAGCAAAAAAAATATATCGTAAAGAAGATATTATTAGAATGGGCAAACAAGAAGTAAACCCAGGCTTTGGAATAGAAGGAGCAGCTACATATTCCATTTGGCTTTATAAGGGAGGAGCTAGATGCCAACATAAATGGTTTAGAAAAACCTACATGATAAGTCAAGGGGGAGATAAAAAACTAGTAACGTCAGGGGAAGCTAAATCTAAGGGGTTTAAAGCACCAGTTAATGATAGATTAGTTCCAGTTGCACCAAAGAACATGGAATATAGAGGTTACACCAAAGCATATTGGGATAAAATGGGATTTAAATATTAAATTATGGCACAAGTATTATTTATAAATAGAGACGATTTAGTGAGATTCACTTCAGCAAACGGAAATATTGATACCGATAAGTTCATTCAATATATTTTTATTGCTCAAGAAATACAAATCCAAAGATTTTTAGGAACTGAATTATATGAGCAATTAGAAACGAAGATTGCAGGAGACACTTTAGCAGGGCATTATCTGACATTAGTTACTGATTATATAAAACCCGCATTGTGCCACTGGGCTATGGTGGAATTTCTTCCATTTAGTGCATATAGTATTTCTAATAATGGTATATATAAACATACTTCAGAAAATGCAGTTAATGCAGACAAAAACGAAGTAGATTTTTTAATTGAAAAAGAAAGAACAACAGCTCAATATTTTAGCAATAGGCTAATTGATTATTTACAAGATAATGCTTCAGCACATTTTACTGAATATTATGCTAATAGTTTTCCTGACATATACCCAGATGATACAGCTAATTTTGGTGGATGGCAGTTAAATTAAAAAACAATGAGCAAGAGAAAAATGAGGTCTTGCTTAAAAAGTATTTAAAAGGAAAAGTTGAATCATTAAAAAATAAAACAAATTGGCAAGTTTTACAGGACAATTAATTAAAGATACTTATGATGGCATCATTAAGACTATTGATAATGGAGTTGTTGATTCAACAGCAAAAAACCTCACAGATGGTATTGGAAATCTTACTCCTCTTTGGGTATCTACTACTCAGTTAGGCGTTGGTGTTACTCCTTCATCAGATTTTCATGTTAACGGCTCTGCTTTAATAGGTGGTTCTTTAACCATTACTGGAGACTTAACAGTAAATGGAAGTACAACTACTATTTCTACTCAAACTTTAAGCGTTGAAGACCCTCTTATTATTTTAGCAAAAGATAATGCTGCAAATTCTGTAGATATTGGTTTTTATGGCAAATATGTAGATGGCTCAACAAAATATTCAGGTTTATTTAGAAAAGCAGGAGATAATAAGTTTCATATATTCTCAGGACTTGGAACAGAACCAACTACAACAGTAAACACAAGTGATGCTTCTTATGTTGTTTCTACACTAGTTGGAAATTTAGAAGGAAACGTAACAGGAAATCTTATTGCTACAGGTGGAGGAGCTACTCAAATAGCTTCAGATGTTAGAGCAGTTACTCAGGCTGCTGCTGATAGCTCTACAAAAGTGGCTACCACCGCATTTGTTCAACAAGAATTAACGGGTTCTGATCTTGATTTTAGCGGAACTTCAGGAACTGGAAGTGTTGATTTAGATAGTCAAACTTTTGCTGTTGTAGGAACTTCAAACGAAATAGAAACTACAGCAGGTAGCCAACAGCTACAAATAGGTATGCCTAATGACGTAACCATAGGAAATGATTTAACAGTTACTAATGATTTAGATGTTACTGGTGTTATAACAACAGCAGGAGTTACAGAACAAGCTACTCAATTTTTATTCACTAAGGATTTAAAAGTACATGATGCTATTCCAGCAATTACACTTTCAGATAGTGATAGTGCAGGAGCATCAGCATTAGGCGAGATAGTATGGATAGATAGCGGAGCAACACAAAAAGCAATAATAACTTTAAGTAGTAGCAATCTAATAGTAACAAGTAAAGCAGGAGAGTTACA
>Ga0098052_1001119_pt1 | contig 16883 bp, 21 predicted proteins | sample 15_taG_FD_81591 | JGI IMG/M metagenome (GOLD analysis project Ga0098052, IMG submission 81591) | Marine viral communities from the Subarctic Pacific Ocean - 15_ETSP_OMZ_AT15312 metaG | ecosystem: Environmental > Aquatic > Marine > Oceanic | place: Pacific Ocean | collected 2015-01-18
CAAGCTGTGCGAATGGAGGGACAAGCGCACCGAGGAAAGATGGGAAAAAGAGGGAAAGCGAACTAAACCACTGGGCAACGATAAACAGGGACGAGTCCGAAGCAACTGGCAAAACTTCCCAACTCAACCCCCAATTTGTGGCCGAGATGATGGGGTTTCCGACAGACTGGACGGCATTACCTTTTCAAAGTGCCGCAACGAATCAATTAAAGGATACGGCAACGCAATAGTTCCGCAAGTGGTTTATCAAATATTTAAATCAATAGAACAATACGAAGATCTATAACATGCCACGAAAACAAAAAAACACCGCTGAATATTTCCCACACATGGCCAACCAGGGTAAAACCCTTTTCATCCTTAAAAAGAAATACGGGCATTTAGGATACTCCGTTTGGTTTCAATTGCTCGAAATACTTACCGGCTCAGAAAACCACGTTTTAAACCTCCAGGATGAAATGGACCGCGAATATGTGGCCGCACAATTGGGCGTGGAAACCGAAACTTTCAATAATATTTTGGAGGGCCTTGCCAAATGGGGTAAAATAGATCCGTGGCTATTTACTGAGAAACGCATTATTTGGTGCCAAAACCTGGTGGATAATTTGGCACCCGTTTACACCAATCGTAAAAGAAATCTACCACAGAAACCCACTTTTTCAGACCAACCTACAAAAGAAACCCACGTTTCTACAATAGAAACCCCTGTTTCTACACCGCCAGGTACACATAGTAGAGTAAAGGAAAGTAAAGTAAAGCAGAGTATTAACGCGCACGGGGAAATTGATAAATCAAAAAGTGAAATCCTTTATGGTCAATTGGTGGAAATGATGGGTGCAGAACCCGAAAAACTAAAAGGCATAAAACAACGGGCGCAATACCTGAAAAAAGGGAAACCTTTTCAAAGTGATGTATTTGGTCTATGCACCCACCTGGCCACCAAATATCCGCACACCCATTTCAATGGAAATTTATGGGATGAACTCGCCAAATGGTTGAATAATGATAAACGGTTTGCACAACCAGCCGCAACCGGCAATACCAAAAAGCCAACCACCGAGCGGCCAAAAGCCTCACAACGCAATCAACTGGAAACCTATTTGCGGAAACAAATACAGGAGGATAAACCATTGGATCCCATTGCCGTGGATCAATTATGCCATGAAATCAATGCGGAAATAAATGGAAATACCATTGAAGAAATCATCACCGCAAAAAAACACGCAGTGAAAAATTATCTCACTAAATAAATGCACACATGAATCCTACCAATCTTGCAAAATTTGCCGAATCGGTGGCCAGTATGAACGAAAGTTTAAACGCAGCCATCACCACACTCACCGTTTTTTATGGCCAGGTAAACGAAATTAACGCCCAACTGGAGCGGGAATTGGATGCAAAAATAAAGCCGGAAACCATTATTGAAATATGCGGGGAATTTTTTGAATCCTCCCCGGCTCAGATTAAATCCGCCACGCGGCAAAGGCCACACGTTAACGCCCGGCAATACGCCATAACGCTCATAAAAAAGTATAATGATTATCTAACCACCGGCCCCCTCAGCTTAAAACAGATTGGGAGGATATTTGGCGGCCGCGATCACAGCACGGTAATACATGCCCGCACGCAAGTGCAGGCGCTGGTGGATACTTACGACCACGAAAAAACAATATGGAATGCCCTGTGTGCGCTCCTGGATTTACGGTTGGGCATATCCTACAACCAATTACCGGTGGAGAATTGCAAATGCACCAGCCCCTCCATGAATCTTAAGGAAACCGCCTGCCATCTATGCGAAAAACCAGTGCAATTTAAACCGGCCCAATGAAACCAGGTGCGCAAATATTCACCCAGGAAGATAAGGCCAAACTGGTGGAGCTAATGCCCACCCACAACCGCACCCAACTGGCCAACCAATTTGGGCGCACACTATCCGCCATTGACTGGCAATTACATAAAATCCGCAAAGGCATAACCAACCGCCAGGAAAGTAAAAAATGGAAAACGTGGGAATTAAAACTAATGAAACAGTTTTATGGCCAGGTGCCAACTGAGCATTTAGCCATTTTTCTAATAGACCGTACCCCACAGGCTATCCGGTATAAAATGCACCAACTCCGAAACCCCCGAAAAACCACCACCAAACCACAATGGCAAAAACAAGCCGAAAAAGCCAACCCGGTACTCCTATGGGCAAAAGTGTAACACTATACAGGAAGAAAGGCAAAGTGCGTTGTACGTGCGGCAAAATGCACTTAATAGCAGAAATGCCAACGCTGTGCCATTGTGGCACTAATTACCAAATAGAAGGCAACACCCTCACCGTTAGTTTTGGGGTGTATCAGCAAACGTATATAATTGAAAAAGGATAACACAACTAAAGAAACGCCTTACGGTGGGGGGAAAGTGGTATGTGAAAAGTGCAGTAAGCTGTACGAATAAAACATTTTATACCCGTTATGGTATAAAGCAACACCAATAACACATTATCATACCCTTTCGGGGTTAATATCGCGTATCGCTATACGCGATAACTTTTAAATTAAAATTTTAGGGATGGCAAAAACGCTGGAAAAAGGGTATTTGTTAAGTATCACATATTCACACTCACCATATTAATCAACCCCTCTTTTTTATGGTAAACAAAAGCATCAGCGCCTTTCATATTATGCACATAACCATTAATATGGTGCCAGGCATCTGTACTACTTAAACTCCGCATCACCCGCACCTTAATGCCCTGTATTTCATCCACTGTTTTATAATCAATTCGTTTTTCCCGGTGGTGGTGGCCAATATGCCACTCCATATAATTCACATCCCTCCAAATTTTGCGGGTACTTTGCAGCATAATGTTGGGTAAATCGGCCATGCGCTCCTGGTTGCCATGTGTTAAACCAATCCCCACTTTCCCCCATTTAAAATATTTGCGGGGGTTGGGCTGCCAATCCACCTCCACGTTCTTATTATTGCCGAAAAACTCGCTGAGCCACCAACCCATTTTAAACACATTCTGCCAATCATGGTTACTCAACACCACCGGCACCTTTACCGGTGCAATTTGGCTTAACATGCTAATGGTCCCAATTGCAATACTACAACCATTCACCCACTGCTCCCACCAACGCTCACTTGCATCCTGGGGGGTGCCTTTAGTGGTTTGATTGTGAAAATTATCAGTGTGAAACCAATCATTGCCCACCGGAAAAACTATTTGCGAAACCTTGTGCAGATCCGTGCGGCCCAATAATGTGTTTATACTATGCTCAAAACGCTCCTTTGCAATTTTAAAATTGTATTCATCACCCGTTTCCGCAGGGTGCGCGAACTTGCCAAAATGAGGATCAAAAATATCCACCTCCAACATGCAATCCGTGGGGGTGGTTTTGGGTGCCAATGCCACCGGGCTCATCCCTTTACTGGTTTCCACAAACTCCGCAAATATATCCTCCAAGGTGCGGAAATCCTCCTTTGGCTTAAACCAGATTTTCACCTGGTAATTGGTGGCCGTTAACGGTTTACCATCCGGGCCTTTCAATGTGACGTCCCAACTATTAAAAATATGCCGCTCCACCTGCCAAACCTCCAAATCAACCTCACAGAATTGCAACGCCTCCTCCAGCGTGCGTAAACTTTTGTATCCTTTATATTCCCAACTCGCACTATCTTGGCGCTCATCCCATGTTTGCTTGTCCGGTATCTTGTTCGGTGCAGATTCTCCGCCCATTTCGCGCTCCTTTTTCCGTGCCTGGTAAAATACCTTTTTCACATAGGCCGCACCCAAACCAATATCCAGTTTGTCAGCACACGCCTGGAAAGCCTCCGCATTGCCCTCCTCATAGTCATAATTAAAAAAAGCACGGATTTTTTCCGCTTTACTCATATGTTCAAATGTTTGGTTTGTTCATGGCCTGTGAACAATAGAAATGGATGAACGTTTACCGCCAACCACGGCCAACTTTGCGAAACCCCTCCACTTTCCAACGGTTTCTGAATCGAAAAATATAGGAGTAACAATACACCAACGGGCTCACCGCATCGGGGTATGTGTAAATTTCAAATACCATTTGTTTGCAACTCACATCATGGTTATTAGCATTTATTTGGAAGTAATGCCAACCCGCCCACGGGTAACTTTGCCAAATACCAGTGCCCACCGCACAGCCTGGAGGGGTAATATAACCCACCGTTAAAGGCGTATGAAACTGAAAGTAAAAGGTAAGGATTGAATCCGTTTGCTGTATCAAATCCACCGTTATCACCGGGTAAACCATGCCATCCGTGGCACTCCAGTGGGTGGTTAATTCAATAGCTTCACAATCATAAGCAAAAACACCAGCGCACGGCTGCGCGCTGGTGGTCCTCATCACTAAACAAATCACAATCAATGCTAAATAACTTCGCCCCGTTTTCATGGTGTTATTTTGTATAAAGTTACACAAAAAACCACTATCCCCCCACAGCGTACCCCAAATTTTGTATATTTACGGGCATGCAAAAGGTCATTGCGCAGTGTTGTACCATCCCCCAAAGGTTTCACAACCTCGAAAAATCCATTATTTCCCTACGCAACCAGGTAGATGAAATCCGTATTTTCCTGAATGGGTTTAATGCCATCCCCTCGCGGGTTTATATGGTGGGTGCCCGCTTATATTGGAGCCAGGATGAATGGCCAGCCGGTGAACGTGGGAAATTTCACAACGCCCCGGAAAACTGTTATTTTCTGACCTTTGATGATGATATGATTTACCCGCCCAAATTCGTGGAAACACTGAAAAACAAACTGCAACAATTTGATAATAAAATTGTGGCCGGTTTTCATGGAAAAACATACACCAAACTTCCCATCAATTCCTTTTATAAGGATTTTACCAATGTTTACCCCGTATTAAAGGAGGTGGAAACAGATACATGGGTAAACGTAATTGGCACAGGTTGCCAAATGATACATACCAGCCTTTACAAACCCGATCCCACCCAATGGCCGCACGCTGGCATGAGTGATATATATTACTCCATTGAACTACAAAAACGAAACATCCCCGCCCTGGTGGTGGCACATAAAGCCGGTGAAGTAGGTTATACCCTCAGCCCACACGCGGAAACCATTTACAAAAAATACAAACGCAACCACACCATACAAACCGGTTTAATAAATGATTATGATGGGTGGAAAATATTGCAACCTTAAAAGGAAATCAATACAAGCAATCCCACATCCATAAAACGGAATAGCACGGGTAAATTTAATCCTCATCCCTCCGTTTTCGCCTGTTCTCCCCACGGTCCTTTATTACATCCTTTCCAATAGTGGCATATTTCTCAATGCTGCGGCCACCAAAGTAAAAGGCAAACGCCAACATCAAAAGGTTTTGATATAGCTCAATATAAACCTCCTGCACATAAAACTCCCCAATATTGCCATCCGTAAAACTCAAAAGAGAAACCACGCCCAACAAAAACACCAACGCGCCAGGTCGCACATTTTTGCTCAATGTGCTATCGCTTTTCATGTCATTGGCGTGCCGTTTACTCAACTCCTCCTGGTATTGCGCATTAAATTCCAATAAAGTGCGGGTCATTTGTTCGCGCAATTGGGCACGCTCATCCGGTGAGGTAACAAATTTCTCCACCCCTTCCATCAGCTTGCCACCCATTTCACCAACGGATCCACCCAACGCCTCACCAATCTGTTTAAACCATCCAGCCATAATATTTCATTTTAAAACACCGCAACCACCAACTCCAAACAAACCCTCCAAAAACTAACATCTAAAATCCAACAACCAACAACGGCCCGCAGGACCTAACACCCCGCACACATCCCAAAGAAACTGGCGCTCAACACCAGCACCCAAACAATGGCCGCCAAAGTGCTGGCATCAACCCTCTTGGCTTTCTTAATCCACTTTTTCAAGGTCTTTGTAAATTATACTTACACACTCACCATTTACCAATGCTTCAGCCACCAGCGGATAAAATGCTTTATATGCTTTTTTGCTGTGTGTTATGCAACGCCTGCCAGCCAGCCAACCAACCTCATTACCTACCAACAAACATCCAGCCGTATCATCTTCATAGTTCCCAATGTGTATCAGCACATATTCAAACCCTGGCACCTCCTGGAGGTGTAACATGCCCTTATGGTTTTTGCCAAATTTGGCCTCATACCGCTCATGAAATCCACCGTTTCTCCTCAGCTTCACAATATATTCACCCTCCGGTATCCGGGTTTCCCCCCACACTTTTTCCGTGCGCCTTTCATCTTCCAGCGTAAAACACTGAAATTTCCCATTTAGGTAAAGGGCACCAATGGTTTCCATTCCCGTATCAAATATCCGGTTTACTTCCAGCCTCATTTGTATTATGCGTTTTATCCTGGTATTCCCTGCGCTTAATCAATAACGTATAAACCCCAATGGCCACGCCCAAACACAACCCAAAAAACTGGAGTAATGGGCTGGCCGTTTCCACAAACATTTGCAGCGAACCGCCAATACTACCAATCACCCCAATTTCAGGCCTGTGGGTCAATATATAATCAATCCTTTCCATTTACTCCGTAACATTCCCCTCACTACCATCATTTAAATCCGGGTGCCACAATTCCCGCTCCTGTATGTGCGTAATCAAAAACAACTGGGGGTAATTGATATAACGTTGCACGCCATTAATTACAAACGGCTCCTCATCCAACATTTGCCCGGCAACCTTGCTTTTTTCAAAAACCATGTAATACTTTTCACCATCCGCCCGTGTCACCACTTCACCATACAAACCATCAATGGCCGTATTTTTCCACATGGCACGCGGGTGGATGTTACTATTTAGCATCACAAACCACTTATCCTGGTCTTTACCTAAAATATCCGCCAATTCGTAACTCACTGCCATTATCCTATATCTGTACTTTGGTTAGCCGAAGTGGTGCCAATAGGCGTAAACGTGGTGGCATCCGTGCCATCGCTGTAAATTGCGCCCGTGGTCCCTGTGAAATCATCACTCGCATTATTCATGGTCAACCAATCATCCGGGCTCCCCTGGCTGTGATTATCCCAATCAAACGAACTATTCGCGCTATCATACGCCTCACTTACTTCACCACTGCTAAACGTATTACTCCAGTAAACCACCACCTCATCAATGTGCCCGTTTAAATAAGATCCCGGTGAACCCCCCGAAAACCGGCAACCCACAGCACTGGCCTGTGTACTCGCATAATTTCCATTTTGGGTGGTAGGGTTTCCGCTGGTGCCAACGCTTGCATCAATATAAACGTTTATACCCGTGCTGCTCGCCTCATCAAACGTACCCGCCACAAAATACCAAACCCCCGTACTGATACCGCTTTTGGTGGCCTGTTTCCAATTGGTGCCAGTGCTATCCCTCATTTGTAATTTCAGCACTCCACTGGCATCCACAAAAAACGCCCAACCCGGTTGGGCTCCTAAACTCCCACAACTGGCAATACATTGGTTTCCACTCAGCGCATCCAGTTTCACCCAGGCAAACACACTAAAATTATTCACCGTTAAACTCCACGGGTAACTGGTTTCTTTCAGGTATTGTGAACTGCCATTTATGTCCAGGCTGTGCGAATTTGAGTATCCACCAGCCACCACCGCACTGCATTGCGCCAACCAATCTCGAACATCATTATCAATGCCCGACCGTTTTACATTGGTAATCATACGGAAATGCGGTTTACATAACCAAACAAAACAATTTTATCAGCCGCATCCGCCCACGCCTTTATTGTGTTACTGTTTTTCAGCAATAACCCCGGCACCACCAGCACCAAACCAGTGGATGTACTTTGACTCACAATCGTATACTCAATTAAATCATCCGGGTCCGTGGTACCACCAAATTCAATGCGAACGGTATGATCCGCAGTATCCGAATTATGCGCATACAACCACACCTCATCAGTATCACTGGCACCAGCCGCATGAACCGTAGTACCTGGCGAACTTGTAGCCGCCACCTTAACCCCGCGCCCATCTGCTTTGCCTGTTAATTCAACCTTTGTAAACGTGCCCACACCTCAAAAATATACATTTCCGCACCTCTAACGCCTGCGAATATTTGGATAAATAGGGGTACGCACTTACATTTGTGTGAATGTTTGGATGGGGTAACAATCACCCAAACACCTGGCCAGCCAAAATATTATTGGCATCCTCCCAGGTAACACCCTTTTTAATGCCATCCTTATCAATCACAACCACCTCCATACTCGCATCCGTTAAATCACCAAACTGCGCAATGCCATCCAGCCACTTTATTTCAGGGTTATGGCCGTTGTTATCCCAATAGCTTATATTTTGCCGGTCCGTGTCCCAAATATGCCCCACCCTCAACGGGGCATCACTGAAAGTAAATTTATTGTCGCTCACCGGCCAAAGGTGTGCTATCACATCGCTCTCCTCCCAAATCACAATGGCCTGCACATTCGTATTTATAACATTATCCACAACCAAATCACCCGTTTCCAACTTATGGTGGGCATTCCACTCATATTTTATACCATTGGGGATACTATCCAGCGCCTCAATACTATCCGCACTTAGCGCTACACTAAATACCGCCAGCGTTTCAATATGCGCATCCACAAAATCAGCCGCACCACTGGAGCCAACAAAGAAATCCGAACTGCTCGCATCCACATTACCCGTTTGTGCGGCCGTGCCATCCTCACTATCATCCACAAAAACTTTCAAATCAGTGCCATCATATTTCCCCGTAATGGTATACCAGGTCCCCGCCACCAAACCCGTGGCCCCTGTAACCGTTTTCCACGCGGCCCCAATATAAACCTCAAACCGCGCAGTGGGCAACCCCGCACCACTCACCAGGCTCAACCTGAAATGATTGTCTTTATCACACAAATATTTTGTGCCTGCGTTGGCATCATATTTCATTCGGCACATCACCGTTATCTCATCAGCACTCCCACCCAAATCCAGTATATCACCAAAATCCACCTCACTGGTAGAGCCATCAAAACCGCCAGCCTTACCAATAGTTTCACCACTGCCAACAATTAACCCCGTAACCGTTTCCGCGTGCCGTGCATTGCCACTAAAATCCTTCACTGCCGTGGCATCATCCTTATTAAACGTAACCAACAATTCAAGCCCCATATTAAAATAGAATTTTCCTCACTTTTTCCTCACTGAAAAAATGCACATACAAATTTATTCAAAATACCAACGCGAAAATTTGGATATCCCAAAAGAATAGGTTTATATTTGTGGTCACTATTAGGGCTTTTGATAAGGGAGGTGGCTGCACCTCCCATTTTTTACGCAAATGAAAACATAAACACACCACCGCTCCCACCTTAACCTGGCTCTCAGAAACGAAGCCGGGTTTTGGTGGTAAGAAAAATAACTTTTCATTACGGGTTTGTTTTTGCATAGTGCGGTAAATAGGGGTATTTACCGCACTGCTTTTTTATACCACCTCCCAACCCCGCCAATAAATGGCCAGTGGTTTCACCCTAACAAAACGTTATACATTTATGAACCAACAACAAAAACAAAAAATGATTATCGTCATTTTTCGCATTATCCTTACCATCACAATCCTTTGCACAATCTATAAATTTACACACAGCAAACCCCTCGAATACGGCAATATTATACACCTACAAGATACCACCACCACATCCTCCCAAATGTACGACCGTTTTAGCCTACTTGCACAGGCCAAAAAAGATACATACTTTCAAGGGCTAACGCAAAACCAAACCACATGGCTCATTTTCATCACCGCCCCGCAAATAAAACTATATGTCAACCCAGGAAAACAACAACGAATTATCAGCGATCGAACTTAGCCGCGCACTCTTTCAAATCACCGTGGGATATGTCCACAGTGAAATAAACGCAGGCATCAGTGATAACCTACCCAAAAATCTAATGCTATTAGAAGAAATGCACCACACCCTCACCAGTGAATCCCTGGCCAACGCACCCATAAAAAAAGAAGAAACACCAGCGGAAACCGCCATGAATTAAAACCCCTGGGCAAAGCCTAACCAACCACGCCACCCGTGCCGCCTCCTGGGAAATTCCCTGAAACCGTGCCCGTGCCCGTGCCGCCTCCGCCATTCACCTCCACAATCAATCCATTGCCGGGGTGGCTGATAAAAAAGTCTTTACCGGAAATACTGTGTGAATTATTGGGTGCAATTAAATGCCCGTATGGGCTGGCATAGTTAAGGGTGTGCGGAGCTTGCTGCACAACCAAACCGGCACCATGATCTCCTTTACCAACCCCCACATCATCCGTATTAACCGTATAAGAAGGTAAAGAGGTAGCCACCTCCTCTATTTCCAAATCATAAGTATTTTGAATCGCGTTTAAAGTCATCGAAGTAATATAATACACTTTCGAGCCCTCACCCACCGGCACTTTCAACGCCTTGTAAAGTGGTATTTCCGTGGCACTGTATAACGTGCCGGCCAATTTCCTCCGCTGTGCCGCCAATAGGGCAACATACGGATCAAATATAAATTGCTTGGATGCACTTTTGGTATTCCCCGCATCACCCCGGTGATACCAAGCATCTGTTTTCACATAATCCGAACCATCCAACACTTTAAATCCTCCCCTGAAAGCATTGTGCAGCGGATCCCCCAACCCCACCTGTATTTTCAATTCCCGGTCCCGCAAGGCCGAAACATTGGCCGTTTGGTGAAATGTTTGCGTAAACGTTTTTCCAGCCGGGTTTAATTCTAAACTACAATGGTGAACATCCCAACTCGTCACCGTGTATTCCCGCATATTTTGGTTCAATGGGAAAAAAGCCACGCTGTAATGTTGTGGTGTGTGCAGGTAAAAATTAACCGTGGCCGCCTCCGTTAAATTCAGAGATGGCAATTCTACATCCACCTTATCCTTATACCTGAAAATTAATTGACTTAACCCACCAGTGGTAATCCAACTTGGGCTACCATAAAAACCCCCCAAAGTATTTTCAATGCGAAACTTGCACCACGTTGCACTGGTATCCCACTCCAGCTCACCGTTACTATCACGCCCCAGGTAATAAGTGGTGGTTGCGTCTTTAATAGCCAGCTTCACCCACACTTTATAATCCCACAAATTACCCCAATCCGTATAATACTGGCCTTGTGTATCTATCCCAAACGGAAGCTCCCCCGGAGTCAATTGCGTGCCCATGGTGAAGTTAATCAGCAACTGCAATTTGTCCTCCGTGGCAATCCATAAATCCGTATATGTGTCTGTGCCGCTTAAATTCTCCAACGCATGGAAATGGTAAGTGGTAGGATTAAGGAAATTGCCGGAGGTATCCAACAACGCCTCCTCCATCACCAAACTCCAATCCATACCCCCAGCACTATTGGCCAACTCAATATCAGCCGCACCGGGTTGCAACGCATCCACATCCGCGTGAGGATCCCAATACGCCAACCGGTCTGCCAAAAACAATTGGTTACTCCTCCCACTGAAGCCAGCATCAGTTATCAACTCACCCACCGTTGTGTTGGGGTAAAGATATTTGTAGTTGTATATGAATGAATTATAAACATCTGAAAACTTCATCACCCCACTTTGCTCCAACCAGGTGATGGCCGTTTTATTGTTTGTAATATCCTCCTGAATATCCAACAAACTGGTGGCACTGGTATAGGTGGTATCAATGGAGCCAAAACTATTGGCATACTTCACCGCCTCAGCCGTGGCACCTTGGTAGTTTTCTATTTGTGTAACATACCACATTCCACCCCACTGGAAAAGCGTACATCCCAAACCTTTCATAATATGCTCAAGCACTTTCCAACAATACATGCCGCGCACCTCGCCCGTATCTTTCTCTTTCTCCGCAAAAAACAGCCTATCAATATATGTTGAATTTAAAAGCCAGGTGCTGGCATTCTCCGTTACATCATCCTCCAGGATATTAATAATTTCCGTGCCCTTTAAAGTAAATGGAAGTTTCCCCAACACATCCCCAAGAATGTCCTTAATGCTCCAGTGGTTTTTGTTTAACGCACCACCGGTTTCATACCTAATATACTTCAACGCCTTTAAATCCGAAAACCGCAATTTCACAAAATACGGCCCATCCACATACGGCTCCTCATAGGTTTCCGGCACATATACACCATACCAAAATGGATCATAACTTGCACCCTTATAAACTAAACAAGCATAATCGAACTCACCCGCCTGGTAAAATTCACTGAGGGAAAAACTGGCCTGGCTATTCATTGAAACCGTGCAACGGCTGGACCTTATTGGATCAAACAATTTTCCACCACTCCAGCTAATTGTTACAGGGTTGCGCCCCGCCTCCATATCAATCACACTGCCAACATAACCCTCATTCCAAATTTCAGCACGCCACTTTTGCCCTTCATTGTCCTCAAAATCCAATCTATACTTTACCGCTAACGCCATAATATTTCATTTACACCAACCGCGAAAAACTAAACTAAATCTTTATTTCTTTCCGTTTCTCTAATCACCCCAATAAGATCCTCACCCCGGCCAATTAACTCACCATAAACCCGCACCTTTCCATTTCCGCCACCCTCAACCATCCGCATTAATTTATCCATAGGCATAATCACTTCCGGATTAAACCTGTTACTTTCCTCACCCACCAGCGCCATAGTTTCACCAACCACAGCCCCACCAGTGGCAAATGCTGGTATGGGCTGCGCCATTATCGTGGCAACCTCCACCGCACCCAGGGCAGCCGTAATGCCCGCTAATATAGGACCAGCCGGAGGTGCTATACTTAACGCAGCCGTCACACCCACAGCCGTGTTAATGATAGCAGCCGCAATGCCCGTAACTTTATTCGCTATGGCTTCTTTCCGTTTCAGTTCCTTTTTCTTTTTCCAGGCCCGTTTTTCCGCAGCACCCACCCGTTTTATTTTATCCTCCTCACTTAAATTCGTGGCCTCAATCGCTGCAATTTCCTTTTGTAAAACTTCATCAATCCGGGCCTCCTTCGCATCAAAAAAACCACTCATCAGCTCATTCATAGTGCCGGAAAGCTCCCCAATAATACCAATCACCGCACCCGCCTTTTCCGCAATAGAATCAAATCCATCCAAAAAAGATTGGGAGGCACCAGCAAAACCACCCGTGTCCATTGTTACCGGCTGCACACCGCCACCAGTTTGTGGGCCGTTACTGCTCAAAGGCCCCGCCTGTTTTGGAGTAACTTTTGTGGTGGGCTCCGGCACCCGCACACTGGCCGCCTTTTTCATGGCCGCAGTCAATCCATCCACCGCAGCCGTTTGGTTTTCAATTTCCTTTGTTACCTTTGGCCGCGTACTCAATTCCGTTTCCAACGTGTCAATCACATTCAGCAACACCCCCTCCTGGCCAGCCAACGCCACATTAAAGGAGCCAACCGCACCAACGCTACTATTTAACTTATCCTGTACCCCCTTTAATTGAGTTTTGGCATGTGCCAACGCCTCGCCCAAATCTTTGGTTTGCACAGTTAATAAACCCTCCTGGCGCTCAATCCGCGCAAAAACCTCCTCAGCGCCAACCTCGTTTAACTTACCCACCTCATCGCGGGTTTCAATAGCCTCCAGCTTAAACGCAGCCAATGCCGTTACCGCCAACCCAATGGCCGCAGCAATCGCACCCCAAGGTGTGCCAATCATAGCCAACCGCAACGCCTTCATGGCCGTAACCATTTTGGGTATCATGGTTACAGCCCCGCCAATGGTAGTTATAAAACTCCCCAATGCCCAAACCGCTGGCCCCACAGCCGCAGCAATACCCGCAAATACAACTATATTCTTTTTCGTTTCCGGGCTCAACTCCTGAAATTTCGCCACCAGTTCACGTACAATACCAACCAGCTTTTGCGCAGCCGGTATTAAAATAGCACCCAACTCCACCGCCATATCATGGAAATCAGAAGTTAACGCCCTTTGTTGGTTGGTCAAACTATCCTGGCTGCGTGCATAATCACCTATGGCGTTTTTGCTTTGCTTCATGGCCTCATTCAGGATAACCATACTTTTAGCCTGCTGCTCCGTAACGCCTTTCGTTTCCATCATGGCCGCAACTTGCTCCTTAAACTCAGTGGTGCCCTGGCGTATTACAATACCCAACGCTTTGGCGCTTTCCGTTTCCCCCAATAATGCCTTTGTTAATGCCTCACTGGCCGCCTCAGCACCGCCCTCCACATTCGCAAAACTGGCCAAATCAACCGCCAAACTGTTTACCTCCGTACTCAGCTTTAAAGCCTCTTTTTGAGTAAACCCAAACCCGGTCAACAAATCCCCCGTATTGCTTAATAATTTTTGGCTCGCGCTGGCGCTCAGATCAAAACTATCCTGTAACGTCTTTTGGCTGGCCTGTGCCTCCGTGGCTATATTCCCAAAAACCACGTTAAACTTATTACGCGTTTCCTCCGCATCCGCAGCACTTTTCAGCATAGCCGCACCCAAACCAACCACCGGCAAAGTAATGGCCGCAGTCATACCCTTGCCAACACCACTCAAAGTATTACCAAACTTTTTAAGGCTCCGGCTCTTTTTCTGCAAACTCTTATCCCATTTGCCCAACGCCTCATCACTGCGTTTCAGCCCTTTCCTGAAATCCGCACTATCCAGCCCCAACGTGGCCATTAAACTACCAATACCCGTTGCCATTATTTCACCTGTTTAAATGTGCCATCCTTATGTTTCACCGTAATAAACCAACTCTTTAAAAGCTGTTTTCTTTCCAGGTATTTCACGAAACCAACAAACAAACGCAACCGCCAATCCATCCTATAACATCCAAAATCTAAAAACCAACATCTAAACCAAAACCCCCGCATCAACAAACCCGCCAGCCTTCTCATTACGTTTCAAACGTTTCTCCATCAGTTTTATCAATTTATCATCCGCAAAAGGATTCCGGTTTTTGTTATCCGTTTTTATGCTTTTTTGTTTTTCATCCACCTCATCCATAAACCGCATTACATTTTGTGGTTTGCGCGGCCCTTGCCCTTTCTTTGAGTTTGCGCGGATACCCACCCAAACATTCAACCGCAATAATTCCCGCAACTCGCGGGAATACCCGTATTCGTCTTTCAACCTTTCGTAATATCCCCGAATCATCAACGCAGACTCCTTTGGCAACAAAACCTCCCAAAAGTCCTGGTATCCAATCCCCGCTTTCAACGCAGCCGCCTCCAAATCTTTCCAGCTCCATTGGTTTATTTCCCCTTCTTTTTTTTTGCCGCTCCATTGTTTTCCACCGTTTCAGGATCCTCAGCATCCACCTCAATACCATACGCATCAAGTACAGCAAAAACAATAACCTCAATCAACCCCTGAAATTTCCCCAATGGCAAATTGTCAATCACCCAATCCAACGTGCGCTCATCCTTTGCGCGGCCATCCTTCAATTGGTGTTTAATCCCCTGGAAAACAAATTGCCCCAAAACCTCAATTTCCATTAACCGCGTGCCACCGCCATTACTCTGCACACTCACAAACGAAAACACAGAACTCCCCAAATACTTTTCCAGCGCAACCAGCGCCCGTGGGGTAAATCGCAACTCAAACTCCTCACCACCCAATTCAACCGTAAACTCATTCATAATTATTTCACTTTTATTTATTTACTTATTATCCTCCACAACCCAAACCCAAAAAACCGGGGCAAGTATCCACCCACCCCGGCCCGGTCTACGCAAAATCCCCGAAGGGTGGAAGTAATCCCTTTAACCCCTCCAAAAAATCCCCCTTTAGGGGGGTTGGGGGTGGTTTCTTATGTTAACGTGGTTTTGGTTAACGCAGCAGTACCAGTAAAACTGGCAGTCCAACTGGCGCTATCTTCAACACCCGCCTCCAAATCCAATTGCGTACAATACGCCTGGCCTCGGTAAATGGTGTCACCACTGGTGGCCGTTGCAAAGGTTAATGTGCTTTTGGTACGTGTCGGACCAATCAACGCAAACAACTCCTCATGGCCATACGCAGCATCCTGCGCATATAAACCATCACACTCCACACTCCAACTTCTTAATCCTTCCAGGCTTTCCGCCCATCCGGCACTGTCTTTTGTGGTGGCCTCCCGTGTTTCCATAGAGGTTGAAATAGAACAAGTCCGCGAACCAGCCACAGCCGTGCCACCAACATAAACTAAAAGCGTAGTACCATTTAAAATGCCCGTTTGAGCCATAACAATCTAATTTTTCTCCCTTCAAAATTATACACAAAACCAAATATACCACGCCCAAAATTTGGATATTGTAACAAAAACAACCAATATTGCACTAAATTTCATATGAAATCCACCAACCCATCAACCGATCAAATTGTTCAATGGTTAAAAATCCACGAACTCATAAACATCCACGGGCTAAACCGGGTTAGTGGTTTACCCAATTCCAAACTCAAAGAAGTTAAAAACAAAACCCAAAAACTTTCAGAAAACCAGGTAACACAACTACTCCCACACCTGGAGGAGTATGGGTACAACCATTGGTTACCACTCACAGAAGAAACACCACCCGAAACCGGGCAACTCGTAGTAATCCGTTTCCAAAATGCCTACAATGAAGAAAGGTGGGAAATAGGTAAATAGCCACCAGTGCCCCACCTAAACAAATCTTTCCAATTCAAACCAGGAGAAATAAAAGCCTTTTATACAAAATTCATGGCATAAACCCACACCAGCCGCCCCATCATCCTGAGCGCAGCGAAGGATCCCAAACCATCAACCGCGCACCCTACTCCTCACCATCCTCCACAATCCCAGGAGAAACAATAACCGGCTCACTCCATTCCTTTTCAACCTCACCGGCAACATCCGTTTTATCCTTAGCCGCCTTTTTCTTTTTCGGTTTCTCATCCACCAGCTCCTCAATAGCCGTAACC
>Ga0098052_1001123_pt1 | contig 16855 bp, 24 predicted proteins | sample 15_taG_FD_81591 | JGI IMG/M metagenome (GOLD analysis project Ga0098052, IMG submission 81591) | Marine viral communities from the Subarctic Pacific Ocean - 15_ETSP_OMZ_AT15312 metaG | ecosystem: Environmental > Aquatic > Marine > Oceanic | place: Pacific Ocean | collected 2015-01-18
CATTGGAGGTCTTCCGCCACCCATTGGAGGCATTGGAGGTCTTCCGCCACCCATTGGAGGCATTGGAGGTCTTCCGCCACCCATTGGAGGCATTGGAGGTCTTCCGCCACCCATTGGAGGTTTAGCAATACCCGCTAAGTCTTTCCAACTAATATCAGCACTCATTGCACCAGGCGCGCCTGTTTCCATTGGGCGAATTTTTGATGCTTGCATGTTACGAGAAACTTCAGGGGGCATCTGACCACCCATTTTTTGTTTCATCGCTTGCATCATCTGACGCAGTTTTTCTTCGTCTTCTTCCCCACCATATTGTTCAACAAGTGATTTTGTCTTCTTTATAATTGAAGTTAGAAGTTTCTTTCCTTCTGGAGCAAGACTTCTCTTTTCTTTTTCGAACCCCTTGAGTGTTTTCTTTAAACCTTCTGGAGTCACAAAATGAATGTTCCCGGCATCTATAACAGGCCCGCCATCTGTAAACATGGCAAAACCCATAGAGAGAAGTTCAAGTTCTTGTTTGGTTAGTTTGGAAAAGTCTCTCTTGGTAAATTTCTTACCTTCATTTAAGAATTCTTTTGAACCCAATGGATTTCCTATATGTCTACTCATTTGTTGCCCCACTGATTTATGTTGTTTATGTCGCTTGGTATGAATGTAGTTGGGGTAAACGCACTTTGATCTACACCCTGTGCTTCCATTGAAATATCATTAACTTGTTTCATAATAGATTGTACCTTTTGTGTTCTATCGGCACTCTTTGGCAGAGTCATTGTCTTTTCCATCTGATTAATAAGATTTCTCTTTCTATGACTATCTGGCATTTTATCGACAACATCGCTTAATTTTCTTTTATCGGCATCGGATATCATCATATCACCATCAAGACTTGGTAGGTTCTTTAAGAAACCACTAAAATCATATTTAACTGCATCTGTATAACTCTTCAACATCGTAGGGGCCGAAGTTGGTGTCACCAATACCTCATGAGGATTGACATGTCCAAGACCAGCCAGTCCACCAACCTTCTCGGATGCCGCATTTTGCATCGACGATTGCATCGATTTTTGTTCATTCAAAAATGTTTTAAAGTCTTTCATTGGGTTCCTATCAAGATAACGATACTATATCTTTTGCAGTTGTTGGATATGAAGTGTGTGTTACCCCATGAACACCTCTGTGGTGTACTGGAATAATTGTTCCGGCTGGAACATTCTTGAATAACGCATCTGTACCATCCGGCAATCTTAGACCAACGGAACCCGTTCCACTGGCAGGACCGCCAACATAAAGTCCTCTTCCGCTGGTTGATACTTCTCCGGTTGGACCAGCGGCGGAACTAATAGTCTGCACATGATTGTATACTTCTCTTGACATTTTGAATATCTCCTATAGACTTTTGTTCATGAATATGTATAATGATGATTAGTTTGATTGTTGATGGTTAGTTTTGATTCTTGAAACAATAATCATTATACATAAAAGAGTAAATAATATCTGACTCAGTACAGTCTATGGAGATACTAAATGACGTATAACTTTAAAGAACATCTTAGAACTATTCTCAGAAATGATACGACGAGAATTCTAAGCGAACAAATAGGTAATAACGCCTCTGTCGTTCGCCCGCGAAAAGGCGGACCCAAGCCAGGTAAATTAACTACCGACCGTGAAAGAACTGCTCGAAGCATAGATCCACCATGCTACACATGTCCTCCTGATGGTTGGGGAGGCGACTGGGGACCAGGTGACTCTTGGGGCCCCTGTACCGCAGGTTGTGGTGAAGGAACTAATTGGATTATCATTTATCATAATGGCGTTCCAAACGGCAATTTTGATCCAGGACCAGATGGAGCCTTTGGTACTTCTGATGACCAGAATTGGCCTCCCGGTTCCAAACTGGTATTCGACGGAGCAAGAGTCGCTACTCTGGCGGACCCCGCAGGAAATTTCCCACCCGGTATGTGGTCAAGAGACCATCGATTCTTTTACCCCGATTTGAATTGGTGCAATAGCCCACCAATTCAACCACCGCCACCAGCACAACCAAACGGACAATTAGTAATTGGTCCAGATATCAATGGAACTATTACATGGTATCAGATGATAAACAACACCGACGCAGACGGTAATCCATGCACCACCTGTGGACAGACTATGGTTCCCTTTGACTGGCAAACCATTCTTAAAGCAGAAGGATGGGTCGAAGGCGACGAACTGCCACTCGGCATACAATTGCTTATGGCGTTCTTAGCAGGACTCGCCGGCGGTGTCATGGGTGCTTATGTATATGATAAATGGATTAAAGATGATGACGGCTCGACGCCTGACAGCGTAGAACCAGAGGAACCGATCATCATTCCACCAGCGGTTCCACCACCAGGCCTTCCGCCAGGTAATCCGCCGCCTCCAGTGAACCCACCGGGCGGGGAGGAAGTTCCAGTGAACCCACCGGGCGGGCCGCCAACACCTCCTACTACTCCACCGCCGATCACATTCGATTTCGGTGATGATGACGACGAGGATGGTGGACCTGGGTGGGCATAATTTAATAAAACAATTTAACAACTCAACAGAAAACCCTGCTTTGTGCAGGGTTTTTTGTTGCACACACTAATGGCATTTTATAGATATAGTAGTGAGCAAAAAGAACACATACCGAAATGACAAAAAACGACGACGCCTTAAGTGGCAGAGTCGTTTTTTTAATAACAGATTGAGTTTTAATGGCAGTCGAGCAAAAGATAGACAGTGCGCTAGTCGTTACGCTATCCATGCACTGTGTAGGAACATCTAACCTACACAAAGGAATTTCGCTACCTTACGACCGTCATTTCATAGTGGACAACTCTCCGGCTGCAACTGGAGAGTTGTCTTTTATATATGCTTTTTGATTATGGGTTTACGCACTCACCCGCAATGATTTTCTTAAAATCTTTTGTGAGGAATGCTTGGAACTGAGGTTGTGCTGTAAACGAACCTTTGTATCGAACTTCCAAATCTAGAATTGGGACTCGACCCTTACATATTTGAAAGAATACTTTGGCTGCATTCGACTCATCACCAGCGGGATTTGGCACTTGCTTCATAACAAAGGGTTTTTTAGATTGAGCCAGGTGATTTAATGCGCACAATACACTTTCTTGTGGATAGACTGCTCCCCTACCAACAAAGGGCTGTCCCTTTCTCATTTGTCCAATACCAGTGGACAGAGCAAAGGCAAAATAATACTTGTCTAAATCTCTATTTGCGTTCAATTTGTCGTTTAGATTCACTTTCAAAATTAAGTTAATCAATTGATTTGCAAACATCTCCATGTGCGGCTCAATAATCTTCATCATCTTTTTATACAAATCGCCTCTGCCCACCTGGCCGTTCATCCATGTTCTAAATCCCATGCCCCTATTATATCCTTCAGAAAGTTTACCTTTAATATTTGGATATGATTTATCAGTACTGGCCGGTTTTGCAAGAATGAGTTTATCGTCTGATAATTTCACATGGTTACTTTCAATTTTTATTAATTTAAGTCTATCTGCTTCACGAATCTTGTCTGCAAACCATTTGACTCTCATCACTCTAATTTGTTCTTTTATCTCATCGAATTCTCTACCATCCATAACAGAATCAAATGCTTTATTAATTAGTGTTGGGTCGGCTGCATGTTCTACATTCTTCTTCTTAAGAGAAACACCATAGTAATATTCAAACGAACCCTGCTTTCCGGTAGACAAGATAAAGTCAGAAGAGTTGTAGTCTTTCATTCCGAACGCATCAAGTTTAAATATGTCTACTGGTGAGGGCCAAACATTACCAGTCATGTATCCTGCTTTAATTTTAGTGTCGGTTGGTTCGTTGTGATGTCTAGTCAACCATTCTTTAATTGCAATTGCTGCCGATATACCTCTACACATATCGTCAAGAACAATTTTATTTGTTGGGTCCATTGCACTTATAAATTGTTGTTTACCAGTGCCAAACTTTACAAATCTATCTTTGTTTACTTTGTCACGAACTTTCTCTGTGAATGTTACCAGAGCGCCGACATCTTTGGCAGCATTTTCTAATTCTCGTTTACTATAAAACAAACAACCGAGTGTTGCGATTTCTGAAAATTCAAGTGCCATATATGTCTCCTTGCTTTATTTATATACAAAGAGTCCCAGGCTTTATTTTTCATCCGACAGGTCATCACCCATACATTCTAATAGAACAATAATAGTTATCAACAAACCAAGTTCTATTAGTTCTGTCGGCATTAAAATCCTTTTAGTGCAGTGAGTATAAGTTTACCAACCAATATTCCTACCATAAGAGAACCAATACCTATCCCCGCACCCAACGGTGTTGAAAGTAAATATATCTTGTTATTCAGCCATTCTTTCCAATTGTCGTTCATTGTGAACCTCCTCAATCCATCCTTTGTAATGTTCGATGCTTGCACATCCATTCTCGTAAATTTTTCCACCGTCTGTCATTTGAAAATATGACATAACTCCTATAAGTTTATTGTCCAATGTTAACACTGCTCCGCCAGAATCACCGAACCAAATACTTGCTTCTGTTGGTAGCATAATCATAAATTCTGGTTTACCAATCAACCTACCATAATACCAAAACATACCAAAATTACTAAACCGCTTCCTTCCTGTTCCATACCCAACCGTAGTCAATTTCATTCCTTTATAGATTAGACTTTCCGAGTCAATTAGAGCAACAGGGCCCTCGTCTGACGAGGTCTCTAGTACTAAAATTGAAATATCATGTTCTAGTACCCCTGAATTATAAGTTGGGTAATATATCACCTCTTCGACACAATGTGTGTCGCCATCATATTCAACAAACATTAAGAAGTCTTCTCTTCCCTCCGAGACATGTGCCGCAGTGAGGACTAGGTTTGGTGATATCAACACACCACTACCAATCAACCTTCCTGTGTCGGAATAATTTACCGAGCCAACAAAGGGATATGGGTCGAAAGTAAACTCATCCAAGTAGGTATGAGTCGAAGCCTTCTTCTTGACAATCTTTTCTTCTTTAGGTTTTGGTGGTATAGTCTGAGTTGCGATACAACCAGATACGCATAACAAAGTTGCTAAGAGATATGAAATTGTCACTCTCATTCCATATAATATGTATATGGAAAGTGGCTGTTTTTTCTAAAAGAAAGCCAGTTTATTTTAAATTAATGTGGCCGCAGATGCCCATGAGGTCTAATCGATGTTGCCGCTTCAATGTTTTTCTTTGCGGCTCGATTGCACACAGGAGACTTTGCAATTTCTTCCATCTTCTTTGTAAACCCCGGACATTGCTTCTCTAATGTGAGATTTGCATCTGCGCCCATGATGGTAAGACTTACACCCTTCTTAATGGTTTTTTCATTACATTCAGGGCAAGATTCTTTTAGAGGATCGTCTCTTTTAGAGACATGTAGTAATTCTTCAAATTCGTAGTTACACGATTCACAATGATATTCATAAATTGGCATTATATAATTCTTTCAAAACTATGGTAATTTAGGTGGTCCGAAACCACCCTCCCGTCTCCAGTACCCAAGTCCGGGAAGGAAGACATTAGGGTCACTCCATATATGTGTGTATGGCCCGTCATCATCTGTACCTGTTTCTCCGTCATCGCCTGGATCAACCACTACGTCAATTTTTCCTTGAATCGAAACTTCAGGGAATCCCCAAGTGGGGAGTTTGTCCCTTATGCCCAAGTAATGATCTACAAATCCGTATACTCCGCCCCAAGTTATTTCCCCGCCAGTTTCTGGAGGAACATCGGGGGCCTTATAATCCATGTTGTTGTATGCCCGAATGGCAGAAACTCTATCTTCAAAACTTATAACAGGTGTATTAGTGTCAGTGTCAGTGTCAGTGTCATCATCGGGACCATCATCGGGTAGATCCTCATGCCATGTGTCTCCTCCGTCGTTAGACCACATTCCACCCTCACCTGCTGAGTCGGGGTCACCGAATGTCCATGCCCGCCATGAAACAACATCCGTGCCTGGGCCTACTGGTGGATCACTTTGCTCTTTCAGATATTCTTCAATGATTTTGTTTATGTTTATCATTTATCCAACCTCATCTTCATCATTTTGACTTTCTTCCCATTCAAGGTGCCGTCCTTTGAATGGACCTCCAGATCCATTCCACCAATCGTCCCACCACGGATAACTAGTCGGCCAATATCTTTTTGGTGGATATTCTCCGTGGATAGCAAAATACCAATTCCAGAACGCAGTCCATGCACCTTCTTGTTGGAAAAATTCTACCTCGTCGTTATCATCTGCACCAAATCGCCGGCTAAGGTTTATACTAATCTGCCCTTCAGAATCTTGATCCGGGTGGTATTGGAGTGCCGAGGAGAAATGCATTGGTTGATAATCACCAAATGGCATCAGTGGAATGTTCCCACCAAACTCACCATAAGACCATCCAAAGTTCACTGCCCATGATGGATAAGTTCCCTGCACCGCACCTTGAAGGGGATTCCACCATGTAACATTTCCCCCCATGATGTCGTCCATAGTCATGAAGTATGTCCATACACCGTTCACTTGAACTGCTGTTATAAGCCATCCGCCTTGCCACGCCCACACATTTGGCATTAAAATGTTGTTACCATCTGCATCTTGCATTATGCATTGCCATGCACCATTAACAAACCCTATCAACTGATCATAATACTCATAAGTCAGGGCAGTTTGTTCTAAAAATTGTGAACAATCACCGCAGGCGGGCCAATTTGGATTCTCGACAAGAAAAGTTTGTGGATAATACAAGACTCCATTTAACATAAATGGTTCGCCTTCGTCCCATACACCATTACCATTCAGGTCTTGATGTACTGCACCGTCCGGAGTTTCGAATGGGAAATTTGCGTCGTCTTGCCCGTCCCACTCGGAATTGGATGTTGCGGGACCTTCGATATCAATACCATCGGGCCTTCCACCGGCGGACTTCTTTGAATGCTGTCGAATAATATCCCCACCAGATTGTTCTTGTATTTTGCTTAGAAGCATTTTTTGGAAAGGTGTTTTCATGGTCTGTTCCTGATTAATTTATTTTCCCTGAGACATTATATGTATAAAACAATTGTTGTCAATAAAAAACTCTCCCGAAGGAGAGTCTTTTGTTTTAGTTAGTTAGTCTCAACCTTGGCCCTATGTTGGGTACGCCTGCTATTCCTTTGCCGCACCAATAAGTCTTGCACCAAGGTTGTTCAGTTTCTTCTTACGGGCATCACATCCACATCCCTCTTTGCCCCGGAGTTTTCGTACATATGAGAATATCTTTTTACCCTGATTGAAAGTAACCACCTTGATTGTAGTATCAGTCCAATCACCTATTCGAAGCCAGTTTCTCTTTTTACCCGAATCAGACATCGTAATTGTGGTTATCCAGCAGTTGCGCCGCCATGTTGAAGAACAAAGAGGAGGTCATCAACACCAATTACACCGTCACCATCAAAGTCCAGCCATGCAGGAGCAGGCGGGACTGGCGATCCGAACCATTTTGTGACCATTTCTAAATAGGGTGTTCCTTCCCATTCGTCGGGCCCCCCGCCTGATCCCCCGCCTGCTGGCGGTGTGGGAGCAGGCCCCTGTGGCCCTGACCGTGGCGTGATGCCGTGGCGGCCAAGCCCGTAGGTTCCACTACCAACACCACCCTGACTCTTGTGGAGTCCTTGATTAAGGGACCGACCACCAATCATCATTGATGGTGGTTGCATCATTCCTGCTTGCTCATTCAACTGAACAGGTGCAGGGCGTTGATAACTTCCCATGCAAGATTGGTTCATTGCTTGGTAAGCCTCTTCAAGACTACCTGTTGTTTTGTTGTTGAGATGTCTTCGTGCAGGCTCATCGTATGGATGGTCAACCTGGTCTGATAATTGCTGAAGATGTTTCTTGAATTCGTTTATGTAAAAAGACATATATGTTCTCCTGTGTTACTTCTTGTACTATTTATGTATGTTAATTTTTATTTTACGGCACATCGGGGTCGCATTCTGGCCAGCATGGTGGTGGCATTTCTCCATCATGCTCAATCATATAGAGGAGCAGTTCAATTAGTTCTATAAGAAATTTGTTTGTTGTGGCATCTTCCATAGGTGTATTTTCTAATGATTCCAACACACTTTCCATTGCATTTATAATATCATTAAACAATCCACCAATACCAACCACACCGTTCATGAGGACACCTCGGCCGATAAAGTCAGGCACCCTCCCCCCAAGTGATGCATCGCCCCAGTTGGCAATGAGTACACGCATGATGTTGTTGAAAACTACGTTTATAAGTTGCGTGTTGTGAGAACCATCATCATTATATAATTCATCTGTAAGATTTTCAAGTGTTGTTCCTTCGGGGAAGAATTTATTAATAAACGAATCTGGAAGTAAGTCCCAAACACCACCAAGATGTTCTAACATTAGTTCAATGAAATTGATAATTACTTCATAATATGCAATGCTACCATATATTAATATGTCATCGGGTTCGTCATCGTCTATCAATTCAGGTTTCATTGTTGGTGTGATGGGATTTGGTTTAGGTGAAGTTCCAAAGGGAGGTTTGTGGTACATCCGAATTCCAGATTCTGGCCTACCGATTGCCTCGTATAAATATTTTTGGAATGGTGTTAATTTATTCATATGACTTCCTTTCAGTTGCCGTATCAGTATGTATACATAAAGACATAAGGAGAATTCTATTATGAACTTCAAAGAATACTTAAGACAATCATTAAACGAACAATACGAAGCCGGTAGACGCCAAGGACTGAATGAAGCAGGCGGCGCAATCAATCCTGCTATCGGTTCTATGGAAAAAGCACAACAAACTGGTGGTGGATTTGGCATGGGTGACTGGCATCCCGGATACGGCGAAGGCTGGGTCACGAGTTTACCTTGGGATTTTGAAAACAACCGTAACCCCGCGACGCCGGTCTGGCAGTCCGGGTGGTCCTATGAGAAGTGGTTGGAGTGGCGGGATTGGATGAACCAAAACGGATACGGGGTCTGAATATGAATTTAAACGAACAACTACGACAAGCATACGAAGCCGGAAGACGGCAAGCGTTGAGTGAAGACATTCTGCCCGGGCACCTTAATGTCCCGCCCGAATTTCGAGTTGGGATGGAATGGGATGGCGTCAGATGGAAGAAAATTGTACCAAAAAGGCCTTCATTCACTCCTAACAACCCGATGACGGCCAAGAACGCTCTATGGAAGAAAATAATTGATGCACATAGGGCTGGTGATAGGACACTTCTAAAAACATTACTTAAGCAAGCGGTGAAAGCGGGTTATATAACTTCATCGGTTGCAACTCAACTCTTGGGAGCAGGTTCGTTCGCCGCCTTTTTAGCCTTGTTGATACCACTTGGACTCCTATCCTTGATTATTGCAATTGGATATGGTGCATTCGTTGAACCGGGGTTCAGAGGATTAGATCCAAATGTAGAATTCGGACCGAATTCTGGTATTCATCCTGATGTATTGTCAGCCAGACATCCAGCGAGCGTCAGCACTACGCCTGGTGGTAGACCGAACATACCCCATAAATAAAGACAAACAACAACAAAAACAGAGACCCTCTTAGCATGACACTAAGAGGGTTTTTAATTAATTTAATGTTATACATAAATGTAACAGAGAGAAATCAAATGCACAGATTCAACCACGGTAATGACAACCCAATTCTTAATGATAAACTATTAAGAGAAGACTCCAGTGGCCCCCCCGCACACTGGCCAGAAACACCATACTATGGCCCCACCCCAATCGATGCCGACTCCCCTGATTATCTCGGTCCCGACTCGGGAGACCAACCGATACACTGGGAATACGAACCACCGACATACTGGCCAGACACGAAACCGGATCCGCCCTCGGAGTGGGACTTGTACTACTGGAACTTGTGGAATGAAAGGGCCGAGCGGGAAGAGAAACTTCGGCATCTTCCGGATGACGGCGGCTTGGTCGAAGGTGGATACTGGGTGAATCACTGGCTCACCGGCCGGCCGGTCTTTATAGAGTACGACAACGACATCGCCAGGCAGAACTTGATTTGGCGTTTAAGATAACTGGTACGATTCCGGATCGCCGATAGGCACTGGGCATATGACGAAGTATAGAGGTGATACTGGCCACCCCGACACACCCTAAACAGAAACAACACAAAAACAGAGACCCTCTTGGTGTATTGCCAAGAGGGTTTTTAATTAATTTAATGTTATTTTAATAGGTTCTTCGAGGCTCTTCGCATGTTACTTTGCGGGCTTAGGAGGGGTAGGTGTTAGCACTGTGATACTCTTGACGAACGCTCTGGGAATCTTCTCAAGTGTGCTGCACTCTTTGTCGCCAATGGTCGAGAGTAGGCTCAGATGTTCTTTGCCTTCGTATACCAGGTACCCAACGCTCCTCATAGTCGGACAGGGTTTCCTGGCGTGTGCCAGTTGACTCTTGAGTTCGTTCCAACCCACATCACCGTGTTCTTCAGCATCTATCCAACACACCTCTACCATACTGTATACTTTGGTCTGTTTGCTTGCCATGGCGCACTCCTTACTAATATTTATAATCAGATCCACCAGGTGGACGACAAGATTACCCAGGAACCAAAAATAAATTAAGTTATAAAGAAGTCCCTCTGGCCGGGGATGACCAGAGGGACTTGGAACAGGACATCATCTCAACTCCCGTTCGTAGTAAGGAGGAGAGAGTCTCTGCGATATCAGGTGGCGAAGATGTCTACCATCTTGTTGGCGATGACTCGACTGGCCTTCCGGCGATTGCCACCCTTCATGAATGCATTCTTGATTCGGGTCATGCTGGCGTTTTCATCAAGGTTTTCCAGAGCATCAGTCTCAACCTTGAGGTCACCTTTGACAAGGAAGTATACGTCATAGGCGGAGGGAAGCGTGATGTAGTTCTCTTTTTTATACTGCGTTTGGGCAGCAGCGTACTCACTGTCTTCCATATGGTATCGAAGGAATCGGACAGTGTTTGAATCATGGAGTCGGATACCGACAAGATTCGTACCAGTGCGGTCACGGAGCATATTCAGGAGAGCGTTAGTCTCACCCGACTGCATATCGTAAGTCTTGCGGGTCTTCTTATCAGTGACGAAATTCTTCTGTCCTCGATAGGAGTAGTACCCTCCTCCAATCATTCGGTGGCCGTCTCCGTCAGTCAGGAATACCGTATTGACGATTTGGATATCATTTGCTTGTTGGAACGCAGGAACCATATCAATGGCGCAGACAATTGCTTCATTGAGAGGAGTGCATCCAAGAGCAAGGCATGCAGGCCTGGGGTGGTGAGAGAAATGGGAAGCAGTGCTAGTGAGCAACCAGAGGTTGTTCAGTGCTTCGACATAATCCCGCTTGTTCATTCGACTGCTCAGGAAGTTGTAGAGGGCGAATTCGTGAGGACGGCAATCGGTGTCTCGATCAGAATTCCACTTCTTAACATCGGCGCGTTCTTTCCGCCAGGCCTCTGCTTCGTCACCATAGAAATCACTGATTGGGCAATACTCGTTTGACGAAAATGCATAGACTTCGTAGGGGATTCCAACCTTGCGGCAGAATTCAACCAGTACAAGGAGTTGCTCGACGGTATCCTGAAGGATTCCACTCATGGAACCACTCCAATCGACGTACATGATCATTCCGTGGTTCTTACCATCGGGATGGACTTCGTTCTTGAGGAAGATGTCTTCGCTCCAACGATAGTTGATCATAGTAGTGGTATCAAGAACACCAGTCTTGGCGATTTCAGTCTTCTTGTCGGCGTCAGCGGCCTGCTTCATCTGGAACTGTTGAACCATCTGGGCAACTGTACCCTTGATGGAGTTCTGGAAGGTGCGAAGAGCAGTGGCGCGATCGGCGCGAACTTCGGCGTAATGAGGACTGTCCCAATTCTTATTAGAATGGAGATTTGTCCAGAGGTCAGCAATTTTCGGATAGTTAACCACGATTTCGTCCAGTAGAGGAGCAGGAACCGTATTGTATTGATATTCGCCAGAATTCTCGTCGCGGAGGTCTTCCACACCCTTTTCAAAGGCGCGTTGAGTACCACCGGCACAATCCTGATTATTCTTGTAATCGTCGTAGTCGAGGTCGGAAGGTTGGTCACCCTCACCAGACTCGTCACCGTCACCAGTGGTCGATTCAGCAGACTCACCATCGTCGGTATCGTCTTCCATGCTCTGGCCAGAATCTTCACCAGATTCGTCACCGGCACCGGCAGATGAACCAGAGGATTCTTCGTCGCCATCTTCGTCACCGGCACCGGCACCAGATTCGTCACCCTCACCAGATTCATCAGAATCGGATGGGGTCGAACCAGTACCTTCGTCACCTTCACCGTTGCCGGCGCCAGGTGAATCTTGACCAGATTCGAGAATTTGCTCTTCCTGCTTCTCATCATCCTCTTCGACTTGCATCTCGTAGAGTTCGCGGGCGAGTTCCACGACATCCTCAAATGTCGTGGTCTCGGCCATGCGAGTCACATACTGTTGCTCGTCAGAGGAGAAAGGCACTGCGTGTTGGCAATGAATTCCAATCTTGAATTTAAGATTCAAGCGGTCGATGAGTGGGAGACTGGAGAGGTCCTTACCGGAAATCTCAAATATGTCTCGTTCTTGCAGGGAGTTATATGCAGCAACGAAGTCCCGGCGGAGGCCTGGGAACTTGTCTTTAATCTTGCGTTCAATGCGGGCGTCTTCGACCACATTCAAGAACATATGGCGCATACCCGCACCCTTACCTTCACCCACGAAGTCTTGCCAACCCTGTGCAGGCGTATGCAGGGCATGGGACACTTCATGCCCCACAAGCATATCGTACATAGAGTTATCCATGTCTTGCCAGACGGGAAGACATAGGACGCGATTCTGAGTATCGAAGTAAGCGGTCTGGGCACTCGCAGAGTGTTGAACCGTAATATCCTCGGTCGCCATACAACGGGCGAGGACATCTTTTGACGCGGTTCGGACTGGAGTTCCCTGACTCATGAGTGTATATTATACCAGAAAATCACCCCATATGGGGTGTTAGGGTGCGTTTTTACCCATTATTTTTCACTTTCTTTTCATGGGCATAAGTCCTTGCGCCACAAGCACTTGCGTGATAGTGGTATACCCGAACAGAACCCGAACAGGGAGAGGGGGGGAATTATCCACAAGTTATCCACATACCGAACAGAACCCGAACAAACTATTTCAGATTCTTTTCGCCGGCGTAAACCCTTGCCAAATAGGGACTTATGCTGATTTGGGGTCAAAAAATGGTGAAAAATAGCATAGTAGTGCCCCCTTTTGGTCTGATTCCTGGTACAATATACATTCATCGGTGGGGTTTTCCCCGCCTCCGAAACCTCGATTTTAGGAAATCACATGAATTTGAAACCTCGTCAATTACAACTGCTTCAAGCACTCGCCGATGCGGGTTGCACATCCCCGGTCTCTCGCCAAGAGTTGATTGATGCGTGTGCCGCTTCTGGTGCGTATGCTTGCCCGCCAAGTTGGTTGACCCAAGATTCTTCGCGTACCGTTGGTCGCGGACTATATGAATGCCCAGAACTGGTTGAGGTTTCCGGTTCGGGCGATGCGGCGTCTCCCGCCCCTGCTCCGGTTGCGAATACTGTAGGCTCCAAGTCCAATAATCAGTGTTCTAATACACCTGTTCAGGGTGCGGTTGAGACGGTTGCGCCGGCCGCGGTTGCGAATCTCACTATGGGTATGACTGGTGGCGAACGCGCCACGCTCATTCCGCCTCGTTTTGATGGTTATGTCGCCTGGGGACACTTCTCTGACGTTGAGAAGATCGTCCGCTCTAAGCAATTCTACCCGATCTTCATTACGGGTCTGTCCGGCAACGGTAAGACTCTCATGGTGGAGCAGATTTGCGCCAAGTTGAAGCGGGAATGCTATCGCACGAATATCACGCGCCAGACTGACGAAGATGACCTGCTGGGCGGATTCCGCCTCATCAATGGTCAAACCGTCTGGAGCGATGGCCCTGTCGTTTCCGCCATGAAAAACGGTGGTGTACTCTTGCTTGATGAAATCGACTTGGGTTCCGCCAATCTCATGTGCCTCCAGCCTGTGCTGGAAGGCAAGGGTGTCTTCCTCAAGAAGATCGGTGTGTGGGTTACGCCCGCTCCCGGTTTCACCGTCTTCGCCACTGCTAATACCAAGGGCAAGGGTTCGGATGACGGCCGATTCGTCGGTACTGGTATCATGAACGAGGCAATGCTTGACCGATTCCCCGTGACGATGGAGCAGCCTTATCCCACCAAGGCGACCGAGAAGAAGATTCTCGCCAAGGCCGGGTGCGACGATACTGACTTCGCCACGCACCTGACCGCCTGGTCGGAGATCATCCGCAAGTCCTTCTATGAGGGTGCTGTGGACGAGATCGTTTCGACCCGCCGTCTGGTGGACATCGTGAACGCCTGGAAAATCTTCGGTGACAAGTCGAAGGCCATTGCCATGTGTCTTGCACGATTCGATGATGACACTAAGGAAGCATTCCTGAGTCTCTACTCCAAGGTTGACGCCGATGTGGAGATGACGACCGAGGATGTTGCTTCTGGTGTCACCACTTCCGACGATACGGAGTGCCCCTTTTGAATAAGCGCCAGTTGACAAAATGGAGAGAGGACTACACCGTATGGGATTCCCCATGCCTGGGCGAAGGACTCTACCTCCATGTCCACTTCGATGAGAAGGATGATGTCAAACGCCTCGGCGCACGATGGAATCCCGCACCCAATGGTGCGAAGGGTGGCCACTGGTGGATGCCGAAAAAGTATCTCCAAACCGATTGTCCTATCGAGTGTGAACTCATGGGTGACGGGTGGTCTGGAACGATTGAAGACTGGTTGAACAATCACAAGATGATTGCTGGCCAGTATGGTCGTCTGTCTGCTCCCAAATGCCTGGACTATACCACCGATTCACCCAACCCACCGACCCATAGCCTGATTGGTACAGCCGGAGATGACTTGCTCATCACCGTGTACGAAACGGCTGGCATTGTCCGATTCATGGGCAATGCCGCCCACGGTTCCGATCAATGGCTTCCCACGAAGGAAGCACAAGAAACATGGGCCATGTTGATGACAAGTGGCTATCGAAAGATTGTTCAAAACAAGGAAGTTTCCTCTTGACTCAGCCTGCGACCGCGAGTATAATATACACATGTCAAGGATGAAAGACTACATGATGTTCCTTGAAGAAAAGGGATATGTGGAGTGGAATGACTCCACTGGGACTTACGACCACTGTGTAGATGACATCTATGCACAGAACATCATGGACGAATACACACGTTCAACGGAGAAACCGAATGCCTGACCACTTTGACACGCAAATCACTTGCGAAGAATTCTACGCCAATGACCCAGAAAGATGGGTTGACGACGACGACGAAGAAGACTTCATCCCGGATGAACCAGACGAACTGCCAGTGGCGGACGATGGTGAACTGGACGACAATGTAACTGGAGACATGGAAGACTCCTATTGGTTCACGGAAGAAGGTGGACTCACTGCTGAAGCCTATGACTGGCTTGCAGAACAAGATTCAGAAAACGGTTTTTGCTGAAAGGATAACTATGCAACTTACGAACCGACAAATGGCGTACATCGATGCCATCATCACACATGCCCCCGACTTGGGCATTGACACCAACAAGAACGACTTCAGCCGTGCTGAACTGCGTCAGGTGTCCATGTCAATGAAGGGAAAGATTTGGATTCCCAATTGGATCACACACGACCAGTCGCGTCGAGTGGGTCGAGGGATGTTCAGCATCCCAGAGGTCGCTGCCACGATGGCAGTGGCGCCAGGGCAGGAGACAGACGGGGACGGCCTTGCTGACGCTGCACCAGTGGTGCCCATTGAGGATTCCCCTCAACCAGCCATGGAAGAACTCCAGACGGCATAGCACATAGACTTATAATAAGGATGTCCATTGCAATGCATGGCGGGATATAGGTTGCAAGAGTACCTATAAAACAAAGTGTTGACTCTAAACGCAATCAGTGTATGACATAGGTTTCACTGAGATATAACCGATGTTAAGGCGCGTTGGGGGAAACCTCTACCCGCCAATTCCTTCCGAACAGTGCCACGCAAGTGGGACTCCAGAAAATTTCTGGGGTTTAGTCAATGAAACTTTATATAAGGGATTCCTTACTATGCATCCAACCTCATCTACAACCCTATCAGACACAATCGCCCGATTGCTGAAATTAGAAAAGAAATTACAGCACGCCTCCTTCATTCCTCAACAGGAATTAGTGGGACTCCTAATCGCAGGTTCTTTGATTATCTCTGAATTGGCGGAGTGTACGACCACTCTACAATTCTCTACACAAGAAATAGATTTGATATCTTCTCTCACAGAAGTAATCGAAATGGAACTGGATGCACTGCATTCGCCAGATGCTCCTGATCGTTATGACAATAATGAACACAGCCAAGATGACCTCACCGATGGCGGATGGGAACATCCTGAATGGGACAACTGAAATTTTTTTTTAAGTCCCTACCCAAAAATTTGGCGCGACAAAAAATTTAGGATTCCTCATCTGGGACTCCTATAGACACGGGACTCCTATTATGGTACAATACACACAATGAAACAAAGCAAGATGAAAATAACTGAACCGACACAAGACCAAGTAAATTCGTTTCTTGATTGGTTACGAATGACTGGAAAGACCAATATGTTTGGTGCTGGTCCATACATTCAAGAAAATTTCGGAATTACCAAGTACGATGCGAATCGTTTTCTGGTAAAATGGATGGAAACATTCGCAGAAAGGCACAATGA
>Ga0098052_1001130_pt1 | contig 16835 bp, 22 predicted proteins | sample 15_taG_FD_81591 | JGI IMG/M metagenome (GOLD analysis project Ga0098052, IMG submission 81591) | Marine viral communities from the Subarctic Pacific Ocean - 15_ETSP_OMZ_AT15312 metaG | ecosystem: Environmental > Aquatic > Marine > Oceanic | place: Pacific Ocean | collected 2015-01-18
ATTATCTCTTCAAAGCACTCAACATACATCTCTCGTTGTCGCGTAGGTAGTGACAGTATATCATATTTAGTCCACCCCCATCTCTCTGCGAAGGCGACTATTGTCCTTACGAGTCCCTTCTCCGTAGTTTCCGCCCACTCTTCCCATTTCGCACACCCTTTCGGGTCTTGGGTGTGTCCGAACTGAAAAAACCCATCAGACTTAACTCTCCCTCCTCTTCAGACTCACAGGACTCACACACAAACTCAATGTGCGTGTCTACGCCCACCTGCTCACGCATAATCAAATGTGCGAACATATTCCTGTCTCGCGAAGATAAACGCCTCACATCCTCAGTAGAAGGTGTAAATTCCATACCCTCGACCTTCCTGATACCACTAGTCAGCATCGAGGTCGCCATCTGGTTCTGAGCTACCCGCGCCAATAACTCCTGTGTCTTACCTGTGGGGAATGCCCATGTGATCTTATTGTGATACGTCTCTGTCTTCTCTTGATAGAATCCACGAGGTAACTCAATCTCAACCTCTACAGGCGCATCCTCTTCCCACTCATAAACATCTAACTCCTTCAAATCAACGTTGATCTCGTTTGGATGCCCACAACTACCACAACTGACATGAGAATCAAATCTCTCTTGGTTCGATAACATCTTGATAGATAACATTAAGAAGTCTCGGTCTGCGACAAACATCTGACGAACGATCTTCTCGTCAATCAATCCAAGTCGGTTTCTCTTCTTCTCTACCAAACCAGTGATCTCTTGAATACATCGCTGTAACAAGAGAGTCACTCCCTTAGCACTGTTATTCTTAACCTTCTTTGAGGTGAGGTTCTCTTCATCGACACCCGTCATCTCATCGATAACGACTTCTCGATAACGTACACCATCCACATCTACCCCAATAGGTAGAATCACTTTTTCATTATAATTAAGCATTTTTTAACCTGTTTTATGTCTTATGTTTTTTTCTTATTGAACTTTATTTGTCTCTTCAATCCCATGATGCTGAAGAACCAACGTGGAGATGACAACATCGTTTGAAGTAGCGTCAAAGTCACCAATACTATACTCACTAGGGAAAGCATCCTTGAGTTTATAAATCTTCACGATTTCTCCCTGCTTGTTAAAGAGATTAATGATGACATCCATACGATAACTATCTGGCCCAAAGTCAGCATGACCGCCATTTGGGGGATTTCCAGTAACACCAACAACATTAGTCACACGTTTAATCCATTGATTGAAATCATCGTCATAGGATACTCCACGCTCTAAAGTTACGGTGTCATAAGTAACCATACCAGCGAGTTTCTCGACCCTATCAAGGTTATTACCCTCTCGATAATCGACAACTTCAATGGAGGTCTTTAAGCCACTAACCTTTTGGAAAGAGGCTCTGGTAAACCCCTTACTCTCTACCGTAAATTTAAAACCTCTATAAATATCTTTCTCTAGGTTTCCCATCTTTCTACTCCTCTACGCTAGTTCCGCCAGTTTGTGACTGACTGAACTTGAAAATAATGAACTCGGCAGGACGAAGTAGCGCAACACCTACCTCTGCATTCATAATGCCCTGACGCATATCAGATGATGAATTGTTTGTACCGTCAATCTTGACGTAGAAGGACTCTGCGTTAGTAGATCCCGCTAATTGACCCGTTCCCGCCAAACTACTGAGGAATGACTCTAGGAGGTTTGTCAACTCTCCCCAGATCACAGGCCCATTGTTCTTAAAGAGATAAGGCTTGGCGATGTTCTTTGCATTGTCTTCAATGAAGGTCATCATTCTACGAACATTGATGTAGGTGAAGTCCTCTTTTGATGAAAGCGTTCTCGCTCCAAGAGTAAGAACCCCTGACAAAGCACCATTCGCTTTAGCCATCAAACGGAGACAGTTAATCCCCATAACATTCAATGAACCATGATCAGCGTCTGAGATCTCAGAACCTACTCCAACCACGCCCTTGATAAGACCAGACTCCCCATGCCCCGCAGGACTTGAAGAGATACCACCGAGTGGAGGACTCATTCCGTCAACGCGACTGTAAAGACCCGCGACTGCGCCTGAACAAGGGATTGTCTTTGTGACGTTACTGTTTGGCTTCTTAACCTTAATATGAGGGAAGTACATAGCTCCCCAATAACTGTCAACACCGAGACTTCCTGCGCGATAATCCCCAACACTACCTCCGCCTGTTGCTTTACCCGTAAGACCCGCAGGAGTGTCCAAAATAGCGAACATATCCATTCGGTTTCCGCAGAACTCAAGCATACCCATTTGGAGATTAGGGAGCATCGCGGTGGTGATCTTCCCAGCACTGTCTGAAGGAGGGATTACCAAGAGATTCGCCTTCTTAGGACTTAAAGAATCAATCCCTCGACCATCACTGTCGCCCGTAATGTCAGCAAGTACAAGACCCAGCAATTCATCATTACCGTTATTAGTTAAGGCCCAAAAAGTATTCGGAGCTAACTCAGTCTCCTCAACCTCTTTTGCGCTCATAGCACCCGTAGGGAGGAGGTCTTCAACCTTAATGTATGAAGACCCAATCTCGGTGTCATTCACCAAAGTCTCCACATAGTTATCAGCATCAGGGTTCATTGAAACAGTATCCCAACGCTCGATCTCTAAATCATCCGTATCATGTACAGTGAGATTGTACTCAAGAGAGATAATGGTTGAGGTTGGAGCAATCACTCCACCGATTGCGTCTGTAAGAGTAACGTAATGTTTTAGAACACCCCCATCCAATTTTGAGTAAGTGTCTTTAACCACAGCATAAGTCAATGTTCCATTTTCATCGATCTTTAGAACTGCACCGCTCACCATCCCATTAATAGAACTAACATGAATCTCAAGATCCGTTGCTACTGTGACAGTATCAACAGTAGCACTCACTCGTCCAGAAAGAGCCATTCTGACAGTAAGGGTTTTACCCGCAACCCCAAAAGAATCATCCCCTCTGTAACCCGCTGAGACTTCCAGCAAATTAGCCGAATTAAGTTCATCGGTGAAGGTAAAATTCGCACTAACAGGATTGGATGCAACCGCGTACATACGAACCACATAACAAGAAACGCCACCGTTCTGAAAGAAGGAGCGCACTGAGTAATACAGATTCTCGTTCTCTACAGGCCCACCGAAGATTCGAGTAAAGTCTGCAAACGCGGTGATCAAAATTGGACGATCAACTGGGCCTCGTGCGGTCGCACCGACAAAAGCACCAATAGATGTAGAAACTCCTGTTGGAGCCTGTTCAGGAGATAGGATCTCCTCAATGTAAATATCTGGTCTAGTATAGCCCATTTAAAACCTCATTTCTTTTTAAGAAACCAAAACTTGTTGTCATCAAAGGCGAAATTCCTGTGGAGTGTTTTATCGGCATCTATAGCTTTCTCAGACGACTGAGGTCTATTATACACATATTTTGGTCTTTCTGCGCCTTCTTCAAAGATAATTTTATTCTGAGTCCTCACTACGTTAGACTCAATCCGTATCTCGTTTATACCCTTTTCATGTGAATCGTTATCCGTATCCTCAATATCTGCTAGGATAGAGAAACTCCATGTCTTTTGGTAAATGACTGTATCAATGTCGACTTCATTAAAACTATTAAAGCTCTCTCTGAAGACATGATAATGAACACCCTCAACTTCTATTGAGTCTCTGGGCGCAAATCGAGATTCCACCCAACGCATTAAATCTCGGTCTTCCCAAGCAGATAAGGCGTTTGTGGTTACTTCATAATTGATCCGATAATACTCACCTACTCGCCTCTTAATGAAGGTCGGTGGCGAGGTTTAGTAATTCACCTCAACATTATAATCAGACTGACTATCATATAAGTCCGTCTCAGGGATCATCCCATTAAACATGATCGAGATAGAGGGATACCTCTGATCTTCTGCCTCCTCTATATCAGGGTAATCTAAAAAGACAGGAACAGCGTTTCTTCGCCCGTTTCTGTCTGACATTACTCTGCCCGTAAAGGTTTTAGCGAAGGCATCTTCGATCTTATATAGCGGGTGCGCCATGTCCACCTCCGAATAACGCTTTCTTTCTATCCCTCATATATAACTCAATCGCCCACTCAAAACTAATTTTATTGTTCTCCCCCCACTCACCAAATATGTCCCCAAAATGTCCGTCCTTTATAAAAGGTAAACAAGTGTCATTAAACCTCTGTGCAATAAAGGATGCTTTAGGGGTCTTTTCTCCCATATTCCAATGGAAGTTAATCCCCTTAACAACCCGATTACTAAAGGAGGTAGAGACTTCAATCCTGTCTCCCTTGCCCTTATCCATACGGATCAACAACACTCTCGGCCCCATCAATAACGTCAGAGGATTATGGATGTCATAGTGAGGTTTGTGGCTACCATGACCCGTAGACTCGTATTCCTTAGTCCCCACATACCCTGCGATGCCGTTTATTAACTGTTCCCTAAGCATAGGGATACGACCCTTTAAACGATCCCTAAAGATCTTCTTAACGTCCCTTACGATCTCTTTTCTAGACATCGCTTTCTGTAAAGCTCTTAAATCAGTACCCGTAGTATTAATCTTAATACCCATTATCGTACCGCGAGTCTTTACAGTCATATTACGAGTCATAGGTATTCTACCTCTTTCTCGCCTAACTTCTCCCTTAATAAGATAGAAAAGAATAGAGGTCTATCCTTTAACCTACCCGTCAAGGCACTTTGGGTTATTCTCCAGACCCTTTTATCGAAGATTATTAAATCACTAGAGGTGATCATCTTCTCTAAAGCCGTAGAATTACCAAATAACTTTTTCACTGAAGAGATCGGGATCGTCAGAGTAGCCGTCCTCTGAGAACCTTCCCCTATCGGAGTTAATAACTCCTCAGTAGGTGCTCTTGAGATACTCCCTATAAGTGTATAAGGACTCTCATAAGCGCGTTTGCGCTGACGGTATATACCACCAGTCGCTGTAGGGATGTATTTGAGAAGCCTAAACTCCTCGCCATAGATACTATGGCCCCTCAATAACGCTTTTTCAGCTACGTCCACTAGACTCATACCACTACCACTGATGATGCCTGTGAATATGACTTTAGGTCATTACTGTTTACAACCACCAACCGATAATACCACTCTCCCGCAACAGGAGTGTCTGTGAATGTGCTTATTTGATTATCACTCGTTGTAAAGATGGCAGAACTTGTTGAAAAGTCGTTATTCGCCGCACGTTCTACATGGTAGAAGTTAAAGTATGCGTCTTGGACTCTTCCCCAAGTAATCTTCACACTGCTACCCGATAACGCTATCGCAAAATCAGGAACCGCAATCGGATCATCAAACATATAAGACATCCTACGACCTGTTCTTAGACTCATTCGAGTCATAACAGCTTGTTGGATACCTGCACCCTCATCACCCCGATCTTGGAGCCTGAGAAGCGCATTGTTATATTCGTCCTCTAACTTCTCCGCCAATTTGAGCCAATACTTTGGCCCCTCTAGTGGCATCTGCTGTCTTTGGACTGTTAATTGAGGGACAGTGACAATCTGATCAGGGACATTAGGGAAATCCTCAACGTCTCCAGATGCGCCTTCGCCACCCCTCACATAACACATATTTATAGTCCCCCTCACCTCCAACAAGTATTCATACTTGGTAGGTAAGAGGTCTATAGTATAGGCAGAATCGAGGTCTAAATTGATCCTCCCTAAACCACTGTACACTGAATCAATGTAGTGGTTATCTAAATAAACAGGTCGACCCTCATCGCGGGATTCATGGTGACTAACAGTGTCATGCACCCTAGATCTGATACGTCTCACAAGAGAGTTTATATCTGCCATGTTGGTCGACCCCGCTCATCTATTAGATACATCTACCGCTATTGATTAGATTCTCAGCGACTGTTCTTGGGAAAGTGTAAATCTGACCCTCCTGTAATTGATAGTTATATTTTCCAATACTACCCCTTACGCTGACCAACGCTTTGACCTTAACGGACTTCTCAATAGGCTTCTTCGGTGCTACCTGAACCTCTTCGGTCTTAGGTGGAACCTCTGGGATAACCGCTTCTGTGTTCTTCTTTTTAGGCTTAGGCTTTGCGACTGCTACTGCAATCTCGGTCGCTTCTTCTTCAGCAACCTTTTTCTTTCGCCCACGCTTTTTTGGTGTTGTTTGCTCGGTCATCTTTTAAACCTTCTTAGAGAGTGTACAGCTTCACGCCATAGTTACCCATGAGTGCTTTAGTCCCAAAGATTGAGTACCAAGCGAGTCCACGAGTACGACCGAAATCCTCTACACCGTTGTCACGAAGTTCAACAGGGAGGGCATCAGCGACATAAAGACACTGATCTGCGAAGAGAAGAGCCTCATACACATCAGCACCACCATTACCAGAACCAGTCAAAGCAGCATCAAGACCAACACCTGCATACGCGCCATTCTTAGCATGAGTAGTCGAGATGAAGACAACGTCTTCCCATCGGCCTAACTCACCGCTGAAGAGATTACGAGTGTTCGCATAGTTATTTGCACTCTGCCAATCACCATCTCTACGCAATTCAGTCGCCTGATGAGGATGGAGGAAACAGACATAAAAATCACCATTGAACTTTGGTGCATTCTCAATCTGCAACTTCTTAACGCCTTCGCGCACAATCTCAGTATCAAACTTCTCTGCAACACTCAAAAGGTTTGCACCCGTCATTGCAGAAGCATCGTAGAAGATCTCGTGAGTAAGATCAGCAGAGAGAGCGTCACGAAGAGCAACGTCACGAGCGACAGCATAGTCCCGACCCAAGAGAGTCGCAGTCTCTGCCATGAGATCGTCATAACTCAAACGGAGGAGCTTCTCAGAAACATTTACTGCGTTTCCGTACTCAGTAACTTGGATAGTCTTCTGAGATGCGGTCATTGCTTGTGCAGAGAGACTCGTATGCTCGTCTATAGTACCGCCTTGAGTAGCGAGATCATCATAGATAGTGAACTTGAGATTCTCACCAGCACTCGCCATAAGGTCTTGCTTACGGACTGCAAAGTCCTCGAATCGCATGATCCCCTGCGCTTCGTGCAGAATGTCTAATGAATATACGTCTAAAAGTGCCTCTGGAAGTCGAGTCCATGGGGCTTGTGTTGCTACGCCTGAACCTACATTTGCCATAATTATTCTCCTTGATTAAATGAAAGTCTAATTTCTAATTGAATCCAAAGCCTGTGCAAGCATCTTCTGTCTTAATGACTTATACTCGTCTGGCTTTAGTTTTGATAAATTCCAACGATCTTTCTGAGGAGCGATAGAAGGTTCTTGATTGTTAGGTGAAACAGGTTTCGGTACGTTTACCGCCAATTCCCCCCGAATCTTATCTTCTAGTCTCTCTTTAAGAGCGTTCTCTTTTTGTAATTGGATCTCGATAGAATTATCAATCTCCTCTGGGGTCGAACCCACGACCATATCAGCAGATAATAAACCCGCCTCCTTGATACGCTTCTCCCGATAAGAACGAGCTTCGGACATCTTGACTTTATTGTCAGCGTCTTCAGCCACCGTTTGTAACTTCTCAGTTAATGAAGCGTTCTGTGCGATTAACAGGTCGATCTGCTTGTTTACCTTCTCATATTCGCTGAGAGACGAATCTTTGATTGTCTTTAATTGTTCTCTCGTGGAATTGAGTTCTTCTTCCACCTTCTGATTCTTTAAAGCGAGAGCGTCATTCTCTTCTTTCGTCTTATCTAAAGACTTCCGAAGTTTACTCTTCTCTTCACTCCTGACCTTATTAAGCATAATCTCTACTTGATCCTTTGTAATATACTCAGGACTAGAGTCAACTTTGGCGGTCTTCTCAGATTGAGGTTCCTGTGGGGTGACTTGACTTTCATCTTTATCATTTACGGGATTTGTTGGCGTGTCACTCATGTATTATGTGTTCCTCGGTTAAGGTGTTCTAAAGATCTTTAGCGTAAACGTGGAGATTGTGGAGCGCGTCTAGCGTGTTGACCCGCTTCGTTTTTGTTCATCTCAATCTTCGCGCCTTGAACCTTTGCAGGATTGTCTGCGCGAGGAGTGGTGAAGTAATCGGTTGTCCCACGATCACTGCTGTCGATTCCAGATTCAGAAGCAGATGCGCTCTGAGCTTTATTGGTTGAGTACATAGGCATATACCTACCTCCTGTTTTACTTTTGGAAGAAATTGTAGAAACATTACAATTATGGATGAAGTATAACAACTTTTCAAAAAAAAGTTAAATATATAAAGGTTCTATAGAACACATACAGTTAGGATGAGGGATCGAAGGGAAGCTATTCGCCATGTATAAACCAAGAATACTAACCCCTGATGGGATTACGTCTTCTACCCCTAATCCCGTACCTACCGCTAAAACTTCACAAACTTCAGCACCACCATAAGAGACATGAGAAGCACTTAGCCTCCAATATGCTAGAGAGATATTTTTTATTTTCATAACCTCAAGTGTAGCCTCGTGAATCGCCCTGTTTTGCTCTGTTCTACTTATCCGAGCAACCCCCCTTGAGACACAAGCACCCCCAGACCCCTTTGGATCAATTAACTTTTTCTTCAAAACCGAACGGTAATTGAACCTCTCTACAAAGGTCTTATCCATTAACTTAGATAACTCCCCCTCCATGTTCGCCCCCAACGCCCCCAAACGATTCGCGGTCGTCTTATTGTTATAACCCGTCTTCTTCTTATAAACAGAAACTGCAATCTTAGAAGATAAGTCTTCTATCTCCTTCATAGAGAGAAGATCTCCCTTAGGAGAACCCCGCCTAACCCCTATAAGATAAGTCTTTACACTACCCTTCAGGTTCTTAAATATCTCATCACGAGCATCCCGTACAACACCCCTAACAATCTTATCAAGTTTAAGGGTTAAATCTGTCTTTTCGACAACTTTTAACTTCCCCTCTTTGTCTCTCTTACTCTTCAATTCCACCTTATGTATCTCTACCTCGAATTTATTTATACCCTCTTGGACTAAACCCCGTATCCGACCCTCCTGCCGAGACAAACGGTTAAGGATACGCCTCTTAGCATCACGCACCTCACCATTCTTCTCTCCTTTTCTAACGCTACGAGGCTTTGAAGTTAAAACCTGTGTTGTACCATCCGAAAGGCGAATAATGTGCTTAGAAGAGATCGTACCTGTCTTAGATGAACTCTTTGGAGTAAATCTCTTACTCGACATCCGCTATCCTCGACTTAGTTACGCTTATAGAGTTACTCGTCACATCGGGATTCGGCCTCTTAGGGTTAGGATTACCACTAGGCTCTTTCTTCTCTTCAACGAGATCTTCAAAACCTATATCGGCCTCCTCTCCAAACTTTTGACCTAATTCAAACTCCATCTCCGCTTGAATTTCACGCTCTTCTTTCAAATCAGCAGTGATCTTCTCAATCTCCCGCTGAGAGAAACCTAACTTCTGTAATTCATATCTCTTACTGGTTAGACCAACATCAAGACGCTTTGAAGCTCTGTCCAATTCTATAGACTCGTCCCTCGGTAAAGGACTAGGGAAGATCACTTCGTTCCTAAACCTATTATTGATAGATAACTTCTCAAACTTCCTACCAAAATCATTATCAGCGATACTCGTGATCTTCATCATCAACCTGTTCACTAATCGAAGACCCGCCCCATAGGTCTGAATCTTAACCTGACGATTCTCCAACATCGGCATATATCTCATAGATACAGAAGCCCCCGTCTCCCTGTTATTTACATTACTCGTCAACGCGATCTGAGGAACACCACCAACCTCGTGCATAGCCTGCTTCACCCTGTCTAAATACTCAAGACTACTCTTCAACTCTCCTCCAAGAGCCAAATTTTCAACCTCCGCATTCTCAGGTAAACCCCACATTCTGTTTGGCCCCTTCTCAAGAGAAGTTAATTTAGCACCCTTCACAATCGTCACAGGACTACCATGATAATTAATCACATCAGAGATGTCCGTAGACTTCTCGTTGTACTCCCTCTGTAACTTTATAATATCACAAAGGTCACTTCGCCCATAAAACTCACCCGCCATTGGGTAATTCGGAATATGGACAATAGGGATCTCGCCTAGAGGATTGATTTTAGTAATCACCTGACCTTCTGGGGTGTAGTGTATCACCTTATCTTTATACCAACGCTCACCGTACCACTCGACAGAGTTAGAGGGAATATCCCCAAAACTCTTAGTGTGTGCATCACCATTCTTAAATCTAGGGAATAAGATTAAAATCGAGTCGACCTGCTTCCTGTCTACACCATGTGGCCCACCAAAAGAAGGAAACACATACTGAGAAGGTAATACGTCAACTCGCGCATAAGGTGGCTCAATCGGATCACTGTCCTCCCAACTCACTCTTATAAAGACATCTCCCGTTATAGAACCCATCTGCGCCATCTCAAACGCTACAAGTTCCTTACGGTTACGCTCCCATGTCTTCTCCAACATCAAACGTATAAACTCTCTGTCTTCATCCTCTTTAGAAGCTGTCGCTGGGTCATCAGGGATCGTTATCAAAAAACCCGACTTCATTAAGAAGTTTACCTGCGCGTCCACAAATCTTCGACAATAATTAATCGTCAATAGAGGCTCGTTTATGTCCCTATTGTGATCCCATTGATTGCCCTTATAAAAACGCTGGTACTCACGATAACGTGTTAAACGCTCACTATGCTCCACCTCTGTGTTCGTCACGAGATGAAAAACAGTAGAGCCTGATTGTCCATACGGAGTAGATCCAATTATACCCTTACTAAAAGCCATTATTCACCTCAGTCCCACTTAAAGTGTAAATTTGTAGATCCCTTTGATCTTAATTGATTTTTTTCTATTCTACCTCTAATCATACTATTTAACCAAACACCAACATTCTTTGGGCCTAACCCAACAAGATCCCCACGCTTTAAAGACCTCTTTATAAAGCGTTCCGACTCCCCACTTAAAAGTACGACCTGCTCAAGAGTTAAATCACCATCCATCAAACTTCCTCCTCGATCTACCCGCACCAATCTGACCCTGATGACGGTTTCTTGTGTCGGCTACGGCCCTCGCTCCAAGAAATGGATTACTCCCCATCTCTACCGCGATCATCTGACGGTTCACTAAATAACATAATAACATTAAACTATCCGCATAGTCATCATGACCCGTTGATGTTCCCTTCTTCTTACCCCCCGTAGGCGCATGGACATCCATAAATTTACCACGCCAATCCTTCTGTAACTCATACATCTCTCGTACAAACCTCTGCCACTTCCTCAGACTCTTCGCAAAATCACTCGCAGGGTAAGTCAACCTACCCTCCTTGATCTCCTGATAAAGAATCGTATAACCCTCGTGCTTACGCCTCTGGTTAAATATAAAAGGCACTACCCGTATGTTCTTATCATATAAATCCGCGTTCAAACGATCATAGATCGGATCTCCCCTACCCGTAGCGTCCACAATCAATGAGCCAATATTATACTGACTTAGAAAGTCTAAAATCTGAGGGTATTGTGTCTCGTGGTCGTCACCCTGTATCTCAAGCCAATTCATCAAATGTGTGTGATACCTGTCCTCTCCCGCAAACATTTGAGGGTTCTCCCACCATACCCGCGCTACAGTCACCACCGTTGAGTCATTTGACCTACCTATATCTATACTCGCCACTAGATTCTCACTGTGATGGTCGTTGTTAAAACAATTATGCCCTCGCTTGAAATGTATGTACTTACCCTTCTGCTTCACACGCAATTTAGATGTCTCACGCATACCACAAGCATCAAAGATCTCTGGCGCAATAAAATGTCCACGCTCCAACATCCAATGTAAACGATAACTCATACGGAACTCGTCAGAGTCATATCCTAAACGCTCAATCTCCTTCTCTATATATGCCCTGTACCTCGGATTATATCTCGCAGGATGCTCATAGTCATACTGGAAGTGTGTCCTCAAACCTCCCGTACCCGCTGATAAGCTCTTTCTACGATTACGCTCACACGCATCGAAAAACTCATTCTTCTGTTGGTTAGGGGTTCCTATCTTTATCATACTCGCATTCGTACTCGCACCCATCGGATGGATACTCTTACGAATCTTATAGTTACTTATATCCTGCGTCTCCTCGCAATTATGAGACAAGATACCGTTTGCAAAAAAATTACCTGTGGTGGTCTTTATGTCGTAGACATATTCGGGTGATCCTTCTTCCTTGACCGAGATAAGTCGTACGCTTTCTTTTTCACCTTGTGGCAAGATTTTGAGCAGACAGGGTTGCTTAAAGACATTCGGTAGGGGATGAATTTCTCTCCGCAAATGACACAGTTCAATCTCCTCCCAAGTATCAGTTTGTATTTCATGGGCTGAATGATAAATGGATCTATCATCTCTGACATTTTCGCTAGTTCCCTCACCCGAAAGCGAAGGTACTCTCCCGATAGGTGCGACTCGATTATAGGTACAAACCCGACTAGACTCTCTATCCTCTCTTGAAGCAAACGAACACTCTTTGGATCGAACCCATGTGTCGATAAAGAGCCTTGATTCCCTCTCCCCATTGTCCCGCCCCAACAAGACCCATCGTCCATCCATAAGTAAGCTAGTGCTTCCAAACCTATTCTGTCGGCAACTCGTGGTGTTATCACTCTTTTTCGGTCTTGGTATAAAAGTTCGTAATACTCTATTAAGGACTCGTGACAACTTGTTCTTAATCTTGCCCAATACGCCCCTTTTCCTGGGTTTTCTCGGTAATTCACCTTGGGCCTCAAAGGCGAGAGTCTCTCTCCTAGATGATTCACATACGCAGACTGCTTTATTGAGTGATTCGTTTCGTAACGAGGTCGCCTCGACTGCTTTGTAGGGTAATTTAGGGAAGAATCCCCTAGAATTGTCCCTATTAATACTTGATCCATCATAATAATCCTCTTCCTCATCTAGTTTGGGGAGTAGGGTAGTATTATAAAGTGAAAACAAAGTACTTGTCAAGACGTATCCGTAACCTCTAACCCACCATAAATGGTCACCAGTAGAAACTACCTCAGTGCCGTCACTAAACCGTAATCGGTAAGTTTTTTCATAAGGAACAAACCTTTGATGAGCCAATACATCAGCCCATACAACATCTCCTGTATTATGATCTAAAGCTCGGATTTTACCTTGATATTTAGAATCGACAATTTGCTGTATGGTAATTTGGCCTTTATCTAACGTCTCAATTAGTGTCGAACCATGTAAGCAGATAATAAGATGATACGTCTTACCCTCTATGTTCGCCTGTGGCCCCGCACTGTTCGCGTCAACATATGAACCGTTAGGTAATCGCAAAACCTTACGACCTCCCTGTAAGTCAATTCCAATGTCTGGGTCTTTTAAAACCGCCTGCATCGTCTCACTCATCATCCTCTGCGCCATTCGACTGTGCATGATTCCCGCTAACTCATAGTTAGGCGCAAAGATCCCAACCCATAAACCGTCCTTAAACTTATTTATCCTGTCATCGTCCTTCAAACCATCCATCCGCGCCAATGTCGGTAACAAAACACTCAAACCAACAACCACTACCGATACCGTCTCAGTCTTACCCGATTGCCTAGAGAATAAAGCAGTGATCTCCTCCCCGTCCTCCATCACTACACTCTGACAGATCCGTAAACCAAACTCCTTCTGGTAAGGATATAACTCCATACCACTAGACTCCAAACAAAAGTTAAAACATCTATCCGATAAATCCAATAACTCCTGATGGCTTAACGTATGTGATGGTTTCTTCTTCTTCGATAATCCCCTACCCATTTTAACTCTCCTCTACCTTTGTAAATTCCCGTAACCTCCGCGTAAAATCCTCGTAAATACTCAATAACGCCTCACGCTTACCACCATATAACCTCAAATACGCCTCCGCTATCCCATGCGCGTCAACAACATCCATCCAAGATGCCTCAAGATCTCGGTTCTCCAATAGAAAACCCTCGCGCTTACCTAATAACTCCAAGTCTTTATTACTCAATTCTATTGCCTTTTTTATAAAAATAAGATCCACATACACACTACGGTAATCCGAAAAAAATATAAACAATAAAGAAGAACTATGACCAAACAAGAAAAAATCAACCACCCAAAACACTATCACGCAGAATCAATAGAAGCCATCGATGCAATAGAAGCATGGAACCTCAACTTCTGCCTCGGTAACGTAATCAAATATGTCGCTAGAGCAGGACACAAAGATCCAGAAACCAAAAATGAAGACCTAAAGAAAGCTCTGTGGTATCTCAAGAGAGAACTCTCTAAAGATAATCCTCGTAAATAGACTCCAAGTCATCCAAATACTCCAACGCCTCCCCCTCGTCCTCTCCCCATCCCCATACACTCAAATCACCGCTAATCATAACCCGTACAAATATCCCCGTCTCCAGATAACGAAAACGAACAACACCATCGTAAATCTCGTCAACACGATCCTCAAATATACTTAACTTCTCCTCAAACCCCTCCTCACCAAGATATGCGTCCTCCAATACCTCAAAGTCTAAATCAATGTCAGGGTAATAACTCAAACCACCCGAATGCTCAACCTCCCAACCACTACCAACATATCTCTGCTTCCTCATCGATCATCACCACTTCCAGAAATCACACCGCGCTCCCTCCTAGAGGACAACTTCTCCAGATTCTTCTCCGCTACCTCCTCCAGACTTGATCCCAATTCAACAGACATCCGCGTCAAATACCATAACACATCCCCAAGCTCCCTGAGAATACCATCACGATAACTCTCCGACATCTCCATCTCGTCTCGAAGAAACTTCTTTATCTTCTCAGCAACCTCACCTCCCTCACCAACTAAACCCAATCCCAAATAACTTAAAATACGCTCAAAGTCACCAACGTACTTCACCGTCTCCTGTGTTCTACTCTCGTACTCACTAAATCTCAAAATAAGCTCCCTCTAAGTATTATGGCCCTTCACATATACCATATTCTAAACCTTCTTCAACTACATCATCCAATGGACGCAGTAAACGACCACCACCCAATACATAATGATCCATCAATATCGCAAATACTAACCAGAAGATTACAAAAAACATACCCACTCCAAAACTACGTCCTCGATTATTCACTTCTTAATCTCATCTCGGATCTCTGTCAAAATTAACTTTATAAAGTTTATCGTTACCTTCATCTCCCGTAAACTACTCTGGTTCTCCCTAACACCATCCATGATCTTCTTCTGCTCTCCCTCCACATTCACCACCCTAGAATTTAAAGTGTCCACCTTACTCTTCATTAACGCAAAATCTACACTCAAACTATTTATCCACAATAACGCAGGGATACAACCAATCGCTAATCCACGAAAAATAATGTTCAAAATACGGTCGTCCATAACCAGCACCTCTATAATGTTAATCTAAAAATCTGTTCACCATCAGTATAACAAATTCAAAACTCTCTGTTGACAGATTCTTACACACAATTTAACCTCAAACCACCTCGTCAAGACTTGGAGTACCAAAATGACAACCAAAAAGAACCCTTGGGATGTGAGACTCATCACACCAAATTATCTGCAAGCGAAAAATGAAGTCGATCTCTGGCTCCGTAAAGGATACTCGACACACTACTCACAAGAAAATAAACAAGTCGAAATCAAAAAAGGTGGCCCCAAAAAAATACTCTTCATCGTAAGAACTAGAGAGAAGACACAATGAAAAAACAAATCTTCATCAATAATAATACCTCACACTACCGATGTGTCACCCTCTATAACCCCGACCACCCAGACCTACCAACAATTAAACACTTTCAATGCTTCTACGAAGCTACACAATTCATCAACAAAAATGATTACTCAATCGTTTACCTGAAAGATAAAATCAAAGATGGTGGAATGCTGTGGGGCGTAAGAAGATGGACTTAATCTCCTTCACCATACACCATAACCCCACACCAAAAGGTAGACCGCGATTCGCAAAAGGGAGAACGTACACCCCTAAGAAAACTACCGACTACCAAAACATAGTCAAACAATCTGCACCAATATCAACAAAAAAAGACCACAAAGGCCCGATCCAAGCAAATATCGTCTTCTACATCAAAAGACCAAAATATATGCTACATAAAAAATACGAAAACAGAATCATCCCTCATACGAAAAAACCAGACATCGATAACCTCGCAAAAGCTATACTCGATGCCCTAAATGGAACCCTCTATATAGACGACTCACAAATCTACTCCCTAAATCTCACAAAGTTCTACTGCGATAAAGAACAAGATCCAAAAGTCGTTGTGACCCTCATCTATCAAGATAAATAACCACCTATAACCATTATCAGGAAATTTTATGACCAATCTCAATATCTGCTGGATCATCCTACTTAACTTCTTACCACAAAACTCCACAGAAACCGCTAGGAAGAGAATAATTCACTCACTACCAAATAGACTAAACGTATGCCTAGAGGTCGCAAGTAAAGCACAACTCCTCAACATAGATCCCGCTCTCGCAACTGCAATCGCATATCACGAGTCAAGATTCTCATACCCAACATCAACAAAAGGCGCAAAAGGCCCAATGCAGGTCATTACAAAATATCACTGCACAAAAAATGAAAAATGCGACCTCGTAAACGCAGGCCTAAAAGCTCTAAAGAAATTCCAAAAAATAAATAATAACCTCTGCGCTACACTCGCACAATATAACAGAGGACTCAACGGCAAATGCCAAAAAGGGAGATCAGAATACCGCTACGCACAAAAAATTATACGCATGATGAATGACTTAAACCTCACAGCAGTCTGCAAAGAGAAACAAAAAGGATGCTGAGAATAAAATACAAATTCCTC
>Ga0098052_1001131_pt1 | contig 16834 bp, 14 predicted proteins | sample 15_taG_FD_81591 | JGI IMG/M metagenome (GOLD analysis project Ga0098052, IMG submission 81591) | Marine viral communities from the Subarctic Pacific Ocean - 15_ETSP_OMZ_AT15312 metaG | ecosystem: Environmental > Aquatic > Marine > Oceanic | place: Pacific Ocean | collected 2015-01-18
ATCCAATGAAGCGATGGCGATTATTTTCGCAGAGACAGCACAGGAAGGATTCTCGGCATTGTCCGCTTCTTTTGGTGCTGGAATGGCAAACGTGGCTTTAGCGATCAACACGTTGGAAGCGATGACATTCTCCATTCAAGATTGCGGAGATCGAATTGATGCCGGTGCGGCTAGAAGCATGGGTTCCACGCAAGCCCGAATTTGTGCCATTAAAGAAAAAGGAATGGATCTCAACAATCCACAAGGGCGGGAAGAGGAAGCCATTGCTTTTTACTACAAAGAAATGATTGAGAGGGTACTCAAGCACATTGTAGCAGAATTCCACAAGATTCGAAATAAATTTTCCATTCCAAAAGCCATTCCCTTTGTTCTGGGGGGAGGCACCAGCCTTGTGGGTGGATTTCTAGAGTTTTTCACTTCTGTGTTTGAGCAGCACCGAAAGAAGTTTCCTCTGGAGATTTCAGAGATTAGACTCGCCAAAGATCCTTTAAACACCGTTTCACATGGACTTCTCATCCAAGCACTACAGGAATATCAAGAGTAAGTGTTTTACAAACTAACGGACGCCGTGATCAACCGAATTATTTTGGAATTGCGGAGATTTTGGTCCACACATCCAAAATATCAAGAGCTGGTTGGAAACATACAAGGAAAGTATTCTTTCGACAGCAGACCTCAGATGGGGATCATTGTTAAAGGAGGATCTGCCTCTGGTGTGAATCTATCCTGGGATAATTTCATCGGGACTGTCATCAGTCACATTGGTTTAAAACACATTGGAAATAATCCTGGAACCTCCATTGAATGGATTCACGAAGACGCAATCGCCATTCAAAATAACAATGGGATCTTCCCTTCTGCTCCAGGGTTGTACTTCATTGATATCACCAAGGAAGATGAATTTTTTGTAGATGTGCTTCAAACCGTCAATGGTGAGGCATTGCTGATTTCTGGGGAAACTTCATTTTTGCAATACGGGAAGTTCCATCCGGGTTCTTTAACCCTTTGGGAATATCCGAGTCGATTCCAACTGGTAGAAGGAACCAACTACACCGCTGACGCTACCACGGGTGAGATCACCTTTTTGATCCCTCCTGCACAGAATACATTTATCCAGGCCGATTATCGCCTCCCTCTGCCCTCGACAGGACCACATAAATTTGCAATTAATCAAGCAAACAATGCCGCCATTCCAGGTGTGGTGATGTTTTTTGGGAATCGTGTGGTGGTGGGTGACAAGTTGGGAATCCTAATTAATGCACATCGAACACCCATGTCATTAGAATATGGTGGTCGTTGGAGTCTTAATCTCGACATTGATTTTTTCGCTCGGGATGTTCATCGGCAAAGAGAAATTGCGGATCGGTCTCTCATGTACCTGTGGGGAATCGCTAGATCATATCTGTCCACGGATGGGATTGAAGTCTTAGATGCCTCACTTGGAGGAGAGTCTGAAGAGGTTTACGATGAGACCGGAGATGAATATTTCTTCAACTCTAGCCTGTCCATGACAGTAGAAACAGAATGGTCTCTGAGAGTGCCTTTGCTACCGGCAATCCAACAGATACTCCCGTATTCCTTGGATGATTTAGCTCGGGTAGCGGGATTGTCAGACGCGGACCTTATTAAAGAGAGGGGGAATATTCGATTGGCAGAAGGATTTGAATTAAGACCTTTTGCAGATCCTTATTTCGTGGGGAGAAATGCCAACTACGAGTTAATCCGCTGATGCCTGTTTTTGATTTCCAATGCCGAAGTTGTGGTCTCAAGTTTGAAAAACTAGTCAAAAAAGAAAAAAAAGATCTTCCACAGGAATGTTCTTGTGGCGATCTAGCCCATTCATTATTAAGTAGTGTGACTCAATCGTACAACTTGGAAGCGAAAGATTTGGGACCTCAAGCTACTGGTGTTTCCGATTGGGATGCCAATGTAGATCGAATTATTGCAAAGAATGCAAAAAAAAATTGGGCCGTCGTTAGACAACGAACAGAAGCCAAGAAAAAAATAATTGAGGAAAATAAAATCTCAGGGCATTGGATAGCACGAACACCAGACAACAAATACCGAGTTTTAGAAGCTCAAGAAAAGAAAGCTGGGGATTCGGCAAGAGGGTTACATGATCGCGCAATGGCGATTAAGAAAGAGCTAGAACACAAATAATTTTCTTATCCTGTTATTTCCTATAGTAGTCAAGCTTCTTTTCAAAGGAATAGTCCCTTTATAGAACTGCTTGATTAGACTGTTTTGTGACTAAATAGAAAGAGGTCTTGTGATGACTTTTCCTGGCGACAAATACGCTCCACCGGGAGTCTACGTAGAGACACGTTCTGATAATCCTGTTGTAGGTGCACTGGATGGTATCAAACTTCCCGTTCTGATTGGCGAAGGGAACGAAGTTCTCTTGCAAGAAAATTTAGAAGTCGTTCGGGGAAGCTCTACCACTGTGGACCAACAAGCTGTACAGGAAGACCAGACGGGTCGTGCTGTAGTCTCTATCTCAACAACCAATCAAACCACTCTCGGTTCTTTTGACGGGTTGCTTAAAAAGTTTCAAGTGAGACACTTCCCCATTGTTTCAGGAAACGGAACTGGAACTACCACTACCGATCGAAGTGCTGTTTCCATCACCGTTAACAACCTACCCGTGATTGTGGTAGGTGTGGATGGAACAAACGGCATTGTTGAACTTGTTCAAGCTCCAAAAGCTACTGACGAAGTTCGATGCACTTATCATTTCAACCGAAGTGACACCAAAGTAACAGAAGATCTTTCTGATCAAGTAACGGCGACTTCTGCACAGATCTACGCCAACCTCGGCCTAGACAGTGGTGCATTCTACAGCTTCAATGACACCAACAATCTCCTAAAACTCTCTGTGGACCGAGGTTCCGAAAGCACCATCACCATTCCATTGGTGTCTGGGGTCGCTTCTTTCGATGCTCCACAGATGGCTTCCATTATTAATGGTTATAGTTTAGGTAGCCTCGTAGCCTCAACCTACACCAACAATAAAGGTCAAACCTCTCTGTTATTGACGGCAGATGAATATCTGAAAGTAGGTGCCGGAAGTGCCAACCAAGTTTTAGGATTCAATGGTGGAGAAGCGACTTCTCGAAACGCTACTTTCTTCACCTTCAACGGACCCATCGTGGATGGAACGAATGGGGGTGTCACTTCGACAGACCCATCACACATCACCGTAAAAGTTGATAACATTCAGATTGTACCTACCTCTCTGGATGGTAAAAACCGATCGTTCGTTCTGCCTTTCGCACCGAAGGCTGGATCTACTCTCGCGATCACCTACTACTTCAACACATGGCAAGATACCTTTGATTACCTCGCGAACATCGGAATCACCGATGTGGTACGTTGTGGAATCACCCCTGACCGAAATGATTACAAAAACAAAGCAGACTTCATCCTCAAAGACGACACCGTCATCTGGGGAACTTCTGCGATAGTTTCTAGCGGAGTGCACACAACCGGATACGAATATCTGGGTTCCAAGCAGGTCACCGCAACGTTGGTAGACAACAAGAAATACTTGGCGCTTTGTACCGCTGTGGTAGACACCAGTGTGATTCCTTCTGTGCAAAGCACCACTGAATTCACCCTACCTCACCAACCCACTTCTGGAAACGGTCGTAATTCTCCTCTTGGAAGCAGCCTTTTCCAAACGGTTACAAACAACCGAATTGATCTTCCCACGACTCGACCAGATTTAGTCGTGGCGTATTGGGGATTCTCCGTTCAAGATGCATTGGATAGAGGACCTGTCACGGTAATCAAAGTGGACTCTTCGACTTCGAAGCTCACTCTGAAAGATCCTGTTCCACTAGGTGCAACGGTCTACTCCACGTTTTACTACAATGTGTTGACAGATGAGACGTACACGCTTTCTTGTAAGAGTGCCGGTTCGGCTGGAATCGGAACCTATACATTAAAGGATGCGAACCTCACCGAAATCTTCAACCCCACATTTGACAACTCAACTAAAAGTGCTGGACTAAGTGGAATCACCGTTGAATTCCCCAGTGGTTCAGAATACACTCCAGACCTGAGATTGGAAAGTTCTTCTGCGACTACCTACACAGGTCCAGTGGAAGAAATTCTTACGGTAACCTTTTCCGAAACAGGTTCCACGGCTGCCAAATTCACCACGAAAGGATTTGATTCCTATGCTCTGGTTGAGAATCAATCAGACAAATTTCGTGTCAAATTTGACAATGCCGACTTGGCACCCGCCGCTTCCGGAATTGATCTGAGTGATCCTACCGCTAAGACTTGTGGATTCTTCGCGAGTCTTTTAGGAGAAGAAATTACTTACGATGCCTCTACTGGAAATGCCACTTACACTTTGGCAGCTACCAATAATTCAGTGAGCTTGAAAGTAGATGGGATTGCCCTTGCTGCCACCGTGGCAGTTGGTGGTAGTAAAACCGCTGATGATTTCGTTACAGCAATCAACACCGCTGCTAAGGCTGGTGGTAGCGCGGCACCTGTTTACAAATGTGCTACCTCCTTCAACGCGGCATATACGGTTACTGCTACCGAGTACCAAACACTAACCCTGCATTACACAGGTGATGTGGGTGGGGCAACCGGAAACAGGATCATCACTCTGGCAGCAGCTTCATACGCTACAGCTACCGATCTAGCAGCACAAGTCAACACGCAATTAGCCACTATCAACGGAGCCGGTGCTGGTAAACTTCAAGGAACCGTCACTTGTACCGCTGATGCTTCAGGACGATTGGTGTTCACCTTAGTGAACGCAGCAGCAGACACCACCGGATACCTGGAGTTTGTTGCCGCAGGCACCGCTGCAAATGACTTTGCCATTGTGGCAGGAATCGACACCGGGTCGGCTACCAACGTCGGTCAAATGAAACTTCTGGATGGGGATATTGCACGAAGATTTACCGTGGGTTCTGCACCACTGAATCACGATCGCATTGTTCTTCGCAACAGACTCGTACCCGGAGGTGGTGGGAATATGTCTCACCATCACGCACTATCTCAAACTGAATTGTTAGTGCAAGAGTCTGGTGGAAATGCAAAAGCCGGACTGACCACTAACACTTTCGGTCTCGCTGGATTCAAGGCAGTCATTGACAAACCTTCCGTCGTTGGGTTGGCAGGCTTTGCCGGTGGGCAAATCTCAAGCGCAGGTGACGCAACCGATAGCCAACCGGCGATCAAATTCTATGATGGTACCGGGGCACAGGCAATCAACAATGCGTTCAAGTTTACCATTGATGGCACACCCATCGCCGTGACTTTCACCTCATCTTCCGCAGGAACCACCACTGCAATCGGTCCCGACTCGGTTAGTGGTACTGTGATGGATCAAATCATCACAGAGATGGCCGCGTTACCCGGTGCACCATTTGGAAACGCAGTTGCGATCAAAAGTGCAAATCTGATTCGACAAGAAGGAAGTGGGATTCGTATCACGAGTCCTTCCGTAGGATCTACCGCCGGTGTTGTTATCGGAGACTCTTCCGCGAATGGAATTCTCGGGTTTACTGATGGCGCTAGCTCACTACCAAACAATGTCGAAGCCGGTGTTGTTGCCAGTGCGTTGATGTCTCATGCACAAAGTGGAGCTAACTTCTCTACCATGATGCTGACCTACGCTTCTCCCGCTGCTACATATTTTGCAAAAGAAGGACTCGCAGGTGTCATTAAAGATGGTGCAAACAACGAGTACCTACTTCTCCAGAGTCAAACTTTGGGATCCGGATCCATCGTTGAGTTGGCAACTTCCAGTGCGGATGATGCTCTGCGATATGGAACAGGTTTTGTTTCTGTTGCAGGTGACGGTGCTGTAGGTGAGGTTGGAATCTCTGGCTTCTATGTTACATCTACCGATCCGAAGGGTTCCGGTACTGCGAATACCTCAGTGTTCAACAGTGGTACGGGACAAGATGGAACCGTAGGTCAAACCTACCAAGATGAAGTGACCGGCGTCACTTTCACGGTATTACCTCGAACAGGTGGGCAGAAATATCCTACCGCGAGTGCTTCGTTCCGATTCCAAGTTTCTAAAACGGTCACTACGGACGCAAACATTCCATCCAACATCATTCCGGGATTGGAATTACTTGTTTCCAATACCTCCAGTGTTGCAGTGGGAGACACCGCAAAAGTTGAAAGCTTTGAGCGTGGAGGAAATGAACCGGCCATTGGTGACCTGTACTACATCTCTTATCAGTACAAGAAACAAGATTTCACCACAAAGTTCTACACCAAACTTGCTGCGATTGAGGCGGCCTATGGAACGGTGTCTCCAGACAATCCCGTTTCTCTCGCTGCCTTCCTGGCAATGATGAATGGTGCGGTGCTGACCGGAATCAAACAAGTTCCCAAAGAAGAGGGATCCCAATTCGGTTCCGTGGACAGTTACAAGACTGCTCTATCGGAGCTAGCAAAACCTCTACCGGGTGGTTTGAAACCCGACATTATCACACCGATGAAAACAGACTCCTCTGAGTTCTACCAATTCATCACCACAGATGCAGATCTACAATCGTCAATTCGCTATCGTAACGAAAGGACAATTGTAGCCGGATTCTCTGGAGGAACCACTGCTTCTGATGCAGGTCTAACCGCAGAACTTATCAGCGCAGGTCGTACACGATTTGTGTATCCTGAAGTCGCTACCTTGAATCTCACAGATTCATTGGGAGTGACCAAAGAGTACTTGGTAGATGGAGCCTACCTCGCATCCGCATTGGTTGGGTCTTTGGTTTCCCCCAATGTTGATGTCGCGACTCCTTGGACAGGAAGACAGTTGGTTGGATTCAACCAATTGGCACACAAGATGGATGCAGTGGAGCAAAATCAAACCGCGATGAGAGGAATCACAATTCTGGAAGACAGAAATCCCTTCATCGTTGTTCGACAAGGTTTCACCTCCGACATGACCAACATCCTCACTAAGACACCCACTGTAATTCCCATCTCAGATGAGGTACAGAGAAGGTCTCGAAATGTGTTGGATGTATTCATCGGAAACAAATACATGCCTGCAATCCTGGGGCAAGTGGAAGGTCGATTGACTCGCATGTTCCAAATCCTACAACAAGCTCAAATCGTCGCCGCCTTCACAGGCGTGAAAGCTTCCTCGACGGGTGACCCCACGAAAGGAACTGCCGAAGCTTATTGGGCACCCATCTTCCCACTTCTGTACTTGCATCTTCGATATGGTCTTCGGTCCACTATCTAATGTGAAAGTTCACTGAAAAAAAGCCCAGGAATTCCTGGGCTTTTTTGTTTAAGGAAAAATGATGAAACAAGCAGCACGTCCCATTCCGATTGACAAATCTCAGATCCGCAAAGTCACACAGACCATCTACAAGGAGGCTCTGGATTTGTTGGAACAAGTTCGGGTACATCCAAGATTCGAAGAGGAGCGCATTGGATGGTGGCCCCAGGCTATTTTAAAGAATTTGGGAATCGACAAGTGGGTCTACACCTACACCACTACTTTAGTGGGTTCAGACACCGAAGTGTCCTTTCCAATTTTCATTAAGTTTTCAGGGACGGGAAATTTCAAGACCCGGAAATATATTTCCGGTGGTCGAGTACAACATGTCGGACGACCCGGTGATAAAAGACTTCGACCGATTAATTTGAAGATTGAGTTCTCCACCGAACTAACAAAAGAAACATTTGTCACGAAGAAGTCTAAGATTCTCGATGAAATCTTTTCGGTGCTGATTCATGAAATCACCCACACGAGGGATTGGATACCCCTTAAGAGGAAACCCCACCAACAAGATCCTCAGAAGTACTACAACGAGCCAGCAGAAGTACGGGCATTCATGCAACAGATCGCAGATGAGGTGATCAGCTACCCCCTAGAAAGTTTTGATAAAGCAGATCAATTTCGCCGTGCATTGGAAAGAAGCACTACTTGGGATAGAATCAAGAGGGTGCTGTCTTCTCCAAACAAGAAGAAGATCTATTCGGGAGTTTGGACGGCTTACGAAGAGGCAATTCAGAAAGGGGAGATTGTATTTCCATTTGAAGTTACCCGATATCTGAAGCCTGAAAAGTTACTCAGATCTATTTTGGATTCCAGAGATCTTTTAGATCACCAAGCAGAGTACTTTTCCGAGACCTCCACGCTTCAAAGACTCAAAACCCACATGCAAGGTCTAGCAGAGAATGAAATGCTCTCAGATGCGCTAGCATTTGGTGAATACGGATTCAAAGTGGATCTTCCCTTCTCATCCCTCCAACGAATTGAGAAAGATTTTCAAAATTTGAAGAAGATCTCCCGGATCTTAACACATTTCCGCTAGCCAATATTCCTGAAGCTGTGTCAGTTCTTCTAAGATCGCTTGATCACAGAGCCGATATTGGGTGGTGAGTTCTTCCCAGCAATCAAAAAAATTGGATTTTAATCGAGCCAAAACACTGACGTCAAACGGTTGTGTGAGATCGAGACGTTGAACTTGTTCCGTTGCCCAATCCCGATGAGGTTGTAAATTCATGGTTGGAAACTCTCCACCTTGTTAATGAGAAATTGTAACGTGTGGTACAGACTCTCGAAGCCTACGAAAGATAGGTGTTTGAGTTGGTAATTCAAAGTACCTAGCCAAGGAATCAAAACAGCCCAAGAAGAATGTCCAGAAGAGACCGTTCCATGAGGGAAATAGAGACCTGTTAGATAGGCGTGATGTTCCGGAGCTATCCACGCAGCCTTTTTCGGGATCTCGTTGACTTCAATTGGATCCTGCAATCCACATTTGAAGATTCCATGGGAAAAAGTCCTGAAGTAATGATGAATTTCGTGGGAGAATATTTCCGACACAGACGTTTGGAAGACATTTCGGAGACAATACGAGGAATAGTAGGTCATTACCTGTAATGAGGGAAGCGCGTGGGAAGTGATAGACTGAAAGGGTATTGTATCTAACCTACGATAAGGCTTGCGGTCATGTACCACCTCAGTAGCGAACGCCGTTGGGGTGTCTCCCAGGTCCGGTTCGCAAAATAAAAATGCACGAATACCCTCTTGCAAACAACGGTCGTACCATGACACCAGTTGATTTACGTTTGGGATCGTACACACCACAAAATGTGGATGTTCTTGTGCGGGGGAAATGAAATTTCGGGTGGCTTCCAGGATCGCATGTCCGGATTGCACCACTATCTGGGAAGGAGATAGATCTCCTCGTACTAGGACGTACAAGGTTGGGGGGGTTTGGGGTCGGTGAGTCTATTTCATTTGTTCTGTTCCTCTGATTATCGTTCTGACACCTGATACGCAAATCGAAAAGTTTAATGCCCTTGTCGGGGATCGAACCCGCAACGGAAAGTTTAGAAGTTTCCTGTCAAACCATTGACACAAAGGCTTTCACAAGTAGTACCACTATTAAAAAGAATTCGAACCACTCATTTGAAAAATGGAGTAATTAAGTAAATTCACAAAACGAGAGTAAACATTCGAGTCTTGAATATGTTGCATAAGGAATAATGTTCCAGACTCGCTTGACCAAAACTTTAAATCCCTCGACACACGGGATTCGCCCTTAAATTCCCCGTACAAACAAATGTGATTACCCGCTATGGTTGCCCTATATTGATTCACACGGAATGCTACAGGATTAGAAGATTGTACGAAAACGTCACCAAACAAGACACCGTCGATGTCTAAACAAACACAGCCACTTAAGTGGATGCAACCTCCCAGAAGAGAATTTCCGCAAATAATGGCGGATCCAGACATGTGAGAGTGATCTCCTACAACAGAAAAATCTTTGACGATGGCGTTGCCGCACACAACAGCCTGATCCCGTATCTGTGCTTCGCCGTACACACGGGCTTTGCCATACACACGGGCTTCGCCATACACACCGGCTTCGCCGTACACATGGGCAGTGCCTGATACAAGGGCTTCGCCAGATACACGGGCTTCGCCAGATACAAGGGCTTTGCCATACACACGGGCTTTGCCATACACACGGGCTTCGCCGTACACATGGGCAGTGCCTGATACAAGGGCTTCGCCAGATACACGGGCTTCGCCAGATACAAGGGCTTTGCCATACACACGGGCTTCGCCGTACACATGGGCAGTGCCTGATACAAGGGCAGTGCCTGATACAAGGGCTTCGCCAGATACACGGGCTTCGCCAAACACACGGGCACTGCCATACACCCAGGATTTGCCACACACACGGGCTTCGCCAAACACACGGGCATTCCGATCGATCCAGCAATCTCCGTTGTGAGATAGGTTCTCCTCTGATTCGATCCAACCTCCTATCTTACCATCTGAGATCCTTCTGATCTGTCGTAGCGTAGTTACACCTACTGTTTTGAGTTCTCCCGTAAACTCATACTTCCTACTCATCTGGCAATCTCTCAAGTTTAGCGTACAAGCTCATTTTCTTGAGATCAAAGACTTCCAAATGCTGGTAATTTGTGCAACGCCATCGCCCGGCGTTGACATGAATCACATCTAATTTTTCCAACTCTTCCAAGTCAACGGAGACGGAATTCTCCATGTAATGTGCGTCAGCAAAGGAGTATCTCCACAGATTGGTACAGACACCTCCAATTCGAGTGTATCCTGGAATGCCGGAATCTCCCAGGTCATTACCATCTTCGTCCTCATAAGCAGGAGTCGCCACTAGCAATTCATCTGGATTATCATCTTTCTGATAAATTCCAGGGCATGAATTGCCACAAGGTCCGGTCAAGTAATTCTCCTCCGCATAGACCAACATACTGTTGTGATTTCCAACCGTTCGATTGACACTGTAATCCCACAAGACATCTTTGTCAGATTCCAACTTTTCCAATTTAGCTTCCGCTTCTGGAAACCAAGGACGCAGATCATCCCACACATAAATTTTTCCGGTGGGGAATTCTACCTCCACAGACCAAGGGGGATATCCTTCCGGGTATTCGCACGGCCCCACGAGTCGAACTTCGTGCCCATTCGTCTCAAGTTGAGAATTCTTCCCGCAGTTGATGCAGTATTGATTACAATTGGGTTTATTTAACGGAATCCACTCTGGCATGGGACTGGACGGATCTGACATGAACACACGAATTGTTTCGAGGTGATCTTCCGGCATCCCGTAATCTACCGGAACTCGCATGCTGAAGTGCATTTTGAAAAAGTGATCTTTCAGAGAATCCAAGGATCCCAAAAGGAATTTCTCATCAATCTTGTAATGGTGGTTCCAATTCCAATTGGTTAGCTTTTCCGCATCCCACACTCCCGTGTGATCTGCCGGTCTGGCTTCACCGAGAGACAACAAGGTTGTCAGATGCTCTGAAAAAGCGGTTAACAATGAGGAGTTTTCAGGAGAGAAGCGTCGATCAATGGATCGCTGGGTGTGTTCAAGCCCACCGCTGTGGATCATGAATGTGAAATTCCGAGCAATAAAAACGAATTCTTCATTGTCGGGAATCCAATATTGGTCCACCAGATCCAACGCCTGCTGAGTAATCGCCTCCATTTTCTGGTAATCTTCAAGATCCCGTTGATTGGAGGTGGTGAAACGATTTGGAAGATCCAACCGATCTTTTCGTTGTTGCAAATAGGAAGAGAGGTCCTGCTTTAACCTTTCTTTTGTGACAGGGCCTCTTTTCTCCTCTTCCTTTCTTTTCTGGTCCAACTTTTTCCTCATTCGGTCTCTCAATTCAGATCTCGTTTTTTTACGCCGCATTTCTTAACCTTTTTACGAGATTTTCCAAATGACCCACCAACTCGGGAAATTCCAGCGTTCTATCGCACACGGGTGCCACCATGTCCAATGCCGGAAACCAATCCGCATGAATATGACCATCGGTCAAAACAATGTTGTCCACATCATCATAGAAAGGAGAAAGCACCTCTCGAACCTTAGATGAACACACACGCTTCACCGATCGAGGAGATGTGATGATCACCCCGACACTTCGATTGGTCTTAGCCACCCGGTAAAATCGCTTATGTGGTTCTGAAATCGAGAACACGAAGACACCGTCGTTTTGAAGAACTTCCACGGGAGTTGTGGTCTGGATTCGAAATGGTCGGGTGCGTCCGTGGTAAATAGTCAACGAAAAAGGCTCCAAGACATCTACGTTTTCCAGATCCGGTGCTTCTTGGCGCACATATTTAGTGCTTTTATACTTGAAAGTTTCGCCCACATCGGCCACACGCAAACGAGAAGGAAAAGCTTTTCCCCCAAAAGAGGTAGGTAATGGGGAAACTTGATTCTTGTCTGGAAAGAACTCGAAAAAATGCCAACCTTGATCTTCAAATGTCAAAATAGATCGATCTTTGGATACGGCAAAACCGAGCTTGCTTCGGTTCGGGAATTTGGAGATTAGTTTCATCAGATCAATTCCTTCATTTGCTTCAAGATGTCTTCCAGAGCTTCCACGTCCGGGGCAAGCTCAACATACAGATTCTGGAAGAGTTTTCGAGTCAACTTTGTGACGTCACCCTTGCGGGATTCTCCCTGAAACCACTCCATGTTGTCCCAATTTTCTTCCGTGCACTCGACATGCATCACACCGTCCAGAGTGTGAAATTGGGGAAGTCCTTGAATATGTCTCATGTTCATGTCACCAGACATGACCTTCCAATTATCGGAAGGTTTAACCTGAGGGGTTACCTCCCCAAACCACTGTTGGGTTTGTTACATCATTACTCCCACATGTTGTATTCAGGCTCCCCCGGAAGTGGGTGGAGCATCCGAATAAATTCATTGAGCCTGCGAATTTCGGAGGTGTGATCAAAATAGAGGACCAAATATCGATCTCTCTCCATCTTGAGATCTTTAATGATCGTCTCTGGAGTTTTGAAGATGTTTACTTGGTTCATCGAAGTCGAATAAGACAGTGTGTATGTTTTCCCCTCAAAGGTGAAAGAATGTCTCTGGTCAGGCTTCCACCCAATCGCTTGGAAAAGAATTCGCTTGAAGTAAGTCAAGCGAAATAAGAAGGATTCTTGACGCAACACAACACTGCAAAAAGAAGACACCCTCAGATAAGGTGCATACACGAAATCCTCCAGTTGTTGAAGGAGGGTTTTTTCTCTCGGAGTTAAAGTTGGGGCACCCATGGAATCACTCCTGAATGAATTCGAGGATTTCTTTGGAGACGGTGGCGATAGCTTTCATACTTGCTTTCACCGCTTCTCCATCACCATTCCAACATGCCAGATAAAACCTGGAACCGGACATGTCAAAACCCAAGTGGCTCATCACCACATAGGCGACACCTTCTGCTTCTACTTCTCTGCTGGAGTTAGTATGTTCCACACTCAATTGGTTGTCATCATTCCAGTGGAGCTTGCAGTGGGCGATCTCATGGATGAGCGTGGAGGCTTTTTGAGCAGAGGGAAGGTCTGTCACCACTTCCAAGTTGGAAGAGGAGTAGGAAGCTCCTTTGGCACCTGGAGCGAGAGCGATTTGGGTGACGTAGTTGTAGCCAATCTGATGTTCTTGACAGTAGGCGTGGAGAGAATCCATCACATCATCAGCACATCCTTCTGCGGTCCTGTAACCGAGCGTGGGGAGATCTTCTCCGTCTGTCTGTGAGACATCGAACACATTGCCTACCACGAAGTAGATGAACTTCTCGTCTTGTGTTTCTTTCTTTCCAGTGGTGGGGTTGAGAACAGAAACTTTCTTCTTTCCGAACCGGGGACACCAGATCTTAATGGCCTTGGAGCCTTTTTTGATGAACCGTTTCAGTTTTTTCCAGGTTCCGAATCCCGCTACCCTTGTTGCTTGGGGGCACTGCATGTGGATCAACCAAGTGTTGCCCCAAGAGTACTTGTGGAACCTCGATTGGAGTTGCAGCCAACCTTTGAAGTTTTCTTCGGCGGATGCACTATCGGTGATGGTTGCCAGTTGTTCGATACTGGCGGTGATGCTTTTCTGGAGTTCTTCTCTTTTCTCTTTCTGACTCATTTTTTTGTTCTCCTGTATGTGACATAATTAACACAAGAGAACTTTGAGAATTCGAACACCTTTCTCAAATGTTTTTCACAGAATGCCATTTCCAAAGGAGAGCAAACCTCTTCAAACAATGAATGGGGTTCTCTCCTCCCTCCACTAGAAACGAGTCACCCGTTCTCTCAAGAGGATAGACTTGAGGGAGGGGTTTTCGTCGGTGAGTGGAATGGCGTGGAGGGTGTAGTGTGCTTCGTGTGACATGGTGTCCCCTATTGAGTTACCTGCCACACGAAGTAATGGGTGGGATTCGAACTTATTTTCTGATCTTGGGGAAGATATGTTTCTTCCAAATATTTAACTCGTGGGAATTCAACTCACATTGACAACCACCGGCGGACATCAATCCACATCCTGTGGTGTGCTTGTACCAATCAGTGTGGGCGATCTCATGTGCCAACACACAAGTCCACATTTTATCTCCCCACCTACGAAGCAACTTGAAGATCTCTTGACTGCCTTTATCCTTTGGTAGGATTCGCGCATTCATGAAATGCTTAACCTTATTAACACATAGACGCACGACAAATCCCGAACCGTCTTTAGCTAGCTCTGCTAATGTATTGTCTAGAAGGTTGGCACAGACACCACCTTGGTGATTCGTGATCCGTACCGGAACACCGGCGATACGATTAAATCGTTGAGAGATTCCGAATCTCTTCTTCAAGGGGCCATTCAAGATCTTCAACGCTTTCGGAATTGAAGATCTTACTTCTTTAGGAAGATTACTATCGGCGATGATGTTTCGAGAATACTTCCAACGTTGCTGCACCCAAGAAGGGAGGTTGGAGAGATACTCAGAATTCTCAACCTTTTCCGATTGAGAATTAAAATGAAGCCCTACCGGAATACCAATTCCGGCTGCGAGAAGGATCACCCCAATGGGAATCCAAAATCCAGTTTGTTTGTACCACATGGGTACCTCCTTAGCTTGTCCAATCCCTAGAAAAAAGACAACAACGGATCATGTCGTGGAATTTCCCTTCTCCGTCCACGTATTCCTCTTGAAGAACCGCTTCACGCAGAAAGCCCACTTTCTCTGTCAGGTACGACATGCGATCGTTGTCAGCAAAATGCATTAACCAAAGCTTATTGAAATCTTCGTGTCGAAATGCATACTCACATATCAACCTCAGTGCCTTTTCCCCCCAACCATTCCCAGGACCGACAATGACACCGATGCGACCCTGACGGGAAGGTTTGTGGATTTTGTGAATGCCTACGATCCCAAGTGCTTTTTGTGAGGGATCCGAGAGAGAGATCAATTTGAAGAGAATGTCTTCTTCTGATCTCAAGGTCTGGTAGATCCAATCTCTCTCTTCTTTGAGGCATAAGCCCTCTCCCAGAGTCGCAAACTTGCGAGAGATGTCTGGCACACACACAGGCTCCAAAAACCTCTCTGCGTCTCTCACAGACGCTTGAACGAGACCTAATTCCTGTGGGGGAGTTGGTAAGGTGACGACGGGACGCTCTAAGACGTAAATGCAGTCAAAATGTCCTAGCGATCCAGAATGTTTGCGGCCAGTGCGTATGTGGGTGCCTTCCCACAAATAATAAGGATCATTTTCTGTGGACTTCTCAATGGTAAGAGAGGTTAGTTCACAGACCTGATCCAATTCCCGCACATAGCAAATTCCTGGGGGAGGTTTAATAATCGAGGACCAAGCACACTGGGAATGAAAACCAAAATGCGTGGCAAAGGCATGAAGTTTCAAGTATGAGACAGAGTAGTCTACTCCTGTATGTGAAGAGAGTTTTTCGAGTTCGGGGATTTGATTCATGGTAATTCTCCTTAATAGATGTCTGGCAAAGACAACTGAAAGAAGAGAATTCGAACTTTAGGAGAGCAGATGCTTTTTTTTGATACGAGAGTGGCACCGTCAGAAATCTGTGGGATAGGACTGTACACAACAGAAAAGATCGCTAAGGGATCGTTAGTGGCCGATTTCGTCACGGACTCAAGGATCATCACAGAACAAGAATACATCCAAGAGGTGCTATCTGGAAATAGATTGGTTCAAATGTCTGGGGTGAGGTGGTTCGGTGATCAATTTGTGTGTGCATCAGAGCCAGAACAAGAAGACTACATCAACCATTCATTTAGTCCTAATGTGATCTATTGTTGTGGATTTTGTTTTGCAGGTGAGGAAATACTGAAGGGTACGGAAATCACCCTCGACTACAGGTGTTTTCTGTCTTCTCATGACTGTGATTCATTCTTAGATTTGAAGACCGGGTTTCAGGTACAGGGATACAGACCAGAAAAAGCTCTGGAGGTATCCATTTTGAAGTTAAGAAAGGTCGTATCGGAGATTAGGATTTCTCAAAATACCACTCTAGCATCGGAAGGATTCTATCTCGCAGATGTGGGTTCTGATGAGCGATCTTAATTAGAGATGAGGATTTCTTTCCCTTGAATTTCTTCCGAATAGCCTTTTGTTCATCTTCTGGAAGAGATCCGAATTGAACTTTGTTTTTAGTTTTAGGATTGTAAAACCCACCCGATTGATCTCGTTGCTTCACCCAATCTTTAAAGGACACACCCTTATCTTTTTCATCCGGTCGAACTTTAATATCACGAAGGGAACGAAATCCGCTTTTAATATCTTCCCAGGCATCCAGAAGTAATCTTGCTGGCCCCTTCGTACTACGCAAAGATTTTGATTTTCGCGCGGCTTGTCCTTTCGCACCTTCTTCTTTAATCATAGCATCAAAAGCAGCATGACTGATAACACCTGTAGGCCCTAAGTTTCCAAGTTCGTATTTCCCCTGGGACATACCGCGAACATCAGTTTTAACTTCCGGATGTACCTCACGAGAGACTTCATCACTAATTGCCTCGATCCGTTCTGTAAAAG
>Ga0098052_1001133_pt1 | contig 16825 bp, 21 predicted proteins | sample 15_taG_FD_81591 | JGI IMG/M metagenome (GOLD analysis project Ga0098052, IMG submission 81591) | Marine viral communities from the Subarctic Pacific Ocean - 15_ETSP_OMZ_AT15312 metaG | ecosystem: Environmental > Aquatic > Marine > Oceanic | place: Pacific Ocean | collected 2015-01-18
AAAGTATTTAGCTTTATTGATTATTGCAACGTAATATGCGTCAAAATTGCCGACGAATACGCTTGGTGGGATAGCTAGCTCCTGGTCTACTTTTAAATCCAAACTAATATCACCCTCTGCGAACAACCAGTCTTTCAAATATGAAGCGGCGACCATGTGGTTAATTACTACGCGCTTAAGCGCAGCAAAAGGAATTTCGTTAATATCATATGCAGTTGGGGGAATAGTTGGATACTGTTGCTCATCGAGATCGCTAGATAATTCGTAATCTGTAAACTTTCCAAAAAAAACTAATGCTTCGTTACCAGGGACATGGCCGATTAAATACATTTTATTAACCTGAACTTCTGATGGGTTTTGCCCACTTAAATATTGGCTTTTGTAACCAGCCAAATCTGTGAGATTTGGGTCCGTTCTTATAACTTCAATTTGTGACATAATTCCTCTTAATTCGTCCGGTTTCTTTCACTTAAAATCTTATACTTGCCAATATCATTAAGTGCGTTAAAATCGTTATTAATCCTATTTAAAGAGCCCTTCGCGGCGTTGAACTGCTGTTGTACGCCTTCTAACATAGACTTGATACCAGCTTGCATGCATGTATCAGATTGTAAATTTTGCCCCTCAAGGACGCTTTTTGGGTCGCCGATACCTATAGTGCCAAGAAAGAGGCAAAATGGATCATAATGTCGATGTTTGGCAACAGTACCGTTGAATTCTATTTGACTAGTCAAAAAATTATATGTAATAGCGTGTAGTTCATCGACCGCCTTTGATAAGCCTTTTAAATATAATAACAAGTTATCGCCCTTTACCAATGGCTGCAGGTCGGAGTCATCGTTTCCAGCTATCAAATCTATGCCAAACTTGCCTAAAATATCGCCGCCCTTGCTGTTTTTTCTATCTGTACCTGTTATTAACCTTATTCCGGTTTCGCGGGCCATGATAACAACGTCATCAGCTTTTAGTGCTGCTAACGATAGTCCTAACCGCGGGTATTTTACGCCTTTTCGTTTCCCGTATGTTCCTTCTGCGACGCGCAGCAAAGGTGAAGGATCCGACTTTTGAGATAAATATAAATAGGCTGCGTCTTGAATTAAATTGTTTGGTTTTTTTAAATTAGTATTAGACCAGCCAGATTCTAATATACCGTCATTTATTTCTGTTACAATATTATGGGGACTTCTTCCGGCATACATATATATTGCGCCTGATTTGGTATGACCTCTCAAGCGATAGTGTTCGTCACGACCGGCAATAATGCCTGAATTGTTTTTTCCTTCGCGATGCCAATCACCAACATATGATAAAACTTCTGGGACGGGCTCGTTTAATTCTTCGCCCATTAAACCAAAGCGTTTTAAGTTCATGGTGCCAAATTGCGCTAGATTTTTTTGATATTGATTTCTGGCACCAATATCTCTTGTGGGCCGTTGGCCCGCGGTGGATGCTTTTCCTTCTTCTAAAATTCTTTCAATTAAAGCGGCGGCGTTTGGCGGATCTGAGTTGATATCGCCATGGCTTATGGTGCCGTCTAAGGAAGCTGCTTCGCTCGTCGTAGTATTTAATGCCTCTTCTATTGTTGTTTTATTGTTTTCATATTCAGATACTAATGCGTTTTGAGAGTCATCTAATGAAGTTTTTGTTTCTGCTAGTGCTGCGGCCGATTGCGAAAAGATTTCTTCTTTGGCTGATTCCGGAACGTAGAGAGCAATGCGATACTGTGCTTCTATGGATTCTTCATCAGTCGACGTATAATTTTTTAAAGTATAATCAACAATTTCTTTTTGGAACCATTTTTTAGCTTCGATATTGCTTAAAAGGACTGCCTCGGGCGTTGTCTCTGTCGGATGAGACCAAATTGATGGCTTATTATCAGCTTTCCATAATTCAGCTGATAAGTTTAGAAGATCGCTCTTCTGTTTTGGTAACTCAATATTTTTAGATTGTACAATGTTACTTAAATCATTGAGAACTTCAACGGTCAGCGTGCCAGCGTTTGAATTGCTTAGCGATTTAGTAAAATATGCTTTTACTGTGGTCAGGCTCATGTTTTGCTTCCTCTTCCTTTCAAGTTCTCATTCATGCTCATGCGATGAATTTACTCCAGCCCGGTGTTCCGGGCAGGCGGAGTATGTTGTCTGCTAGTTTCTCACCGAGGAGATAGCCGGAGGCGCCAGAAAGAAGATCCTGGCGGCCGCGGTCCAGGTGCCAATGGCTAATAAGTCCAATTTTATTATCCATTATAAACTGTTTCCGCTTGGATCTGTTGCTTGAGCCGCCGTACTTTCCACTGTCACGCGAGATGAGTCTTATATTAGAACTGTATATCTTGTCACCCAAAGTGGGAATCCTGTCTTTTAGATAGCCCATCAAAAACGACAACGCACTCAGTTGTACCATATTATATGAAGTAGTTCCATCATTGGTGACCTTCGATGCATTTGCAATCGCTCCACTTAGCTTACCGGACGGTATTCTCACGCCTGCAGGCTCGCCGGAATTGCCCGCCCACTTGCCTGTGTCGACACTGTTCCAAGTTAAGTCTACACCGATGGACCACCCATTATTTCCGCTAGTGTGGTGAGTAAATATTCCATTATGGAACCTAGACGGGATATCCGGGTGGCCGAAGTGCGTGTACAACGGCTTGAACTGCGACCATTCGCCCGGGCAGGCGACTTCATATATCGTACCATCAGACGTGATTATATAATTGGTGCTTAGGTTGCGGCCTATCAGCGCGGCCATAGTTTTTAAAAACGTTTGTCCGCCTTGATGTAAAATAATGCAACGAGGGGCGTCGCGGCCTCCGCCAGTGCCGGATAAGCGCCGTTTATTCATTGCGCTTTCTTTAAATAGCGGTGCGTCGGCGGACCATTGTCTTCCATTAATGTTATAACCTTGATTCCTCATTCCGCCTTTGCCGCCGTTGGCAACTACATTCATTACTGCAGAAGGAGAAGACGTATACCGGCCGATGTGTGGCCAGCGGTCAATAGGCGCACTGATAGCGTTGATGGTTGTCACATTGGCAGCGGTGTACGGCTGTGGGTCATGACCAACTTGCAAACGATATTTCATACAGTTTCCCTGAAAACAAGGCACAATGGCAGCCGGGCCAAAGTGTATTCCTTTTTTGACAGCGCTGAGATTTCCACCGCCAACCTCTGGGAGTTCAGCTAATATTGGTGGATTTACCGGTAAGGTACTTGTGCGGCTACTGCTTCCTCCAACTGCATCACTATGAATTTTTACTATTTTTCCACTAGCATAGTTTGACATATTATCAAACGTTACCTCGATGTGACAACCGGGCTTTAGAGTATCCGCTGCGTCATTTATACCTAAAGAATCAATCGGTGCTGTAAAGGTAGGATGCATTGCAATAGTGCTATAATCCTTTTCTCCAGATTCGTCGGATTTAGTGCTTACCGGGAGTGGAAGCAAAGAGTGAATTTCTGGTATGCGCGCTTTGACTCTTACTAATTTGGCGGCGCCAACGGGGCCAACGGTCTCCAACTGCTTTAAAACAACTGCATTGAAAGTTTGTTGCTGTTGGAGTTTATTAGGCTCATACGAGTTCAACATCGTTTCTCTTATTTGTGCAGGAGTTGCTTTATCGATATCGATTTGAACTGATTCTTCGTTGGCATATGCAACACCTTCGGTAAACGCATTATCAAAAATCTCATTAGACATTAGGATTTTTCTCCTTGAATCACATCAAAAAGTTCTTTTTTATCGTTTTCCGAAAGCATAACAGAATCATCTTCTTTCTTGGCCAAAATTGAAGTTAATTTTACCAATTGTTCGTTTGAACGCTGTAATGTTTCTACATACTTAGCCGCTATAAAGCCCAAGTTCTTATGAGTATCCGCATCATTTACTTTGTTCATCTCTAAAAACAACTTAGTTAAAAGAGTTGACGTGATATCTCTATCATCGCGAATATTCTTTATCGCTTCCTTTATATACTGTTCTAATTTTTTTATTGATTGTCCCATGATTTTTTAAACTCTGCGTATTTCTTTCTTATTTTATTAAGAGAACTTACAACTTGCTTGGTATTTAACCCTGTAATTTCTCTAATATATAAGTAAATAGCTTTTTTATTAAAAATTTCTATGTTTTGGGACTCTTGAAAAAGTATTTCTATGGCTTGAATCGTTTTACGCTCATTTGGGCGTAAAGGCATTTTTTTCCATTCTTCGACTTCATTGAAGAAGAATTTTAAAAATTCTTGTTTGGTTCTATCTTCATAATAGGTGTTATATGTTACTAGTTGGTGCAACCCATCTTTTTTATGAGAACCCTCACTAGTTTCAGAGATAAAGTAATCTTCTAAGTGTACTTCGCGCTTGTTTTTTTTTGCAGTTTTTTTAACTTCTGCAATAAACCAGTTTTTTGATACAACGCTAAAATAAGTAAACGCCTTTGAACCTTTGTCTGGATCGAATTTGTTTAATACAGTTATAAGCCAGTGTTTGCAATCTTCTTGCAAATTTGAAATATTTGGAAGTGTTGTAAATTTATATGTATATACTATTTTATCGACCATTTCGTTAAAAACAGGCCCAATAAACTGTTCGTACAATTGATTTTTTTCTTTTTGATCTTCACTTTTACAAAAGTCTATAATTGCTTGTTCATGAACTTTTGTAAAATAATGATTTTTAGTGCTCCGCTTCCTCGCCATATAGTTCCTCTTCTTCGTTTTCTATTTCTAATATAACATTAATAACTTTCTTACATTCTTCTGTCATGTTTTTTGAATGACGCAAGAGGTTAGCTAAAGTCTCATCACCGTAGAATCTTTCTAGATTATTAACAACTTCTACATGCCCCTCGTATTCTTTTAGTTTATCCGCGAACTCATCAAGCTCTTCTTGAAAGCCCAGGAATCGGCGCAAAAGTTGTACAATATACCATATTAATAATATATTCAATATGCCCGACACCGTTAATAGTAATTCTATCATCTATCTTTATTTAACTCCTGTTTTTGCAACTTTAAATCTTTTTTTGAATTTTCTATAAACTCTTTTGTAAGATCTCCAGCTTTTGCCGCTTTTTCCTTCTTTTTGTCTAAAGAAGTGGAAAAAAACGAAGGTATTCTTTTGATATTCGAGCCGTCACACCAATGGCACCCTTCAGAATCTTCGTGCATGCCATGGCTTTCTTTCCATTCACCCAAACAATCTGCACATTCGTATACGTATATTGGCATTATTTTAACTTTCTTGCGCGTCTTTGGGCAATGTATAAGGATCTACAGGAGTTTGCTGTCCTGTTGGGCCTGAAACGACATCCCAACCTTCTTCATTGTGTGTGACCGCAAGCTGGTCGAATTTTACCACAGGCGGGTTTAATACAACTAAACCTTCAGGTGAATTTGTTATTTTAAATCCTTCTAGTACTGGTACAATGTCGCTTTGTTCCAATAGGCTTTTTTGCAAAGCCATCATTAATGCAGCGACAGCTTGCTTTGATAAATTTGTATGTTCTACTTCGGTCATTTTATTTCTCCTTAAATTCGTGGTCTCTCACGTATTCTAAGTCATGATTATACATCATTTTAACTAATTGTTTAAATTTTGTTTTATTTCGTGTCAATTACCCTTTGATATCCTATAACTATCACTATCAAAATGTTGGGTTGAAAATTCAAATAATTCAGTATCCTCCAATGCTATCATTTGATGTCTTAATCCCGTGTATACATGAAAATTATCGCCTTTTTCTAAAATAATCTCTTTAGCGTGATTGATATCGTCACCATCAGAATACTTAACTAAGATTTTCCCCGATTGTATGTAAAAAACTTCATCTTTGATTTTATGGTAGTGCCATGAACACCTTTTGTTCTTTATAAAATAAAGCAGTTTGCCACAGTACTTTTCACAGTTGACAATCCACCTTTCGAATCCCCACCCTTTTGGTACAAACTTCATTTCCATTTATTCTTCTCCAAAACTTAATAATCTAAAGGCCGCGGCATTAATGGCTTTATCATCGATATAGATATCCGCGCTGGGTTTTTTGTTCATTATAAGTTCATGATGCTGAACACCCCATAATTCTAATTGATTCTTTGTAAGTTCAGTCCAATCTATTCCAGTTGTTTCGCCACGGGCGGTCATCATCTTTATCGTGTTTCCCGAATTGTATAAATAATTTATTTTCTGTATCATATCCTTATACGGCGTGGCTTTTTCATAATCTCCATTTGTATTGGAGCATATTGTACCATCGATGTCCACAACATAAACCATGTTAGTTTTATTTTTTCCAAAATTCATATAGCCTCTTTTTTAATTTGTTATCCAATCTCAGTTTCTAACTAAATTTCTTATAAACCCATTGAACGATTTGATTTTTTCGACATTCCCTAAATCAAGCTTCACAGAAGTTTGAAAATATGATAAATCCTTAAAATATTCCATGCAAGGCCCTAAGTGTAATTCGTTTTTATAAAATTTATTTTCATCCATAGCCCAGTTTATACAACTCAACAGATTTTCACCAGTATTAAAGTAAAACACTCCCGACGAAGCATAGCAGCTGATTTTTGTTTTTTCTCTTATCTTGTTCACTAGTCCATTTTTTATATCCAAATCAAAAAAACAAGAAGTGTTATCATCATTAAAATACAAACCAACAGAACAAGTATTTAAATTAACGTTATTAATATCAAAAAAAACTAATTGGTCTGAATTCACAACAAATGTTTTATTTTTCAAGAACCTAGGATCTAATCTTTCTATTGCATACTTGACTGTCAATGCCTGTCCATTGGGTGTGTTATTTAATAATACTATATCAAGTTTGTTTTTTAAATTTAATTGTGATAATATTGTTTTTATGTTTTTAGAGACGGAATATTTTATTTCTTGTTCGTCTGATGTGATAAAAACTAACCTATCTTCTGATTTCATCAAAGATTTTAAACCTAGAAGGCATAATTTTAAGATTGTGTGGTTAGAGATTATTTCTATAAAAGGTTTATAGCCACCGAGAGAAGAAGTCCTAGTTCCATGACCAGCAATGGGAAATATCCAATTCATTCCTCGCACCTTGCTTTGAAAAAAGAATTGTCACCAAATAAAACCCATAAATAATACATTTCTGAGTGGGGCGACGTAACGACCGGGTGATAACCGCTCTCTATCTTTACTTCATCGTTATCTTTTACTATGATTGGGTTACTCACCTCGTCATCATATACTAGTTGTATGCCGAACCCCTTTTTTTCTCTAAACTTATACAAATATATTTCTTTTTGTTCTGACTCTTCGCCTGCTGTAAAACTATCGTGTTTATGGGGTGGCCAACTTGACCAATTGCCTTGTGCTTTTTTTGTTTCTCCGATAATGAGACTTTCCAAACCACTTTTAGAATCAATTATGGTTTTTACTTCTCTACGGTAATTGTTATGGCCAACGAAATTTGATGTTATTTTTTCTTTTTTTATCATTTGCAGATTCACTCTTTTTTTTACACTGGCATTCGATAAACTGTTAATGGCGACAATATAGTCTTTTGAAAAATTTTGAATTATACAAAATTCCGCCTTTCCAATCGCCTCAATTACAAATGAACCACAATTAGCGCCATAAACACCAACCGGTTCACAATCAAAAACATTTTGTCTAGAGATTATTTTTGAATCGATTTTTAGAGACCCGCATAACAACAAAACAACCACTTCTTTATCGGTTGTGTCCACTCTATAGTTTTCGTTATTTATTTCTATTCTTTTCGCTACTTCGCGACCTGAGAAAGAAGCCATTTTGTGTATCCTTTTTCTGAAGAGTGGACTCCCGAATTGTTTAGTCCTATGTTCTTAATTAAATTTTTGTTCGGAAATGCAGCCGAACTGCTGTTTTTATAATGACTGGCTAGCCAGCTTAAAGACCATATTGAGTCTTCTATCTTATTGTTTTTTAAAAAGTTCTCTAAGGACTCGTCTATTTTTTTTATTGATAGTATCTCTCCTACTGACATTTGTTGATATTTCCACTTATTTCTCCATGACCCCCAACCCCATGGGTTGAATGGGCATCTAGTAATGGTACCGCATACAGAAGTTATATTTTTGTCATCTTTGTGTTTTTCCAAAGACTCAGCCATATATGAAAAAAACGAATCGGAAGGAAGGCAATCGTCTTCCAAAAGAACAAAATGATCGTCACGCTGCAGCGCTTCATCTATAGATGTCAGTACTGATTTTACAAGTCCAAAGTTCTCATTTCTTCTTATAATATCAATCTCCATGTCTAGATTCTCAATTAATTTTATTATTTTTTCCTGCTGCAGCGCAATTTCAGGGGTTTTGGGCAGGTCTATGGCCACCGTCACACTTTTTAAATTTTTTTCGCATTGTTTAATAACTTTTTCAAAAGTGTCGAATCGCGAATAAGCCAGAACAGTGGTGTTTAGATCTATCTTTTTCATACAATTTCTCCAAAGATAAAACGCTTTTTAGCTACAGTTGGTATCACAAACTCCTCTAGATAATCAACATACCTGTCAGTTACATCAAAATTTCCAAAATCAATCCACTCTTTTTTCATTTTTCTAGAGTAGTTTGTTATGGTTTCTAATGAAACGGTATTAAAACACTTTTTTGAATAAGATTGAAAAAAATGTGTTTTGCCTTTCATGAAATTTTTTATTATCTCACAGCCAATATTATAACTTACATTTATATCTTTTTTAACAGTGTAATTAAAATTTTGTCTTTGGTCCACAGTTGGATTATAGCCGCGCGCTTGCATTCTATTAAAGTTACATAAATTTATAAGCTGTTGTAGAGCGGTGGAACTACTGCTTCCATACATTTTCTGTCCAGAGAAATCATAATTATAGTCATATTCTTTTATTTGGTAGCCTTCACACATTGCAATAACCAGACGGCCGTGTTTTAATAATTTATCCTCAATGTGGCTTAAAATCATCTCCGGGGTTTGCTGATCTTCTGGTAAAAGTAACATTAGCGGCATTTTTCGAAGCTTATCGGCCATTCTAAGAGAGCCTACAATAAATCCCGTTTCGCGCCCGAAAGTTTGTGTCGCTAGGATTTTATCGTGCGTGGATGCGCCAAGATTTTCATTGTCTAGCATTTTAATCTTATGGTACCAATAATTTACACAACTAGGGAAGCCCGGGGTGTACCAGAGCCGCTCAAATTCTTCGTCTCCCAGGTCATTATCAACCGTTTTTGGGGCGGCGGCAATCTTTACGTCGTTTGTATAAGCGGCAATTGCTTTAGTTTGTTTTATAGTTCCATTTCCTCCGATGTTAACAAAATATCCAATACTGTTTTTTGCAAACATATCACTTAAAAAAAACAGTTCTTCATCGCTAAATATTTTTGTTCTAGTGGTGCCTATTGAAGCTGAGCCGGGGGTTGTCTTCAAGATTTTTAATTCTATTGGAGAGATTTCCGTAAGATCGAGCATGCTGTTTTGCATAAACCCGGTGATCCCCGGGAATCCAGCATATATTTTATCTATATATTTCGATTGTTGGGCGGAACTAACTATTCCAGCTAGCGTAGCGTTAATAACGGAAGTCGTTCCGCCTGACATTGTGACAAGTAGATTTTTCATACACCGTAGTCTTTCCAGCTTTCTTTGTTTTCTTTTATTGCATTATATATTGATTGCGCAAAATTATCTTTATAATACCCACTGATTAGCCTTTTAATGAAAATATCATCATAAACTCTGTATCTTGGTAAGTGATTCTTCAATCTGCCCTTCGCAGAAATAACAGTTTCATAGTTTTTATAAAAATTGTCATAGTCAACTATGGCATGTGGCCATCGCGATGTATCACCTTTCTTAAAAAAAGCAGTTCCTAACGGACCTGTTTTAAAATATTTATTATAAATATAATATGAATACGCCCATGCTTTTAAATAATATTCAGATTGTAAGTGTTCTTCTTTAAACATCAAAGAGTGTATATCTGGTTTGTCCAGCTTTAACAAATCACGCAATTCTTGATTTTTAGCAATGAATGTTGGCATCAAATGCATGCCATCATGACTTATGAAATTATTTGCTGGTGCGTTATCAATCTTGTAGTTAAATTGTACTATTTTTTCAAGATCTTCTTTGTGACCAAAATAACATTGGTCTGAAACGCTATACAGTTCCTGTATACTGAAAAATGAAACCCATACCTTGTTTTTTAACATTCCATCTGATATGGGTTCTAAATATGTATCGCTAACAAAATTTTTTAATAATTCTTCGCTAAAATCCAAGTCCCACCGAAGCTTTAATATCTTAGAATTGGCATCAAAGCTTTGAATTCCTTTTTGTGCCATAAATATTTGTCTTTGGCGTCCTATTATACTTTTACCAACATGATGCATAGTGTTTCCATCATCATCCGTTGGGGAATCTAGTAGGCACAAATTAACGCCTTTTTGTGTGATTTTGTTACAGTCCTCTTTAGGCAAATCATCTTTCCAGCTAAAAAAAAATGTTTCTATGTCATACTTTTTCAATAAGTTTATTTTTTCTTGTATGGTTTGGTTTACGTCTTTTCCAGAGGTACGGAGTAAACCTGTAAAAAGAGCGTATTTTTTTCTTACCATACTGTTCTTCCTCCGTCAATTATCATATTTGCGCCCGTCATATATGAAGCAGCCTCGGAGCATAAAAAAACAATGGCGCCTTTATAATCATCTACTTTTGCCATTCTTCCCATTGGTATTAAATTGGTTAATCTTTCTACAAAATCTGTGGACTGATTTGTATAAACGCCGCCCGGGCTTAAACAATTGACTCTTATATTTTTGTCAGCGTAATAGGTTGCTAAATACTTTGTCATGCCAACAATTGCAAATTTAGATGCAGAATAAGTAATTGGCTTTTTATCATCTAAATAAATTCTTTGGTCAGGGGCAATGACGCCCAAGTCAGAAGCTATATTTATAATATTACCGCCGCCGTCTTTGACGAACTTTTTACAGAATATCTGCGAGCAGAGGAAATTCCCCTCAACAGAAATTCGCATGTCGTTTCTCCAGGTTTCTAGAGTAAGCGTTTCAAAGTGACCTTGCAATCTTTTATTATCAGATACATCAGGGTTTCGCGCGGCATTATTAATTAATACATTTATATTTGGAAACGTTCTTATTACCGCCAAGATACTTTGACTATTTGTTACGTCCATAAGAACCGCGTGCGCACGTGAATGGTTGTACTTTTTATGTAATTCACGAACCACTTTAGTAGCTTTTTCAAAATCACAGTCAGCTAGAATAGCGGCTCCGCCATGCTCTATTATTGCCTCTGCGTACGATCTACCTAAAAGACCGGCGCCGCCAGTTATAAGAACCGTCTTATTTTTCAGATCAAACATTTAAATTTTCCTATATTATCTCTTAAATATCTTGCCTCAAGTCCCTTTTCCGGGCGGAATAGTTCTAAAATATATGTGCCTTCATAATTTATCTTTCTTAAGGTTTCAAATATCTCTTCAAAATCAGTATCTCCTGTAAATGGAGGGACAGAAGGTCCATGAGTTGTTCTGTCTTTTACATGCACATTATTAATTTTATCCCCATATAATAATATTTCCTCCCTATGATCATATCCATATGAAGTTGTATTTCCGCTGTCATATGTAACATAAAAATTGGGGGCTCGGGCCAAAATAGAAACCATGGCTGCTGCTTGTAATTCTGTCTCCAAAGAAAAGGATATATTGGGATATTTTTTTGCAATTACCAACAGCTTATCAATAATTTCTTTTCTATTAGTTTCGTTTTTTAAAGAATTTACATCCATTAAAGGCAATACAAGATTAGAAATGTTTTGTTTCAAGACTTTTTTACATACAAATTCTAATTTATCGATATCCAATATGGCTTCTGTAAGCCAGTGTACATTGACAGCCGTAATGGGAGCTTGTATCAAATCTTCATCGTATAATGGATTTGTTTCCTCAGAAGTTATTAGCCATTCTATACAATTAGCGCCGATATCATCGAGCAACGACAACTCTTTTTTCCAATTTTTTGGGAATTCTTGACCAACAGTTCCATTTTCCAAAGGAGTTAGTCTCCCTAGCATTGGACCTATCAACATATGTTGGATACTTTACGTAATTTTTTAGCAATTGGCTTCTCAGATTCGTAAACCTTTTTATTACCATCACCTAACATTAACTCCATCTTTCTGACTGCATCTATTATTTCAGCCGAGTTCTCAATAGAAGCCGCTTGATCCGAACCATAAGAAGTTCTATCATTCGTTATATGAAATTCTATACATTCTGCACCTAGAGCGGTGGCGCCAACAATGGCATCTGCGCCATTATAGTGATTGGAAAACCCCACTTTGAGTGATGGATACGCATCCTTTAGAGTAAGAACATGGCGTAAATTCAATTCTTCCGGGGACGTAGGGTAAGTACTAGTGCATGCTAAAACCATTTCTACATTATCTAAAATATCGATAGCTGCTGAGATTTGTTCCTCAGTACACATTCCAGTTGATAATATTACAGGCTTCCCGGTTGAATTCAACTTTTCTAGAAACTCTTTGTCTGTAGCTAGGGCTGATGCTACTTTGTGATATTTAATGTTTAAGCCTTCTTCTATTACATCGATACTGTTTACATCCCAACATGAAACAATAAAATCCATGCCTAATTCTTTTGTGTAACTTTCTAGCTCCCTGTATTCTTCAATAGAAAATTCCAGCCCTTCTTTTTGCTGTCTATTTGTTGTTCCCCATGGGGATTCTCTATAATTATCCAATTCCGCAGGGGTATATACAAGCTCGATTGTTCTTTTTTGAAATTTAACCGCATCTGCACCAGAAGTGTGAGATTGATCGATAAGTTTTTTTGCTAAAGACACATCGCCATTATGGTTAATTCCAATCTCAGCGATTACATATATATTACTCATTTTTTCTCCTTATAGTATTCTATGGTTTTTTGTAAAGACTTTGCTTTCTCTTTCGCTTCATTAACGTTTCTATAATTTGTTTTGAACTGCATTAATTTTGGTTGAATCGATTCCGCTACAGGGCATAACCCTTTTTCGTAATAAACTTCTTCATATACTGGGCATCTATTTTTGTATTCTCTGTTTGCGATAACAGGCTCCAAATAAGGTACACTCCAAGCAGCATAAAAACTATCTCCACCAAATTCAACATATTTTTCTCTGAATTCTTGCCAAGTTACACCAAGCATTTCTAATCCCTCATAGCAAACACCTAATGTATAGTAGGAATGAGAACAATCGCTAGGTACCTTTTGTGGTTTTAAAAAATCACATTCATTTATCTGTTCTAAAAATAAGTTTGCCACTTGAATTCTTTTTTGCACTTTCTCCTCTAAATTTTCTAGCTGTGCTAACGCGGTGGCTGCTTGAAATTCACTTAATCTATAGTTTATGCCAAATTTATCATGTCTTTTGTATCCGGGATCTTGAACAGTATATTCATTATTAAACTTTATTCTGCCACCGGTGGCATTAAGGTTTTTATATCCATGTCCTCCCACTTTTCTAGCAGAAATTGCCATCTCTTCGTCGTTAGTGAGCAAAATACCTCCTTCTCCGGAACTCATATGTTTAACATTCTCGAAACTCCAACTAGAAAAGGCATTTGCAACTCCTACGATCTCTCCTTTGTATTTTCCTAAAAAGCATTGAGCGTGATCTTCGATAACTGGAATATTATATTTTTCTGATATCGCATTGATTTTGTCCATATCGCATGGCAACCCATAAAGCGATACTACCACAATTGCTTTTGTCTTCGGGGTTATTTTTCTCTCAATGTCTTCAGGATCGATCAAGAAAGTGTCTGGAACGATATCGGCATATACCGGGATTGCATTACATTGCCAAACTGTGGTAGAATTCATAATAACAGTTATGGCTGGGACTATTACTTCGTCACCATAGCCGACGCCGACAGCTTCTAAGGCAGCGTGTAATGTAGCTGTTCCGGAATTCATAGCAATTGCATATTTTGCCCCAAACATTTCTGCAAATTCTTTCTCTAGAGCTAGACACCAAGTGCCATGGTGTGACGGTATAAAATCCAATACATTCTTTAAATATTGTAATTCATTTCCAGTGTACTTTGGTTCTTTCATATTTTAAAGTCCCTCGTTTTTCATTCTTTTAATCATATTTATTTGGTTGTCTTTCCAATTTTGCTCTCGGTGCCAATTTATGTTTACCACCGAAGGATTTTTTTCCAGATATAACATTATGTTTTCAAAACTCAAATCCGCTCGAACTTTCTTAAAGCGCGAAATGACGGCCGTAAAAAATTCTAGGTCTTCAATGTAATCTAAAGTAAGTCTTACCTGTTTTTTTTGATATTTAAGGGGAACATCTAATATTTTTTCTGTGGTGATGAAATTTTTGACATTATCAAAATAAAGCTTTATAAATTCTGTATCCGAGCTTTCTTTGTTATCGAGGGCCTTGTGTAAGCCTTTTTTACTAATCCCATACACGTCATTATAGAGGCCGCGGCCATCGATGAAATCAGCATTTGTGTTATCATATTGTTTGAAAACTAAGTCAGCTAGGCCGTGGTCAAAAAATAAATCATCGCCGTCGACATTAACGAAAAAATCAATATTAAACTTTTCGCAGGCGCCTGACCAACGAAGTAATTTATCTTCCAAAGAACCTTGAAAAAAATCAATGCCACTGCTATCTGCGATATCACAAAGCGCTTTGTCCTCTGATAATGTGCTTGTACATAATATTATTTTATCAGCCTGTAAAGATCTTTTTAAGTTATCTATCAGATATTGTATCGTGGGCTTTCCACACAAATCCAACAATGCCTTATTTGGTAGACGAGTTGAATTAGTACGCACTGATATGAATATTCCTTTCAATATGTTTGAACCTCAAGTTTAAGTGTTCCGTGGAGGAAAAAGGATTTGAACCTTTATCTTCTATGCGCGATTTAAACGTTTTTCCAATTAAACTAGCATATATACTTTGGATTTGAACCAAAAATTTTTAAATCCTAACACGCACAGGTGTTTTCCCAATTAAACCATTCCCCCGTTCATTGTATGGTATATTATCTGTTTTGAGTTTTTAAAAAGAACTACAAACTTATTGAAATTGGCATTGGTTCGAAAAGCATTCGGGATTTCCACCTTGGATATTGATTTGCACAAGAATAAACAAAGTATTTTATTTTTTTATCTCGCATGATATCTTCAACTGCGGCGGTGATTAAATGATATCCTAAACCTCTATTTTGATAGCGTGCATGCATCCAAATTAGCCCAACCGTTGCCATTTCACCATCGACCAGGACTTTACAGTACGCGAAAAGCTTTTCATTGGTCGTGATTACGCCTTGTTTATAGTGCTTAAGATACTTAAAAAGACCATACCATGTTCCATAGTGTTCGTTATCTTCCCACATATGTTTCCCGTGCGAGTGCGAACCTAAGAAAAAGTTGGGATCCTGCAGATACCATGGGTTGATGTTGCCTTTCTTATCTCTTTGGGAATTATTAATTTCACTGAAATCATATATATGTTTGTTGAAATCGTATCTTTTAAAATAGAAGTTCGACCGCTTTGAAAGAGTAATATCTCGCCTTACATTTTTGGACAATGAGTCATGATATCTTTGATACTCAAAATTATATTTTTTAAAATCTATTACTGCCAAACACCGGTGTCCATTATAATAGGGATTAGTTTTTGCTTGTAAAGAAGATAGATGATCATAATATCTTCTAGACTTAAAGTTATCCGCGCTGTGATTTAAGTCCCAAAAATTGTAGCAATCTAAATTATATAAAGGGCCTTGTAATTTTACGCTATCATTCACATGTACATCAACGTTCATTCTAAAATTTCCTGCAATTCTTTATCTAAGATAATTTTTTCTTTATAGCATTGTATTAGCTTTCTCACATATGCTATTTGTTTACTATGGGCAACTTGGCCATGGCCAACGGAAAAACCAAATGGGCGACCGGCAGTGTCTATTTCATCCATGTGTCCTTTGTAATATAATTGTTCATATGTGTTGCCTCCTTTATAAAAGGTAAACCCTGCAATTTTTAGGCTTTTTATCGGATAACAGAGTAATATCGATATGGCGGCGATGCCGGTGTTGAATTCAACTCCAATATTTTTATATATCTTCTTATAATCTTTGACCCCAATCCAATAAAAAGGCAAATTATGTTTATTGATGCTTTGAAAATTATTAGGTATTGCACTTATATGATTGTCAGACCAAGACAAAAAATTTTGTTCGGAGTGGTCCGCTTTAATCGCACTGCCAATCACTAGCTTTATTTTTTTAAAATATTCCTCGTGGTCATCTAGATCTATTTTTCTTTTTATGCCGGGCATCCATGGGGTTCCAAAATTGCAAAAAAACAAATCTGTTCTACTGCCATAATCTTTTCTTAAATCTTTGGGTGGTATTATTTCATTTGGTCTTGCTATTATGTCAGCATTATCAAACTCTTTTCCTCGATTGCCATCTATTAAGTAAGGCGCAGGCCCTATTAAAGCTACATGTTTGTTTTCAACAATGTTTAATAATTCTTCATTGATATTAATATCTAACATACTTCACTCCGTAACAATGCTTTCAGATTTTTTTCTCAATAAAGTTAAGCAATTACATCTTGGTATGGTCATATATTCCCATTTTTTTAAATCTAATTTAGAAATCGCTCTATACGGACCACCTTTATCCCATTGCTTATCTGTCGGGTTTTCTACAGATTTATAATTTGGCTGAGAATTTCCGTACATCAAATCATGAAGAATGATTAA
>Ga0098052_1001134_pt1 | contig 16817 bp, 33 predicted proteins | sample 15_taG_FD_81591 | JGI IMG/M metagenome (GOLD analysis project Ga0098052, IMG submission 81591) | Marine viral communities from the Subarctic Pacific Ocean - 15_ETSP_OMZ_AT15312 metaG | ecosystem: Environmental > Aquatic > Marine > Oceanic | place: Pacific Ocean | collected 2015-01-18
ATCCGAAGATCTTCACCATGCAATCACCCCCCTTCTGGTGGTCGTTCGTGGGGGTCGCTCCCCCACTGATTGAAACTATACCGGCTCCCCGTGGTAACGTCAACCTCTAAAGGAAGATTTCTTAGAAAGTTTCCGCCCCCGGGGGCTTCGGGGGGGCTCTCGCCCCCCCTCCACCTCAGTACCAGTTCAGTCTGGCGTAGTCGCTGATCCAGTGTGCGAACCAGATGAACGCCAGCACGAACGTGACCTGCGTCACGACCAGCACACCGAGCATGCGCCAGTCGCTGACGTAGAGCCAGTCGATTGCTTTCCTCATTTTCTCACCTCCCTCGGTTGTTGGGAAGGGGGGCCGTAGCCCCCCTCCCGGGGTCTTACTTCGTGGCCTTGTTCTTGTTGCCTCGGCGCTGGAAGTGTCCAGCGCCCCCGACGAACTTCGTCGGCGCCTTCTTGCCGGGTCGTGCCCGACCCTTGTAGGGCTGCATCGTGGTTCCTTTCCGGGCTGGTTGGTTGGGGTGGAGGACACGCCCCCCTGCATTTTTCATCTCGCCGACATTGGGGGGCGATAGCAGGGGTGGTGGCGTGTCCTCCAGTGATGTAAATATACCGGGTCCCCGTGGTAACGTCAACCTCTAAAGGAAGATTTCTTAGAAAGTTTCCGAATCTCTCTTCCGGGGTCGATCGAACAGGCGTTCGGGGGGGCCGAAGCCCCCCCTCCCGCCGACCCCTCAGAGGTGGACTCTGAGGGTCTGGTTACCGATCGATGAGGTAACCTCGCCGAAGTCGGCGTAGTTCACCACGACGTCGTCGCCGTAGATCTCTACCGCCGTGACCTCCACGACATGGAAGCCGTGGCAGGCGACCCGCTCGCCCCCAACGTAGAGTCGGGTTGAACGGGGGCTGGCGCCCGCCTGCCATGAGAAGTACTCCATGAGCAGGTGGTCGCCGACCCGAACCTCATCGAATCGGATGGGCAGAACGTCCATCTTGCCTTCCTCTCTGTGAGGGGTACCTCCCCTCCACTGCTGTAAATGTATAGTCTCCCCGTGGTAGACGCAACCTCTAGGGGAAGATTTCTCAGAAAAGATTACGGCCGAACAGGTGTTCGGTCACATCCCGCTTCCGGGGTTCTTCGCCCGGGGGTGATGTGACATGTGTCACATGTGACATATGACCATCAAGGTGGCTCCGGGCTGCTCCCGGTCGTGACTGAGTAGGTGTGAATCCGGTGTGTGAATCTGCTTCCGGGGCGGGGCGGCGGGGCCGGACCCGAAGGCCCGACCCCTACCGGACTCAGCCTCGCGGCCTGCCCTTTGAGATTCCCCATGTATCCATGAGGGCTGCCAGCAGCGGCAGAGAGTTGCCCTTGGCCTCGTAGTGGGCCTCAAGCATCTCCAGCCTCGTTGGCTCCTCCTCGGGGGTCTCCTCGTCGTGGTTCTCGTCCATGTTCACCTCCTCCGTGGTCGCTTTGATATAGGTACTATATACGGTGCCCGTGGCGATGACAACCTCCAAATGAAGATTTCTCAGAAAGTTTCCGAATCTCGCTTCCGGGGCCGATCGAACACCTGTTCTGTGACATATGTCACAAATAATCTTCACCTAGAGGTTGTTGTTACCACGGGCATCGTATATAGTTCCTATATCGAACAACCACGGAGGGAGGTGAGTAAATGCTGGAACCACTAGAGATGGTGGAGGCCACCGCGGTATGCCCATACTGCGAGGACCCCATCGACTACTGCATGGGTCACGGAGAAATCGGTGATCCTGCGGGCTACGAGGCTCTTCGATTGCACTACGAAGGGACCATCGGGGCGGTGCCATTAGGCAATCTGGTCGTCTGATCTGAGTAGGACTCGGCGCTCGGGAGGGGCGTGGCAACAGAACCCTCCCACCCCACCCTCCCCTCGGGGGGGGCGGGGCCTCCGGGTACTTCCGGTCGTGACTGAGTAGGTGTGAATCCGGTGTGCATCCGGTGACGGCTAGACAGGTGTGAATCTAGGGCCCGAAGGGCCCGGGGACTGGGTAGGTGTGAATCTGGGGCCCGCAGGGCCCGGGGCCTGTGGAAGTGTGAATCTGGGCCCGAAGGGCCCGGGTCCTTGGGAGGTGTGAATCTCAGCCCGGGGCGGAATGTGACGAATGTCACACCAGAAAACTTGACAAGCCAGCAGAGATCATGTCCGGGGCCGCGTGTGACATGTGTCACATGTGACATGTGACCATGTGACGGATGACCGCGTGTGACATGTGACCACTTGACACGACCACGGGGAGGGGGTATCCGGGGCCGTGTCGAACAGTCGAACACCTGTTCGATTCAGGATTTCTTCCCCGATTCTGAGAAATCTTCATCTAGAGGTTGTTGTTACCACGGCGAGCCTATACCCTTGCTCTTAGTGGGGGAAACGCCCCCACGGAACGGAGATTGCCATCAGCATCACGATCCTCCCCAACGCGAAACCTCGCCGGGACCTCGTCCTCGCGAGCCTCGTTGGGATCGCCACCCCTCTCCTCAAGGGGACCGACAGCGAGGGCGTCGAACTTGACGCTCTGGCTGGCGGGTTCGAGGGGCGCTGGTTCACCGGCGTCAAGTGCCCGATGGGCACGGTGTCCATTCGCCGGATCAACGGGGACCTGTACCGCCTACAGGTTGTGTTCCCCGCCGGACGCGGTGGCATCGCCACCGGGAACACGGAAACGGTTCGCCGGTTCCTGTTCCATTGTCCCGAGGACGCGGTCCAATGGGCCCGCGACCTCGTCGCCGATCCGCGGAACCCGCGGCCGTTGGAGGTCACGCTCCACGGGGACCCCGCCTAGCGGGGAGGGCGGGGCGGGTCCGATCCGAAAGGGTCGGGCCCGCCCCGAGGCCCTCCGGCCCCGGGCTTGGCGTGTGTGAATCTGGTCCTCTGTGCGGTTCCGGGCCACCAGCGCCTCCGGGCCAGAGCCTCCGGGCCACCAGCGCCTCCGGGCACGTCCCGGGCCTACAGGGTAGGTGTGAATCTGGCGTGTGAATCCCCCCGGGGCTGGGGGAGGGGTTGCCCCCCCCGCCCCTGTGGATCAGGCGCCGTATTTGGCGACGAGCCCGTCCACGTCGACCCCGCAGTTCGGCTCGGTGGACTCGTAGGTGAACCCGCCGGTCTTCGGATCGCCGAAGTCGTGACCTCGTTCCTCGTAACGGCGCATGTTCTGGTAGACGACCTCGAACACCCACTCTTTGAAGCGGTGCCCTGTGCAGCACTGGGGCCATGCGTCGCCACCGTCGCAGTGTCCCAACTCCGGCACCACGTCGGGGGCAGCGTAGGGCGTGTCGCCGTACTCGGCCCGCAAGCGAGCGTTGGAGCGGTCGGACTCGTAGGTGTCCCAACCGATCTCGGTCAGGATGGTCGGCAGTTCGCCGAGGTTCAAACGGCGCTGGAAGTCCAGAGCCTGTCGAAAGTTCATCTTCATGTCGGTTTCCCTTCGTCGTTGTGGAGGCGTGTTCCCCCGCAACAGAGACCAATCTATAGACAGGCCGTGGTGGTGACAACCTCTAGATGAAGATTTCTCAGGTCGCCCCTGTGACGCCCGTCACACCCCAAAAGGCCAACTCGATAACGACCATTATCAACACTTTGTCAACTGAGGGAAGGGACCCGGGTAGAGCATCCGGTACGTTCCGGTGGGCCTGTGGAGGTGTGAATCCGGTACCGCCCGGGGCGACTGGGCTCGTGTGAATCCGGCGAAGAGGGGAGCGCGGGGGGAACACGCCCCCCGGCTCGCACCGAAGCATGATGGACTGCTCCGGCCTCCCCAGCACCGTCCGGTTGCCATCAGCGGAAACCGTGATGCCAGAGAACCTCCGGTCGTGGCCCAACGGCTAGGGCCGACCCCGTAGGGAGGGGTCGGCCCCGCCGCGGTGGGCGTCAGCCGTACAGGCCGTCCATGTCGACCGTCGCGACGTGCAACGGTTCGTCCATGCCGTGACCGTGGTACAAGACCTCGAACACACAGATCTCAGGGTCGCCACCATTGGCGGTCACCCAATCAATCTCGGTGTCGTCCGTGACGATCCACGGCCCGAAGGTCATGGTGTCGCCGTAGTCGCCCGCGCCGTGCGCCTGCCAGAGCAGAGACGCGAGCGCCTCGGCGAAGTAGGCCGTGATCGGGACGTCAATCCCAAGGGACTCGTCGGCAGCGACGACGCTATGCGCCGTGCCCCACGGGTCGCCCACGGTTTCGCGGCGTGGGCCGAGCAGGTCGTTGAGTAGGTCCATCAGTTCCCCTGACGTTAGCGAGCGGGGCGTGTTCCCCACCGGCACCCTGAAATGTATAGGCAGGCCGTGGTGGCAACAACCTCTAGATGAAGATTTCTCAGAAACTTCTGTGACGCCCGTCACACCGCCCAGACCGGCCGGTCCGGTGTCGGATCCACCTTCCGGTCCCAGAGGCGCTCAGAGGGGCTCTCCGGCCGTCTCAGAGCATTCTGGCAACCTCCGGGGCAGTCCGGGTGTACCGGGTAGGTGTGAATCCGGGCACAATCCGGGGTGCAGCGTCGTGTGTGAATCTGCGTGTGAATCTCTCCCGGGGGGGTGGGGGGCCGAAGCCCCCCCTCCCGGGGCCCTCACTCGTAGTGGGGGCGCTCCGACGGCGACCTCTCCGCCCGGGCGTCCTCTATGAGGAAGCAGAGGCTGTCCGGGCCGTTCCCGTTGTGGAGAACGGAGTGGAGCGGGTAGCCCTCCGGGTCGACGGCGAACCGTGGCTGGCCCTCAAGCAGGGCAAGCACGGCCCGGGCAGCCCAGCGGGGGCCACAGGGCACGGACGCCCGGGGGGTGAATGATGTGTACCACCATCCGCCTTCCTCCGGGCCACCGTAGTGGCGGTCCAGTTCGTAGACGTTGGCAAAGTTGATCCGGGGCATATCTGGTTCCTCTCTCGTGGTCAGTAACACCAATATACCGGCAGGCCGTGGTAACAACAACCTCTGGATGAAGATTTCTCAGAAAGTCTCCGGGGTTCGTCCCCCGGGGCTGATGTGACATATGTCACATGTGACATGTGACCGTCAAAAGTGGCTCCGGCACAGTCCGGGGTGCAGCCGCATGTGTGAATCTGCGTGTGAATCCACCAAGAAAGGCGGTTCGGCCCGGGGGGCGGAAAGGAGGAACGCCCCCCGGGCGGAACCTGACCCGAGGGAAGGGGAGAGGGACCCTTCCGGGGTCTGGTGGTGAGATTACTACTCGTTCTCGGGGTACTCCCTGCACCCACAGAACTGGATGCCCCTTCCGGGGTTGGTCAGGCTCATCCAACCGGTCAAGCACCCGTTCGCCGGGTCGTGGCCGTCGATGCTGTGCAAGCACTCCGGGCACTCGGTGATGAGTTCGTCGTTGTGGTCGAAGGTCCGGGTCATTCCGCATCCTCCTTCATGGCCTTGACGGCTAGGTCGGCCTGCTCCCCTAGCAGGTACTCCAAGTCGTCGTCGACCAAGCCGACGTCGTCCGGGGCGTAGCGGATGACGGTGCCACCGCCAAAGATGATGCACAGTTCTTCAAAGTTGAAGAACGGCGCTCCGGGGGTTGTGTTCATGGTTGTGTTCTCTCTCTCTTTCGTGGTCAGTAACCGTAAAGATACCGGCACCCCGTGGTAGAAACAACCTCAGATCGTGTGACATGCGTCACACGGCCAGCCCGACGGGCCCGGGGGCGATGTGACATTTGTCACACGACACACCCCGGGTCATCACACGACACACCCCGGGCCACCAGAAGCCTCTGGTGACCCGGGGTGCAGCCGCGTGTGAATCTCGGCGTGTGAATCAGACGATCTTGTAGGTCCCGTCTTTGTAGTAGCGCCTCGGCCTCTCCGGGGGGCCGTACCCGTAGTCGGTGACGTACCCGCACCTGTGGCGTGGGGTGCGAACCCAGACACGCTCTCCGGTGAGGAAGCCCTCGCCCATCTTGACGCCACGGTAGGTGACGGTGACCCGACCAGCGCCGGAACCGTCCCGGGGCTTGCCGAATCCGACAGACTTGACCATGCCCCGACGGCTACGACCGTAGGTCTCGCGGCCGAGAACGACGTCTCCGGGGCAGAGCGACCCTGCCCTGATGTATTCCCGTGACCATTCCGGGCCGTAAGCAGCCCACGCCCAATGGTGGTTCTTGATCTTCATTACTGGTGCCTCCCTCGGCAAGCCTTCCGGGCCTGCTCTTTCTTGCGATTGGTGAATGTGGTGGCGCGGACCTTCCGGCCGTCACGCAGCGCACTCAGGACGTTCTCCCGGGTGCCACGGCGGATGGCCTTCGTGTCTGCTGTGGTCTTTCGGTTGTTCTTCATAGGGTCCATTATGCCGTCATCCCGTGGTAGTAGCAACCTCGGATTGTGTGACATTCGCCACATGGAACTAATCGGGGTCCGGGGGGGCATCGCTCCCTCCCCAGACCCCAACCCCCCCCGCTTGCCCCGGGGGGTGGGCCTCCGCACCTAAGCGACAGATGCGATCTTTTCGCCGTACACCGGCACGTCCTCCGGCACGCCCTCACCGTTCCGGGTGAGGAACTCCACCGCTTTGGACGCCTTCGACGCGGCCTGCCAGACGAACGTCCGGTCGCCCTTCAACGCCTCCAGCCAGTTCGCGATGTACGAGGCGTGGTCCGGGCGAGGCTCGGCCTCCACGCCGTGGGCGTTCGACAGGAACACGGCACCAAGTTCGGCAACCAGTTCCTCGAAGGCGTAGGCGTTCCGGCCGTCCACCCTCTTGTCACCGGACCGACCAGTACGGTCAGCGTGTCCGGTCCAATGGGTGAACTCATGGGCGACGGTCCCGAACCATCCCGCCGGAGTCTCAAACTGAGTGTCTCCCGGGGTGAAGATGAAATCCTCGGTCGGATGGTAGTACGCCATGTCTCCGGGGCCCTCACGCCAGTCAGCGCCGATCCTCTGGAACCACGCCCGGTAGACCTCAACGTCAATATCGGCGTTGACCGTCGGTTGGACGAACTCCGGGGCTCCGTCGACCTGCGAGGCGTGGAACACCGTGTAGGCCCGCCAAATGCTCCGGGCCTGCCACTCGTCCCCATCCTGATGCTTCGACGACCACTTTCCGGTCTCGGCGTTGTAGAGGGTTTTCCCGAGGTACATGATCGGGGTTCCGGTTTCGCCCTTGCGAACCTGTGCGTCGATCCGGCCCCAGCCCTTGTAGGTTGACCAGCGTGGGTCACCGTCCGGGCAGAGCCATGACAGGATCATGCGATTCCCGCCAGAGTAGACGGTTCCGGTGGCGGGGTTCCTCGGGCTGCCCGAGACTCCCTGCCACGGCTTCGTCCACGCCTCCGGGGTGTTCTCCATCGCGTCGATTACAGCCTGTGTGAGTTCCTGCTGTATCCGGTCTGTCGTTTCACTCATGTCTTACTTCCTCCCGCTATGGGTAGTTGGTTGGTATGGGGTTCAAGATACCGGCTCCCCGTGGTAACAACAACCTCTAGATGAAGATTTCTCAGAAAGTGACAAACGTCACACCAGACCGGTCCGGGGTAAGAAAGAGAAAGGGGCGCCCGGGGCAGGTGAACAACCACGAAAACCTGCCCGGGCACCCCGACCTTCGCAGACTCTCCGGGCTACTCGGACCTCACACAGTTGGTGTGTGAATCCGGCGCGTGAATCTGCGTGTGAATCTAGGGTCGCCCCTGTGCCTCCATGACAGAACCGTCAGCAAAGATCCGGCGGACACCCTCGTAAGCGATGACCTCCACATCCTCTGACGGGTCCAAGTCCAATAGGTCCACCCAGCGCCACTTGTCCGGGTTCGTCCAGAAGCCACGTCGCAAAGTCAGGCGTAGCGTGATGTCCACTACAGCCTTGTCGTCGTAGTTCATGCCCGGGCCTCCATGTCGTCCTGCCACTTCTCAGCAGCGAGGATGTCCGGGGAGTCCGACAGGAGGTTCTTGACGACCTCTTTCGGAGTCGTCAGAAAGACGACGCACTCTCCGGTGTCACGGTTCTGTTCTTCGACGGCAGCAGCCAGAGCGTCGGTCAGCGCCTGCTCGCTGCCCCGGGGCACCCAGACGGTCACATCGCCAATGTCGATGCTAATGGAACCGTTGGTTACGGCACCGAAGATGGCGGGTAGGCCGTCCCGGGTGGGGAAGTTGATGCTAAGAGTCATCCGGTCTCGGTGACTCGTCGCGTTGGTGAACTCGGTGGCGTGGGCATCGAAGTCGTTGCCACGGAGTTCGGTGTTCCGGGCCGTGAAGTCGCTGAACTGCTTTGGCACTTCGGCGCTGATAGATGGGCGGGTGATGGTCATTAGGTGTTTCTCTCTCTCTCGTGGTTAGTAACTGTAAATATACGGTCTCCCCGTGGTGGCAACAACCTCGGATTGTGTGACATTCGTCACGCCAGCCCCGACGGGCCCGGGCTCCGGGTGTAGGAGGGGACCCCAGCGGGGCCCGGGGTGTAGGGAACCCCAGCGCCCCGCCCGGGCTACTCGGACCTCACACAATCGGTGTGTGAATCCGGCGCGTGAATCTAGGGCTGGTGTTCACCGTTTTCGTTTTTCTCGGTGAACTTGTCAGCACAGCAGACATCGCCTCCGGTGCCATCGACGTACACGCCCTGTAGGTGGATTCGTTGTCCACAATGGCGACAATCGGTTAGGAATGAGTCGATGCGTGCAGCGGCCCGCCGCGCGTCTACCCAATCGGCCCACTCGTCGAACATCATTCCGGCGGTGCCAAGGTGTTCGTCCTGATCGGCGTATTCCGGCCTCCGCTCAAAGACATCCATGATGACGCCCTCGTGGGTGACGTTGATGTTGAGAATCCGGCCATCACCCAGAGTGACGCTGAACTCTTTATGGTCGTCCTCGTCCACCGTCAGGTAGACGCAGTCTCCGGCGTTCATGCCCGTGCCTCCATGTAGATCTCGCGTGACTCAGCCATCCGGGCAGCGCACTCAGCGACGGTCCATTGGTTGGCTGTCCTAGGAATCGGCACGTCCGCGCCCTTGTCGTGTCCAAGCATCAACACCAGACCGTTGCCGATCTCGTTGACGATGAAACCCTCCGGGCACGGAACGGTGACGTTGCCGTCGTTAGTGGCCTTTTCGCCAGCGAACACGACCGGGCCGACCAACTTGTGGGCGTATCCGGTCCATTGGAGAGCGATCATGGAGCCAACGAGGTTCAGGGCGAAGTCCTGCCGGTACAGCCCTTCCTCGTTGACCCACGCCACCACGCCTCCGGGGAGGCTGACGGGTTCGATGTAGCCGTCCACCAGAGCGGACAGGTCCGCGTAGGTGTCGGCGTTTGTTGGGGTGACGCGGAAGGCGTCGCCGTTGTCGTTGATTACTAGGTAGTTGTTCATGGTCATAAAGATACCGACTCCCCGTGGTAGAAACAACCTCAGATCGTGTGACATGCGTCACGCCGCCCCCGGGTACGGGCTCCGGGGTGGGGGGCCGAAGCCCCCCTCCCGGGTGCGCGTGTGAATCTGCATCGCCGTGTGAATCTCATCGGGTGAATCTAGGCATCGATCAACTTGATCCGGGCGTTCTCCCGCGCCCAGTCGTCGTAAGACAGGTCGCCCCGGACATGAGCGCGGAACGCCTCAATCCGGGCAGGGGACCAGTATTCGCACAGGTTGCAGGGGAAACGCAGTTCGCCGTCACACCCTCCGGTGCATTCCCAACTGTCGTTTGGATCTAGCAGGTTGTTGTTCATGGGTTCATTATGCCGTGTCGCCGTGGTAACGACAACCTCTAGGTGATGTGACATGCGTCACACCCCACGAATGACCCGCCCCCGCACATCGAACGACTGGTCAGGGCCGATCCGGGTGGACTCCCCTTCCTTGAGTTCCAACTCACAAGACCACCCACACACCCGCAAGGGCAGACCATCAGGTCCGTCAATGAGGTATCCCGGGGGCTCGTAGTCGGTGGAGTAGTAGTCCATCTGGATGGTACACACACCGCAGTTGACACTCCGGTCGCACCTCATGCCTGACCCCGTTCGACTCCGGGTCGGGTTGGCTCGCAGAGCATCCCGAACCATGTATCTAGGCAGCACGGACAGGTCCGGTCGGGCTTCGTGTCCCAACAGGTGTCGTGGCCGTCGACGGCGCAGTTCCGGCACTTGTTCATACGTCCACCTCTACGTCATCGGCCCGGAAGATGAGCACACCTTCCTCGCCTTCCTCGGCCCAGTCGTCCCGGTCATCGTCCAGCACAACGAGTTTGCTCCCGTCGTAGCGGACGACCGTTCCGGTGATGTCTTGGTCCTTCACCCTGATTCGTTGCCCGATGTGGATCATGCTTCCTCCAGTCCATAGGCCCGTCCGGTGCGGACGATCTCACGGTTTTCCCACCGGCTCAGAGTTTCCTCGGCACGGTCGATCAGTTTCGGATAGATGCCCCGGTCAGACCAGAGGGCACGGACGCGCTTGTAGGCCGCGTAAGTCTTGCCCGACGCCTCCTCGCGAAGGCGCACCAGAGTGGAGTAGGCCACCACATCCTCGCCCTCGTTCCGGCGGTCCCTAGCGTGACCCCGACAGAGAGCCACGAATGGCAGGGAACCGAACCCGCCTCCGGGCGTGAACCACCGGTGGGTCGCCGTGTTGCCGTGCGCCCACTTCTCGCAGTTGCCATAGCAGCAGGTGGTGATCAGGTAGGACGGACGGTACTCAGTCCACGAACCAAAGACGTTACCGTCATGGTCCGGGTGGGCTGCCATCCATGTCTCGCCAGTCCACTTAGCCACCTTGGTCATCAGGTTCGGGCCGAAGGTCATCTCCGTCCAGTACTTCCGGGCTTGGTATCCGTCCTCGTCACTCAGAGGGGCGTCGTACCAGTTGGTTAGGGATTCCGCTTGGTTGGTCATGGTCGTAAAGATACCGGCTCGCCGTGGTAGCAACAACCTCTAGGTGATGTGACATTCGTCACGCCCCACGGCACCCCCCGGGTTGAGGCCCCTCCGGGTCAGCCCTCCGGGTTCCAGTGAATGATCCGGGCAGCCCGGGTCTACTGGATAGGTGTGAATCTGGCGTGTGAATCTGGCGTGTGAATCTTGCGTGTGAATCTGGACGCGACAAAGCCCCACCACGAAAGGGGGTCCCGTGGTGGGGCTCTATCTATTCCAGAGAGATGAACACGCCTGCTAGCGAGTGGTAGTGCCGTCTCTGGCGTTCTTAGGCGGGGACTAGATGCCTCCGCCCGTCGGAAGTCATGTCACCGGTCGCCTTGATCTCCGTGTAGAACAGATCGGCATACAAGCCGTTCCGGGCTATGAAGTTCTCAGCGGTGGCGCTGTACTGCCACACCGATGCATAGCGGACGTTACTTTCGGCTACCGCATAGACGGGGTGGGCGTGTTCTCCCTGCCCTCCCCATGCGCGAGCGACTCTCCAGTAAACGACTCCGAGGGGTACCCGCACCAGATCACTGGCACGGACAACCCAACAGGCCCCGTCTTTGACTGACTGTCCGGTTAGCCGGAGGATGCAACCGGTCATGGTCTGCCACAGTCCGGGGAGTAACCCCCGAGGGTCGTGTTCATGTCATGCGTGCGAACACACATCACATGGTTGTCTTGTCCGCTTTCGTCCGGGGGGTACACCGGATGACCGCAGTAATCGCATTTAGGCATATCAGTATCTTTCTGGCTCGCCCATGAGGACGCAGTCGCCGGTTAGGTCGGTGCATTTGATTTGGCCCCATGCGACGTCCTCGCCCCAGTTCTCCACCGCGTCGCCCGCTTCTTCCGGGGTGTCGGCTTCGACTAGAACTGAGAACGTGGCTAGAGCCTCAAAGTTTGCGCTGTAGGTAGGCATGGTGAATCCCAGCCCAGAGGCCCCCCGGGGGGCCGACCCGAAGGCCGACCCCCATAGGGCCACTGGAGTGGTCAGGCTGCGTTTTCTCGGGACGCCGGTGACCCAAGGGCAGCGATGAATACGGACAGGATGTTGTCACGGGTGACGACGGCTCCGGTGTTCAGGAGTTCCTCGGTCACGATATCGCGGACCTTCTCGGTCAGCGTGTCGGACCCGTCGATCCCGGCCTCCACGCCCTCGCAGATGGCGACGTCAATGTCTGACGCATCCATGAGGTCGTAGTCGTCCGGGCGGAAGTCACCGTGAGTGATGACGTCGTGGTCCGACCAGTTGATGTCACCGATCTTCTCGCTAACGAGATCGGCGACGATGTCGTCGAAGTCGTAGTCCGAGATGGCCCGGTCTACGGCGTCATCGACGTCGATGCCGTCCTCGCTCGGGGCAAGGTACGGGGTCAGCGCCTCAGCGAGCCCCCGTAGCAGGGTGGATAGTGAATCACTCAATGTCTTTCTCCAGTGTTGGATTTGGTGGGAGGGGTTCCCCCCACCAGAGATAAGGGTATAGGTAGGCCGTGGTGGCAACAACCTCCAGAGGAAGATTTCTCAGAAAGTTGTGTGACGCCCGTCACAGCCGCCTCCGGGGCCTCTACGCCAACCCCGACGGGCCCGGGGCCCACGGCCCCACCACCGGTTTCACGAACGAGTCCATCCCCACCGGCATCCGGCGTGCGTGGCCTTTGGCGTACAACCCCACGACCACTCCGGTCTGAGGGTCCTCGTACCGGAAATCCGTCACGTCGCCGTTGACCAGCGGAATGCCGAACCACTCGTCCGGGTACGGGGTGTCCTTGTACTCGGCAGGAAAGACCACGGCCACGTTCCGGCCCATGTTGGTCATCCCGATGATTTCGGCCGCGCCGTGGCGCTCCATCGCCGAGAACGTCAGACGGTACCGGTCGGCTGGCTCCGGGTGACGGTTCCAGTCTTTCGTGTAGTCATAGGTGTAGACCCCGTCCGGGGCCTCGGTGAAGAGCCACTCGCAGACGTCTTCCCACTTGACGTCAGTTACGACGTTGAGCCTCCGGGCGATCTCGCCATGCTTGGCGTGGGCGCGGACAGTCTCCCAGTGAATCAGGGAGATGGCGTGGTCCGGGTAGTCGGCGAGAAACCGGGTACGGTCGATGCCGACCTGCTGGGCGCGGGGCATCTCCAGTCGTCCGGTGTGCCGGATACAGACCTTGCGACACGACGCCGTGGAGTTCGTGCAAGCGTTGAGTCCGGCCATGCGGTGGGGTGCGCCCGTGAATGACACCGAGGGGATCCGGTTCTTGGAGATCTTCTTGTTGTGGTCCCCGACGGACAGGTACGAGCAGCGGACGGTCCGGTATCCGAGATCCGCTCGGTAGTCGTACCACGCCTGACGAGCCTCGTCGTAAGAGACAAGGTCCGGGTTGCCGTGGCGCCGTAGGTGCTGGGTCAATGAGGGTTTTCTAGTTATGTCCATACAGGGAGGGTACCGGGTCACCGTGGTAGTTCCACCATCAGGTGACGTGACATTCGTCACACGCACCCAAAGCCCCTTCCGGGGGCGATGTGACATTTGTCACACGAAAGCCTCCGGGTTGCGATGTGACATTTGTCACAGCCGCCGCTCCGGGCTTTCCCGGGGGAATCTGAGAACACAAACCTGAGAGTGCAACGGCGTGTGAATCTGGGCGTGTGAATCTGGGAACTTGGAGGGGGGACTTTGTAGTCCCCCCTCCGAAGCGCCCCCAACCAGAGGTCAGCAGGAGGCCATCCCGAAGAACAGGAACGTCTTCGACCCGCGAGGCAGGCCGTTCCAACGCTCTTTCTTCTCGGCGGGGCTGAGTTCGACGGCTAGCGCCGGACCCCACTTCTCGCCGTAGGTGTTGCAGATTTCACGGGCACCACCGACACGGTCGGGGTACCACTCGCAGAGCCGGTACCAAGCCTTCCGACACTTCGCCGGGGGCTTGGGATAGGCGTGCCGGTACTTCTCGTCGGTGCCATCCCAGAACATCCACCGCTCGGCATCGATGATGATGTCCATCAGCCGATCGGCCCTGATCCGGGGTGGACGGTTGATCAAGACGTAACCGTCCTTCTCAGCCAACGTGCCCGTATAGCCAGCATGTCCGAAGTTGTAGTAGTCGGAGTCAACCTGCTTGTTGTAAGCCTCGTCAACGGTCTTGCCGAAGTTGTCGTCGGCAAACTCGGTAGCGCCCATTACCAATCCTCCTGAAGAAGTCGGGTCTCCGTCCGGGGGACGAAGAAGTTGTAGTACTCCATGATGCGCCCACGGAACGAGTTCAGCCACGCAGTGGCCTTCTCGTCACAATGGAGCGACGCAATGGTGTTGATCACCTTGTCGACCGCCTGCTGGCAGTCGGTGGAGAGTTCGTCGTACCTGTTCATCAGACGACCATCCCTTCCCGGCGAGCCATGTCAGCGCTGACGTCGGCGATCTCCCGCTCGTACCCCAACTTGAGGTCGTAGAGGAAGTCGATGGCGTCCAGCATGACCTCTTCCTCACCGGCGAAACCGACCCCGCGATCCTGCACCTGTGCTGTGATCCTCAGGAGGAAGTCGCACTGGGAAATCTGGTATCGCAGTGACTGGACGTACCGGGCGCTCATGCTCCCACCTCGTCCAGTAGCGCCTCGGCAGCGAGGATGTCCGGGTCATCCGACAGGAGGTTCTTCACCGCGGCGCGGGCCTCTTCGATCTCATCGGCCGTCCGACGGATGGCTTCGTTCGCCAAGATCATGTTGCTGAGAAGGTCGATCAACAACTGAGAGGTCTGCTTGAACTCGCCAGCGCTCATGTCCTCGTTGTACGAGTCCTCAACAACCATTTCCAGCCAGTAGTTGGCTGTGTCTTCCATTGTTCTGTTCATGTTCTTTCTTTCTGGTTGGGGCCCCCGGGGGGGCGATGGACCGGGAGGGGGGCCGAAGCCCCCCAACCGGATTTTGGTCAGACCACCGACTCTTCGGGGTCTGAGACAAGGTCTGAGACCTTGAGGAGTTCCGCCAAGACCTTGCGAGCGGTCTCGGGGGACATCTTGACGCCACCGTCGGACCCGAAGTCCAACTTGAGGTAGGTCTCGTAGTTGTACACCGACACCCAAGTGATGTCGGTGACGTCCCACTGGACGTCCCACGGGTCTGAGATCGTCCGCGTGGTGCGGACGGAAGCCCCGTCGGTTTCGGTGGATTTGGTCTCCACGCGAAGGTTGCTGTTCGCCATGATGGTCATGTCTTTCTGGTTGCGGTGCCTCAGGGGGTTCCCTGCGACAGCGATAAAGATACCGGCTCGCCGTGGTAACAACAACCTCCAGAGGAAGATTTCTCAGAAAGTGACAAGCGTCACACCAAGCCCCCCCCCGGGTCTCCCTTCCGGGCCAGTCCGGGTTCTCTCCGGGCCAGTCCGGTTCTCTCCGGGTTCTGGTAATCCGATCCGGGGTCGGGTCCGGGTCTGTCCGGGGGGTTTCTGAGGTTGCAGATTTTGCCCGGGGGGTGCGTGTGAATCTGGGATGCAGCGTGTGAATCTGGGCTGCGTGTGAATCTGGGGTGCAGCGTGTGAATTTTGTGGGCGTGTGAATCTGTTACCCCGTGTTTTGGGGTAATCCTTTGGTAGAACCTGCTGGTAGTAGGGTCAACTGGTTTTCGTCCCTAGACGCGGCGAAGCGCCCACCGGGGCCGTGATTCCCGATGAGCGCCCGCCTGAACCGGCCAGCAAGGGCTAATCAGTCAGTGAAGCCGTGCCCTTGGTACCCAACTGGGTCGCTAGAGCGCCCTTGAGTACTGAAATGGCGGCAGCGATACCTGCACCGGCCATCATCTTCCACTGATCGACGCCGAGGTCGAACATGGAATTGGATGTCATGGCACCGAGTGCTGCCTGAACGAAGGTCGCTAGGACCCGCTCAACTAGATCTCGTGAAAACATTGTCGTCTACTCCTAAGTTGACATATAAGAAACAGCCCCCAAGCGCAGGCTCGGGAATGGGCTGTTTTGGGTGTATAGGTGTTTTGTTCGTATAGGTGTCCTGTTTGTGGTGGTTGGTGTTGTTGCTGGTCTTTGGGTCTACTGTTAGGTGTTGTCTGTGATGGTTAGCACCACCGCGACTATGGCTGTCAGGATGCTCGCCGGGACGGCGTACATCCACCTCTCAATCGTGCGTACCCGTAGTTCGAGATCATCCGAACGACGTGCTTGCGTAGTGTGGATAGCATCAATCTTCTCCTCAATGGTTTCTAGGCGTTCGTTGAGGACAGCCAACGTGATGGCTGTGGTGGCGTTCCCCCACGGTGTTGGTACCGGTTCTTGACCGGGCGTTATGTAGTCAGGCATCGGTTACAGGACCGCTGTCCATGTGTCTTCGTCGACACGGCCTGTCACTGGGACTTCGAGGATTGTTTGAACGATGCGGGTGACGTGTTCGGTTTGTTCACCGAACTGGCCGTCAGGGATCAACAGTTCAACCTCAGAATGGGTTTCTGTTTGCATCCCCAAAACTTCGTTGCATACCGCCTGCCACGCTGTGACCTCTGGACCGGTCATACCGGGTTCCAACACAACCTGACCCGGAACATCAACAACGTCTTCTCTGTTCCTTAGTAACCCTTCTACAAGATCACCAGACTGTGCTTCCTGTGGAACGCCTGCGGCGGGCTTCTCTGGTACGTCTTCCCATGCCTCATCGACATCAGGTGTGTCAGGGTCATCGGCGACGAAGTGGCCTTTCTCGTCGCGGGCCCGACGGCGTTCCGCTGTCCCAGACAGGTCAATGTGCGCGGCGACAGTGTCGTGATGGACTGTCTGGTCGGGGGGCTCAACCGCTTCGGGGGTAACCCAAGGCAAGCCTTCGGATACTCCAAGGTCGGCGCTTGAATGCCACTCTTCGTCACAGTTGTCGTGCCAGCAATGCAGAAACGGCATCGACTGTTTGACGTTGTCGACGGTGGTGCGCTGCGGATACTGGACACCTACAGCG
>Ga0098052_1001139_pt1 | contig 16779 bp, 4 predicted proteins | sample 15_taG_FD_81591 | JGI IMG/M metagenome (GOLD analysis project Ga0098052, IMG submission 81591) | Marine viral communities from the Subarctic Pacific Ocean - 15_ETSP_OMZ_AT15312 metaG | ecosystem: Environmental > Aquatic > Marine > Oceanic | place: Pacific Ocean | collected 2015-01-18
CTTTTCTACTTTAAAAGTAGGAGACACTTTAAGATTTGAAATAGAAACAGATATAAATGAATTAGAGGATTTTACTCTAGAGTGGAAAGTAGGTAGTGTTCTATTATTAAAAGAATTTGGGCTTGATGGACTAGCTGAATCTATTCCTTTAGTAAACTACACTATCCGAGCGGTAATAATAGATTGGCAAGATCAAAGTTTTGTCTCTGTGAGCGGCGCTCAAGATCCGAGTAATCCTTATGGTAGTATGTGGCCAGCATCTCAAGCAGGCACGGCTCATGTTGAAGTAGAGATTTTAACTCTAAATGGAGCGCCGCCTCAAGCTCCATATGGGGATAATCCTGAGGAGCGTTTAAATTACATTGTTGATTTAGAGCAAAAAGAAGAAGCAATATTTGAGTTAAAATTACCTAGATTTTCTTATAGATATAAATACGAAGATGGAGAATATTCTACTTTTGCCCCATGGTCTGAAATTGGTTTTTCTCCAGGAAACTTTAATTACGATCCTAAAAAAGGTTGGAATACAGGTATGATTAATAATCTAAGGGAAATAAAATTAAAGAATTTTGCTTCTGCAGATATACCTAAAGATGTTGTTTCAATAGATATATTATACAAAGAAGAAACTTCTCCAAATATATATATTGTAGAAACTCTTACGCCGGTTGACGAAATTTCCGAAGAAGAAAGCGCTAACGCTTGGGGATTAAATGAATATAGAATAACTTCAGAAACTATAAAATCTGTAATTCCTTCTAACCAACTTTTAAGACCTTGGGATAATGTTCCTAAAAAAGCGCTAGGACAAGAGATGATTGGAAATAGAGTTGTATATGCTAATTACTTGCAAGGACATAATTTATCAAGTAGTATTCTAAAGTATAAACCAGATTTTAAAAGTTATTTTACAAGTTGGGGACCAATCGCCAATAATGAACCTAAAAAATCAATAAAATCTTTAAGAGAATATAAACTTGGAGTTGTATTCGCGGATAAATACGGAAGAGAAACGCCTATATTAACGAGTGGATCAGGTGGATTTAAATTAGACAAGTTAGACGCTCCTAATGCTAATAGATTAACAGCTGGTTTAAAAGGTGACGCTCCTAGTAACGTAGAGTTTTTTAAGTTTTATATAAAAGAATCTTCTAGCGAATACTACAATTTACCTATGGACCGGTGGTATACCGCTGAAGACGGTAACGTTTGGTTAGCATTTCCTTCTTCAGACAGAAATAAAGTTGATACTGAAACCACTTTATTTTTGAAAAAAGGAGACGATGATTCAGATACCAATCTTAATAAATATAAAATTTTAGCAATAGAAAACGAAGCTCCTATTTTTATTAAGACCAAGAGAACAAACATGGGGAGTGCAGAACACAATACAGGAGAGAGTGAGAGAGATAATGTGCAACGTTTATTTGGGGCTGACGAAGACGAACTTGAAAATATTCCTAGAGTTGGTGGTAATACTTTTGCGATAAGTTATTCAGGTGGTAACTTTGCTAGAACTAGTATGTCTGATTTAGACGATATTGTTGATGAATTATTTGTTTCGTTTTTAGATAGTAATAATAATTCTTCAAAATATAGAATAACAGAAATAACCGCTGATAGAACAGTTATTAATCCAAGTGATCCAGATGAAGATGGCAAACCTAAAAGTCCAGATCATTATTTTATAACTGTTGATGGTGTATTTGCTTCAGATATGGATTTTATATTTGATAATAAAAACGCTGTTAGTAGAATTAATGATGGGGTAAAAGTTAGATTTACAAAAGCTAAAATTGAAAATCATCCAAAATTTGAAGGAAGATTTTTTGCTAAAATAGCAAATGATGGGGAGATAAAACTTGATATAGAAAATACTATAGTAGAGTGGTCTGAAGGAACGCCAAAAATGGTATATTCGCTTTCAGAAGATTCAACTTTAATGAGTAGAAGTTTAGACGCGAGGAAAAATATACAATCATTCGGATTACCTACAGCGTCATATACCCATGGTACCGCTGCGTGGCATGAGGATAATTTACCGTATCTTTTCTCCAGAGAAAGTTATTTTACTAATAATAAAATAAACGAATCATGGCTTACTAAAGATATAGTTGGCGGATTGCATGATATTACATACAGCGATTACAACAATATAAAACCTAGTACATTACAAAGTGGGTTTGAAAGTGGAGTTTGGTTTATTGATAAATCAACTTTAAAATACGATATATGGCCTGCTGACAACACTCTTTACTGGCCAAAAATTGGAGGAAATACTACCACTACCCCAAATCAAACTCTTACTTATAATTTAGGTTTGACTAATACTAATGTAGCTCGAGGGATTCAACTATTTCCAGAAACAACTAGAATTTCTTTAAGTTTTGGTGGAATTCAAGGTATACGTAGTAAAGACGAATCGTTGATGGAACAAAAATTAGATATTTACAACGCTGGTAATAATATATTGGGCGCTTATCTAGATGAAGCTTTAGAAAATCCAAGTCAAATAACTACTTTTTTTGGTATAGGAGAGAGCAATCCACATCACAATGACGCTGGAACTACAAACTTTGTAAAAAATATAAGTCCAGGATTTAGTTTTAAATGGAAAGAAGATCCATCTGAAACTGTTTATACAATAGATGGTTCTGAAGAAAAATATCATAAACTGAGATGGGGTGTAGAGGATCATGGAATACTTGGGCTTAGCGAAGTCCTCAATGTCACAACCCTTAACAGACAACTTGGATCAGATTCGTACATAGGATCAGAATCAAGTTACCACAAACAGTGGAAATCTAATGTAAAAAGTAACAATCCCGATGAACCGACAATGGCGAATTGGAACCCTGCTGCTGGAATAGGAACTGATATGGTTGCGGGTAATAAAATAGGTGATACAAAGAATATAATTAGTTGTACTCCAACCGGAACACCAAGTATAGTAACTGTTAGCTCTGCGCATTTTAAACTCATAAAGTTAGGTATGACTGTTTATGATCTCGCTACACCTGGTAATTTCCCAAATAACTTCCCATATACCGCCCCTGTTACTGTAATAGATCTTGATGAAACAGATCTGAAAGTAACATTTTCGCAGGATTGGGGCTATATTACTGCTACCGCAAGAAATCTTGATATTGGTTTTACCATAAGAGTAATAGGCCATGATTTTACTACTGATCCCGCCGATGTGTGGATTAAGGTTGATAAAAACGAAGGTGCGTGTTCATATTGGGGTGGAAAATATCCCTTACACAAAGGAATGGGATTATTTGAATATAATAATGGCGATAATCAACCTGCTGATGGAAACGTTATTATTAAACAAGTTCACCCAGAGTCAGATGGCTATAGAATTCAATTAACTGGATATCATAAATCTCTTGTTATTGCTACTGAAATTGATCCAACTCCTACAGCCGGTCAACTAATTAGATTTGACCAAGTTGTTATGAATAGCGTTAGTAACTTTACAGAAACAAATACTTACAATAGAAGTAGTGATTGGGGCGTAAATGGTAATGGAGATTCTTATTGTGGTATTGGAGCTGTTGGATATGAACTTATACCAGTGACACCCCAAGAAGAATATCAAGATGGCGGAATATTACCCCCAAATCCTTATATATGGGAAACAGAACCAAAAGAACAAACTGAATTAGATATTTATTATGAAATAAGCGAAAGCAATCCAATAGACTTAAATTCAAACACAATGCAAGCCGCTATACCACTAGGATCGGTTGTAACTGCTAACGGTGGTGAAGGTTGGGAGGCTACCGCGATAGTAACGGTTATTTCTAACTCATCTGGAGTCGGTAGTATTATAAATGTTGATATAGCTGGTTATGTAGGGCTATATGATCCGGACTATCCATTTCCATTAGATTCTGGTAGTATTTTGACAATAACAAAACCTAACGGATCTTCTTTTGAAGTTGTAATTGAACAAGTGTTAGATATCACTGATAGGTATTCTAAAAGTTTTAAACTTAAAAGAAATTTATATAATTCTAATTATTTTTTAAATTGGTATAATTGTTACTCATTTGGTAACGGTGTTGAATCCAATAGAATTAGAGATAATTTTAATTTACCATATATTACAAGCGGTGTTAAAGTTTCTACAACGCTAAATGAAGAGTACAAAGAAGAAAGAAGAAAAAATGGTTTAATATATTCTGGATTATATAATTCTACTAGTGGGATTAATAACTTAAATCAATTTATTCAAGCAGAAAAAATAACCAAAGACATAAACCCTTCTTATGGTAGTATTCAAAAACTTCACACAAGAGACACTAATTTAATAGTTCTTTGTGAAGATAAAATATTAAAAATATTAGCATATAAAGATGCTTTATTTAATGCTGATGGGAATCCACAGTTAGTAGCTACAGATAAAGTTCTTGGACAAACAACACCTTTTATTGGTGAGTATGGTATATCTAAAAATCCAGAATCGTTTGCATCGGAATCTTACAGAGCTTATTTTACAGATAAAGTAAGAGGCGCTGTAATTAGATTGTCTAAAGACGGGTTAACAGCTATATCTGATCATGGTATGAAGGATTGGTTTAAAGATAATTTAAAGTTGTCAAATAAACTAATTGGTAGTTATGACGATAAAAAAGACGAATATAATATAACTTTAGAACAAACAAATGATGGTCCAACCACCGTCACGTTTAGAGAAGACGTAAAAGGTTGGGTGAGTTTTAAATCGTTTGTACCTGAAAACGCTATTAGTTGTGCTAACGAATACTATACGTTTAGAAACGGAAACTTATGGAAACATCATATTGAGGGTGTAGATAGAAATACTTTTTATGGATCTCATTCTTCTAATGATTGGTCTAGATTTACGGTTGTTTTAAACGATATGCCTGGTAGTGTAAAATCTTTCAAGACACTAAATTACGAAGGTAGTAATTCAAGAATTATAGCTAATTTTGTGGATAACCAATACTACAATCTAACACCAAGGGATGGTTGGTATGTTGATTCTATTTTTACAAATAAGGAATCGGGTAGTATAGATGAGTTTATAGAAAAAGAAGGAAAATGGTTTAATTATATAAAAGGACGAAACCCACAATCAGATGCAAGTGGATTAGTTATAAATTCTGATGGTAGTTCTTTGTTTGATCAAGCTAGCTTTGCGATACAAGGACTTGGAAGATTTCAAAGTAGTACTAATTTAACCGTAGTTGGATGTACAGATCCTTATGCGTCTAATTTTGATTCAGAAGCTATAGAAGATGATGGTAGTTGTATAATAACTGTAGAGGGTTGTACGGAAGTAAGCGCTACAAATTATAATTCTAATGCAAATACAGATAACTTCAGTTGTCAGTGGGAAGGTTGCACTGATAATGGCGCGTTTAATCCTACATCTTTTCCTGCTGAAGCTTTGGCTTATAGTGTTTTAATTGGAAATAACTCTAACCTTGTTAATGATGGTTCATGTATTGCTGTAGTAAATGGTTGTACAGATTCTACTGCATGTAACTATGATGCAACAGCCACTGTTGATGATGGTTCATGTACAGGTCTTTTAGGTTGTACAGATGCTACAATGATAAACTATAATGCCAATGCAACATGTGATGATGGTAGTTGTTATTCAAACGCTATAAATGGATGCACAGACCCAGCGGCAACTAACTATGACCCTTTAGCTAATGTAGATGATGGTTCTTGTTTTGCTATAAATGGTTCTATTGTCTCGTTCTTATCTAATACGCCTGGAGGTTATTTTAACGTAACTACGGGTACGCCAAATGTAATTAATCACAATTTGACCTGGGATTTTCCTCTTTTAACCGCGGGATCAACAAACTTAATGCCAAATGGTTACGAAATTAAGCATATGCCTGTTAGCGGTAATGGTGTCATCGGTGATTTCACGGCTACAAATTTTGCTGGAAATCTTATAGCAAGCACTCAGTTTGTTTTACCAACAGAGGATAATAACGGTAACACTGCTCTTAATCAATCCCACGTGTTTGACAATACTACATATTTTTCACCACCTACTCATATTCACTATAGAGTCAGATGGATAACAACTTATAATCAAACTCAATATTATGGCCCTTGGGTTGATGCGTGGGGAATCCAGCAGTAATTCATAATCTATAAAACTATGCCAATAGCAACATTAACATTCAATGATCCAATAAACTCTAGTCTCCAACTTGGTGACACGGTGCGTTATACGCCGGTGAGTACATCTCCTAATAGTAACATCTCAACATCTAACACATTACAAGATTTTGGGATTGTAAACAGTATAAGTGCAGATTTTTTAAGTATAAATGTTGTTTATAGTGCTCCAGCCACACCGCCCTCACTAGGCGATTATATAATGTTTGAAAAAAACAAACAAGTCAACACTTCTGGTGTAAAAGGCTACTACGCTAATATTAAATTTGTGAACAGTTCCAATAAAAAAGCTACTTTATTTTCAATAGGATCTGAGGTTTCACAAAGCAGTCAATAAAAAACACAAAATGGATAAAATTATAACAAGTTTTAATTTAGATTTATCTGATTTAACATCAAATGGCGAGACAAGAAGTTTTTCGGTTATTGGTGTAAATGGTGGTGAATTTACTTTAGAAGTGAGGGACAATACGACTGAGTATTATTACAATTTTTTTACAAATTCTTTTCAAGCAGCTAAAGCTAGTTTACAAGAAACTATAAGTGGAGGTTCTTTTCGAGGTTCTATATCTTTTCCAGCAGTTACCGGTAGTGATGATCAGTATGATATTTATTTATATGCAAAACATGGAACTAAACACGCTGACTATAGAGAGGTTAGATTTGGAGATGGTAGTTTGGATATAAACTCCTCTACAGGATCCAATTCTTTATTGTTACAGAAGGTAATTTATCAGTACTCAGCGATAACATTAACATTACAAGGCGTTTCTTTAAATTCAACAGTAACTGGTTCGTTCTTAACAGATACCATATCCATTGAAAGAGGCAAGGGCACAACTAGTAGCTTTTCTTTTACAACTACAGCTATACCTAGCACTTCTTATAAAATTTTAAAAGAAATAGCACCTTCTGACGCCTTAAGTTATATTGATGTCACAGTTGGTTCAGCGGCTCAAATATTACCAGGAGAAAATACCGCGTCTAGTACATTGTTTTATCAATGGCCTATAGACGATATTAGTAAAGTTGGGATAGGTAACAAAGTTCATGGTACCAACGTAACAAGTGGTACATATATAAATAACTACGAGGACACGGTAATAATAAACGAAGGCGCTGAAAACGAGAAAACAATTACAAATAATAAAGCTCCATTTAAAGACACTAAAGGTCTAAAGCCAACAGTAGTAAAAGGTTTGGTAACAGTGCAACCAGGTTCTATTGTTTTGAATCAACAAAATGCAGCCGCTCTAGCTGGAGATAGTATAAAAATTATTGCCGAAGGAGTTGGTCTTATTGGATTAATGTCAAGTTACGATGTTGTTTTTAGTGATTTAACAATTGAATTAACGCCTATAACAACAACTACGACTTCTGTTGTTAGTAATAGCACCACAGTTCCCGTTGCCTCGGTTAATGGTATTTTACCAGGCACTACAATTGTTAGTGGGATAGGTATAAATCCTAGTATAGAGGATCCAACCGTTATTAGTAGAAGTGTTACTAGTGGAGCTGGCGATATTGTATTGGATGGTGTACAAACTTTAGAGAGTGGGATAACATTAGCACTTAATGGAGTTGGACAAGTAGCAACTATAGCGGGTAGAATTGAAATTAAAAAAGCTGGGACAGCTAATCAAACCATATATTTTGATTTAGAAAAACTACTCTCAGTACATTAAAGTAAAAAAACAGTGAAAACTGTGATAATAAATATATAAAAAAATAATTATGATAGAACTAATTAAAGAGATATTATTTGGTGTTAATAATAACGATATACATCAAGCTGTTTTACCAGCATTAACAGCCGTAGCTGGCTTAGCGCAAGTGCTAGGTGGAATTGATTGGGGTGGGAAACGAAGGAAAGCATTAAACAGAGCTAGAGAAACATATAACGCACAAAAGGAAATCTACAAAGGCCTAGACACTAGCAATCCTTTTGCTGATCTTACAAATCCATATAAAAATCTAGAGAACACGATGGAGGATTTAACAGTTAACAAACAACAAGCCCAATTTCAAAACCAAGTATTTCAGCAGAACCAAGCTAACACTATGGCACAACTTAGGAGTGCCGCTGGAAGCAGTGGAGTTGCTGGTTTAGCACAGATAATGGCAAACCAAGCACAGACACAGTCTCAGAGAATAGCGGCATCAATAGGAGAGCAAGAAGCAGCTAACAGAAAATTAGCAGCAATGCAAGCCGCTAAACTTCAAGAAATGGAAGCTTCTGGTCAGTTTGCTACAGACATGGCTATAATGAAAGGAGATTTAACTTCTATGCAAATGGAACAAAGTAAACAAGCAACCTTACTAGGTATGGATGCCCAAGCTGTAACAGGCGCTCAACAAGTTATAACAGCCGGGAAACAAATGATGGGTAAAGGACTTGGTACTATAGCGAGCGCTGGTCTCGCGAAAGGGGGGTTTTTTGGGGGAAACTCACCTTCAGCAAATACCAACACTGGGGAAGACGATTCTAATAAAAAAGAAGGAGGAGAAAACTCTGATTCAGATAAAGGTGAAAATAGTTAATAGCAATAGATAATAATGAATAACAATAAGACTAATAAGTAATGGCACAATTTGGAAAAGCAGATATAGGTTTAATAAAAGCAACAGCAGGCGCTGAAGCGAGTAAATTTATGGATGATAGCGCGTTGGCTATAGGTAGTACTATAGGTCAAGTCATGGAACAGCAAGCTGAAAAAATGGCAACCGCGTTTCAAACCCAACAAAAGGAAGCTAAGAAAGCCGCTGAGAAATTTGAAAAAGATTTTAATGATGCTTACAAAATGCCCGAAGGTGGTGTTCCTCCTAAAATGATGAAAATATTAAATGAGGAGTTAATGAGGCATAAGTCTATATATGCAAGCGCTTACGGTAATAGCACTGAGTCTAAAGTTACAAGAGCTAAATCATTATCTGATTGGGGGGCTTTTGTGGAGAAATTTGATAATATGATTGGAGGTATACAATCTAGTCAAACATCAAAAGTAAGGCCAAAAGGACAGGATAATATTTCACATATGTCAGCAGCCGCAATAAGAAACATGGATAACCGCGTGGAATTTGGAGTAAAAATCGAAAAAGATGGTAGCGCATCTCCAGTTGTTGCCGTTGACAAACTTGGCGAACATCCTGGTGAGTTTGGGGATAAGAGAAATAATAGAATAAAAGAATTGCAAGCTCTACCACAAGTAGGAATTAACCCCGCGCTAAAAGTTGAATTAGAAAATCTGTTAGTGCAAAAGAAAGAGCATGAAGAAAAAGTCGTAAATTGGGGTAATTTAAACAAAGAAAAACCAACTGTAATAGATCAAATTAGTGGTTTAGAAGTATTTAATGAGGATAGGTATCTTGTTTATGGTAGTGATTTCCCAACATTTGGTAATGTTGACAAAGTAGATGGTAAAGCCATAGAGTTATATAGTAAGAACATAATAGGTGGTGGTGGGAGTAATGCTGCTAGTGATAATTTCCACAATAAACCGTTGAGTCTTCAACAGGAAAAACAAGACTTTAGTGATGGTCTTAAAGGAGAAGTTGATACATATGACGAGATGATGCATATGTTATATAGCGATTTTAGTGAAGATTTTGGTGATATAAATATTGGTACAAAAGAAAGACCGGAGATAGTTGGGAATAGTTTTGCCAACTTGTTTATAAATGAAATGGCTAAGACAACAGATGGTGAAATATTAAACTCAACATCAGATTCCTCGGCTACAAACATGAATGACATGTACACAGACACCGATGGTAATCCTTTACAAATACTTACAGAGGGGGAAGGTACTGTTGAATATGGAAGTCAAGATTGGTTAGCATTGTCTAAGGGTGAAAGAAAAGAATATTTAGAAAAACATTTAAGAGGTTATGATGCTAGTAATAATCACGATTGGCAGTCTAATACTGAGTGGTCTATAGATAAGTTTTCTAACTTTATGGCTAAGGTTAAAATAGAACATAAAGAGAATTTAAAGAGAGAGCATTTCGAAAAAAGCAATAGATATTTTAATAGCGGCGCTGGAGAAACATCTTATAGTACTGAACAAGAGGCTATGAAGCAAAAAAGAAAATCTTATAATAAAGTGGCTTTTGAAGTGGCTTTTCCAGAGTCAATGCTCAATTCAGATAATTTAGCTGAAAATTTACAAAAAGGAGGATCAATAGCAGAGGCTTTAAAAACTGAATTTAAAATGCACAAAAAAACAACAGAGGAAGACAACCGGGTTTTTGATTGGGACTTTAAAAACGATAGTGAATTAGAATTAAAATTACAACTGCAAGATGAAGATGAGGCTACGAAATACAAATTTGATTTTTCAAGCGAAAACTCTAGAGAAGAGTATTTAAGACTTAAAGAGTTGTTAGAAGAAGTTGGGGTAGAAGGTGAGTATCTAATGGAAATCCCAAATGACGTTAATGAGTGGGATGTTATTAGAAGCAAGGTAAACGTTTATCATCCACAAGGTCCCAATATCTTCGATCCAGCAGCTAATTTACCAATAGATAGTGAAGGAAATATAATTACTCAATAAATTCAATATAATACATGGCTGTAAAGACTAAAGAGGAATTACAAGAATACTTAAAAAATGAGCACGTACAGTGGTTTTTGCACAATGTACTTTCTCACGAATCTGATAGCATAGAAAAAGGTGGACTTGTAAATTATGGTGGCTTTAATCAAGGTGGTGGAAATTCCTCTGCTTTTGGCGCTGGTCAATTTATAGGTAGCACAAGAAAAGATGTTATCGACGCTTATGGTGTAGATGCTTGGTCTAATGATCTTAACGAGCAGCTAATGGCAACTATAGCTCTTTTAGATATGGACCGAGACTTAGACAAAGTAGCTAGCGGTGATTTTGAAAGTGTCTTTGGAGTTTCAGATCTTAAAAAAAATAAAAAAGGAGAAATGCTTGGTGGTTCTAGATGGCAAGCTTTTTACCCTAAAGGTCATAGAGACTATGTTAAAAGTTCAAAAAACTTAATAATATTAGGCGCAAGGCCAGAAGGTTGGAAAAATAAATACAACACGCAGTTATCAACCGCTGTTTATGATCCTGAATATTCTTGGAATAAAATAGATCCAAAGATACAAAATAAAAAAATTGAGTTATATAATAGAAGTTATAGCGATTCTATACCTGATTCTCTAAACGCAGCTGTACCGCAAATTCTTGCAAAGAAAGAACCTAAAACAACACAGCCATCTATTAGCGCAACAGAGGGGCTTGATATAGATCCTATAACAGCCGCAGGAGACCAAACTCAAACGCAAGATCCAACTGTAATACCACCTACAATAACACCTGAACCAATTATTACTGACCTACCAACTAAAGATGAATGGATTGAAAACAAATTAATTAAAGAGAAAGAAACAGAAGCGGTAGAAAAACAAGATCAAGAAAATATAATTAACAACGGTCAAACTATTGAGCAGGAGAAAGAAGAGGAAGTTGTTGAAAACGAAATAAAACAGAGTATAGAAAAAGACAAGGAAGATGAACTCCCTGGTTTACTACCTGAAGTAACAGTTACTGCGGATCCTGTTGTAGAAGAAGACGTTGTAGAAGAAGACGACGTTGTAGAAGACGTTGTTGAAGATGATGTTGTTGAACCTGAATTAATAAAACCAAAACCAAGTGATTTTCCCACATCCAGTGATTACATGAAAGCAAGGATGGAATACTATAAAAAACTTGAGGAACGTGAGGAGGCTAAAACTGCTGCTAGTAGTATAGATGTTGATACGGTGGACACAGAGCAAGAGGTTGTTCAAGATGACGAAGAAGTTATTCAAGATGATGTTAGTGACGAAACTATTACAGAAACTGATCAACCTGATACTACTATAGACAGTGAACAAGAAGTGGAAAGTGAAATCGTTGAAGAAGATGGAGATATTGAGATTGAGCTAGATGTTATTAATAATGACAGTACTACTACAACTATTCCAGTTACTATTGCTTCTTCAGGGTTTTCGCTAGAAGATTATGAGGCAGGTATGATAGCTACAGCACCACCTGGCACCACTAACGTGGTACTACCTTCTCAAACGCATCCATACGATCTTATACCAGACTTACCTAGTAGCAATTTACCGGGGATGGACGCTGTTGATAGCAATATCTTTGAATATGAGCTACAGGGAAAGAGCCGTGATGAATTATCACAAATGTTAAAACAAGCCGCAAACAATAAAGACGGCGAATTAGTAGGAGTTTTACGTGGATTGGGCGCGCTAGCCCCTGACGAGCTAGAGCAATTAAAAAAGGAAGAAGAAATAGCCCAAAAGAAACAAGCTGAAATCGATGCTAAATCTAATACTGGTGGTAATGAATATGCGGAAAATATAGCTTATCGTGATAGCATTAAAAAACAAAAAACAACAAACACTATAAATCTATTAAAAGAAAAATATCCAGATTTAAATTTTGATAGCGTTCGATCTAAAGAAGATTGGTTTGCTCTTAGCGCTAAACCAACAAAAGATGGTGGACTTGGGGCTGTAGATTTAATGAAGTCGTCTTTAGAATGGGATTTAACCATCGGACAGTTTGACGAGGTGCAGACTCAAACAATTAAAGAAACTAAAGACTCTGTGCGTGATAAAATATTAAAAGACCCAAATGGAGAAAACTCACGGTTCACTACTGAAGAAGAAATAGAACTAGCTGAAGGAGTTTGGGATTGGCTTACTCACGACTCAAGAGGTGGTGAAGCTGCGGATATTGACTTAGATGACATGGATTTAAAGATAAGCGCTTTAAACTTAATACCAAGATCCGAGTGGGTTAAACTTTATAACACACATCACTCTATTGCCGAAAGATCTGTGGACGCTATTGCTTCTACAGAGAGAAGACTAGGTGCTAGAGAGACTATTCTTAGTGAGGCGAGAAACCGAACATTTCCTAAGAAATTAAAAAGATTAGATCCCATTAAAAATGAAATAGTTGCAGATGGCATTGTGTTTGATAATGATTACGCTAATTTTGAAACGTCAGTAAATGAGTTTTCTGAAAGAAAAGAAGATTTACAAGAGGAGTTAGATTTACTTACATCTAAATATGGTAAATACCAAGTTGGAAGTGATGGTAAACTTTTTTGGAAGCAGAAAGAAATGATGAGCAAAGAAGACGCGAATAGATTAAATGAAATCAATGCGGCTATGGGTGGTTTAGAAGACGATAGAGGATTAATTAAAGCAAAGAGAAAAAGTTTAATATTCGAGCAAGAAAGAATGAATAAACTTAGAGCTGATTATAATGACCAATGGGAAGGTCTAGTAGCTGATTACAATTGGAATATACAAAAAGAACAGTTTAACCCAGCTTTTACTGCTACTCAAGAATGGATGGATTGGAATGAATCTATAAAAAACAACTTTGGCAAGACAGCCGACGTCTTAACAACATTTGGAGAGGAATGGTTAAGATTAAAAGTACTCACTAAAGGTATAAATCCAGCGACATTAAAAGCGGGTTTAATAGCTACGACTGGTACGCTTATGGCTGATCTCACTGCTGAAAGTTGGGAGCATAGTGTATATAAATATCCTCCGCATGACACAAATGAGTACAACGAGGGATATTCGCATACCGGAACATTTTTTGATATGTTGAAGAATATTGCAACGCAAGACCTTCTTCCAACATCACAAGATAAGACCGGTGATATAGTACAGCATAGTAAGATGGATTTGGAACGTCGTGCTGAACTTGATGAGAAATATGGAAAAGGAGGAAGATTCGCTGTTGAGCTTTATGATAAAATGGCTCCTGGATGGGCTGGTGGTAAAGGTAACTGGAGTATGTATTCTACTAGCAAAACATTTGCAGAGCTACTACCATACACCATGAATATAATGGCAGCTTACAGAGGTGCGACAGCTCAATCTGCTAAATTTGGTAAAATAAATGCAAAAGGTAAGTGGCAAGCTAATACAAAGGGAATTTTTGATGGTAGATCAAAAATAGCAAAACAACTTGGTGTTAACAAGGGTATTGGTAAGAAAATAGTTAGCTCTTTAAACAAAGAGTGGTTAACTTCTCCAGCTATGATGGGTCGGTTAAACATGCTTAAAGTAAATCACAAGATGACGTTTTTTGATAATTATGCTGATGGAAGAGCTAGGGGTCTAAGTACCTCGCAAGCGTTTAGTTATGGTAATTGGTTATCACTTGCAACTGGTTTTTCGCAAATGATAATGCCTGATTATAATTGGATTAAAAGCACGGCTGGTAAAAATATAATAAATAGTTTAACAAACTCATTGAAAACTGGCTCATACGAAACAGTTGGAAAAACGGTTGGAAAAATAGCCAAAGAATCAGCAAATCGAGCTGCTTTCAAAACCGCAACTAAAAACCTCCTTAAAGAGTATGCAGAAGAAGAAATTGACGTTGGACTGCAAGACATCGTTAAAAGTTCATATTTAGCAAATCATTCTCCGGAGATATTTGATGTTAACATGCAAGCGGAAATATTGTCGGCCACCACAGTGTTGACAGTTCCGCTTGGTAGTATTAGTGCAGTAAGGACGCGTAACAACGTAAGAAATAAGGTTTACAAGCTTTTTGGTGATAAAGGCGCAGAGATTATAAGAAACGCTCAGCAAGAAGCAAGCGTAATCCAAGAAAAAATAAACAAAACTGGTAATAGTAAAAAAGACAAGATACTTAGAAAAGAGCTTATAAAAGAGCAAAATATATTAGAAAAGCAAATTTCAGAAGCACAAAGAATTCGCGCTGCTATAAACGTCTCTCCTGACAACGTTACCGATACACAAATAGATCTACTAGTACAAAAGCAAAAACTACTAGATAGAAAAAGTAAGTTAAACAAAAAAGATAAATCTCTATACGAAGTAGAGATAGAGAAAATAAACAAAGAATTAGTTTCTATAGATGATCAGATAAAAGAGCATTCTTCTAGCAATTATCACGATAAATTATATACAGCTCTTTTAAAGGGAGCTAAAAAACTAGCACCAGCCCTTGGGTTTACTTTAAAGCATATTTCTGTAGATGAAGAAACTTATCGTATATCAGTAGAAAAAGAAAAAGAAGCTTTACATAAGAGAAATTTAAAGAAACGTAAGGAAATAGAAAAAATACGTAAAAGTAACAAAACTAAAATTCAAAAGCAAAAAGAAATAACTGCTATAGAAAAAACTATAGAGGCAGATAGAGTTTCGTTTGATAGTCCTGGCCATATAAAGTATCAATCCGGTCCCAACGGCGAGCATCATATAATTATTAATGAAAACGCTGCAAAGTGGTTTGGTAACGACGCTGTGGTTTTACACGAAATGCTGCATGTTATGCTGTGGAAAACAATAAATAATCATCATAAAGCAAAAAATCTAAAAGGCTTAGCATATTTACTTAAAAAAGAACTTCAAGGAAATCCAGATAAGTACGCACATCATGGTTATGTTATTGGGATGAAAAAAGGTGATAATGTTAGTGGTAAATTTGATCAATATAAATTTGACAAAGAAGTTAACAATATGGCTTTTGATGAAATGTTTACTGTGTTTCTAGAGGCTTTAGCACAAGGTGACATATCAGTTAAGGGTAACGTTATAACAAAGATAGGTGATGTTATTAGAAGAATGTTTAGAGCACATGGTATAAACTTTACGATAAAAAGCCATAAGGGTATGGTAAATTTCCTTAGAGATTTTCAAAAAGAAATGGTAGACGGAAGATTTAGCTTTAATGAAAAAACTGGGCAACAAGAGCTAAGTGAGGGTATGATGAAAATACTTAACGAAGGACTTGATTTAAAAGTAAGCCAAAGCGCTATTGATAAGGCTAACCAGTGGGAAGCTAGAATGATGGGAGAATATGGTATAGATAGATGGGATTTAGATAACCCTAAAATAGCTAAATCAATTGTTGGTCAAAAAGGTAGGACTAATATATATAAAGACAAAAAAATACAATCAGACTTAAAACTAAGCGAACAGACAAGAAAGATAGTAGAGGAAAATGAAAAAATAAGAAAATTAATTTTAGAAGAAGGAATAACAAGGGATGGGAAAATAGTAGCATCTGAAGATCTTGTAACTAGATTAGTAGAAAATAATCTTGCTCTAGCTGTTTCTCTTGGTAATTTTGCCGCTCAAAACCCTAAAATAATGGGACTGGAAGAAGGAAAGAGAGTTACTGCTGAGCAGTTTATATCTGGCTACTACCTGCAGTTAAGCAAACTAGCGGGGACGTACGACGCTTCTATTAACGAGTTTGGTCAGTATTTAAATACAATATTACCTCTACGTTATGGTAATATACTTGAGGCGGAAAAGCAGGGGGCTATGGAAGGAGCTCAAGGTTTAGATTTTATTCCAGAACCAGCAGATGATACTGACGACGATACTAGTACTCCAGATGATGTTTATACTGGTCCTAAGATTGACACCGCTGAGAGACTAGGTGTGAAAGATAAGACCAAAAAATTTATTGATAAAAGCTTAAAGCAAATAAAACAATTAGAAGACCTACAGGTCAAAATGTCTGAAAAGCAAGATGACAAAACCGCTTTAGAAATAGCTGAATTAACAGCAGATCTAGA
>Ga0098052_1001141_pt1 | contig 16755 bp, 12 predicted proteins | sample 15_taG_FD_81591 | JGI IMG/M metagenome (GOLD analysis project Ga0098052, IMG submission 81591) | Marine viral communities from the Subarctic Pacific Ocean - 15_ETSP_OMZ_AT15312 metaG | ecosystem: Environmental > Aquatic > Marine > Oceanic | place: Pacific Ocean | collected 2015-01-18
CACTGGGAAAACGAAGTTGAAGGATTAAAATCTGATCAAGATAGTTTAAATGAATATTATAGACAATTTCCTCGTACAGAACAACATGCTTTTAGAGATGAAACTAAAAACAGCTTATTCAACTTGACTAGGATATATGATCAAATTGATTACAATGAAGAACTAAATAATATATCAGCTGTAACTAAAGGTGGTTTTGTTTGGGAAAATGGGATTAAAGATACTAAAGTATTATTTGTTCCCAATAATGAAGGAAGATTTTTAATATCTTGGGTTCCTCCTAGGAGTGTTCAAAACAAAATAATTATAAAAAATGGAATTAAATATCCAGCAAATGAACATATTGGAGCATTTGGATGTGATTCTTATGATATCAGTGGCACTGTGGATGGTAAAGGATCTAATGGATCGCTTCATGGACTAACTAAATTTTCGATGGAAGACGCGCCACCAAATCAATTTTTCTTAGAGTATATTGCAAGACCTCAGACTGCTGAAATATTCTTTGAAGAAATCTTAATGGCATTAATATTTTATAGTATGCCAATTTTGTGTGAAAACAATAAACCTCGTTTTTTATATTATTTAAAAAGAAGAGGATATAGAGGATTTTCTATGAACAGACCAGATAAGATATGGAATAAATTATCTATAACAGAAAAAGAAATTGGTGGAATACCAAACTCTAGTCAAGATATAAAACAAGCTCACGCGGCTGCAATAGAGTCATACATAGAAGAACATGTTGGACAAATTGGAGATACATATGGAGATATGTACTTTCAAAAAACTTTAGAAGATTGGTCTCAGTTTGATATAAATAATCGAACTAAACATGATGCTTCTATTAGTTCGGGATTAGCTATAATGGCTTGTAACAAAAATAAGTACAAACCAATAGCTGATCGAGTTATGAAGCAAGTTGACTTTGGTATAAAAAAATATAATAATAAGGGAGTTTTCTCTAAAATAATAGAATAAATGCAAATAACTACTTATAATGGCAGTTCTTTTCCAGATCAGGTTGTACCTGACGAAGTTAAAGCTAGTTTAGACTACGGAAGGCAAGTTGGTAGAGCAATTGAAGGAGATTGGTTTAGCGGCACGAGAACTGGTGTATCTGGTAGATACAACACTAATTACAATAATTTTAGAGATCTTAGATTATATTCTAGGGCTGAACAATCTGTTCAAAAATACAAAGATGAATTAGCTATAAATGGGGATTTGTCTTATTTAAACTTAGACTGGAAACCAGTTCCTATTATTCCTAAATTTGTGGATATTGTTGTGAATGGTATGGATAGCAAACTATATGAAGTTAAAGCTTATGCTCAGGATCCACAGTCATTAAAAGAAAGAACAAAGTATGCTGAGACTTTGTTAAGAGATATTCAAGCTCAAGAATTAATTGATCAAATCCAACAAGTAGTAGGAATGAATATGTATTCTACTTCTAACCCAGAGGATCTACCTCAAAACAAAGAAGAGTTAGATGTACACATGCAATTAAGTTATAAGCAATCTATAGAAATAGCAGAAGAAGAAGCTATAAATAATACACTAGCTTTTAACAAGTATGATTTAACCCGTAGAAGAATAGCAGAAGATCTAGTTGTGTTAGGTATTGGAGCTGTTAAAACTAACTTTAACTTGTCAGAAGGTGTAGTAGTGGATTATGTAGATCCTGCTAACTTAGTTTACTCTTACACAGAAGATCCTAATTTCCAAGATTTATGGTATGTAGGGGAAGTTAAATACATAAGTTTACCTGAGATAAAAAAAGAATTCCCTCAATTAACACCAGAAGAATTAGAAAGAATACAGCAATATCCAGGCAGTAGAAGTTATAATTATCAATTTAACGGAAGAAGAGATGGTAATAGTATAGCAGTATTGTATTTTGAATACAAAACTTATAGTGATCAAGTTTTTAAAATAAAAGAAACTGCTACTGGGTTAGAAAAAGCACTAGAAAAACCAGATACTTTCAACCCTCCTAAAAGTGACAAGTTTGATCGTATAGTTAGATCTATAGAAGTGTTATATGAAGGAGCTAAGATATTAGGTCATGATATGATGTTAAAATGGGAGTTAGCTAAGAATATGGTTAGACCAGAAGCAAATCTTGTTAAGGTTAATATGAATTACAATATATGTGCTCCTAAAATGTATAAAGGAAGGATTGAATCACTTGTAGGTCGTATGACTGGTTTTGCCGATATGATTCAACTGACACATCTCAAGTTGCAACAAGTATTAGCTAGGATGGTTCCTGATGGGGTATTTCTAGATGTAGATGGTTTAGCAGAAGTAGATCTTGGCAATGGTACTAATTATAACCCAGCTGAAGCCTTAAATATGTACTTCCAAACGGGTAGTATATTAGGTAGATCAATGACTCAAGATGGTGGAGCTAATCCTGCTAAAGTTCCTATACAAGAATTGCAGAGTTCAAGTGGAGGTGCAAAAATGCAAAGTTTAATCCAAACTTATCAGTATTATTTACAGATGATGAGAGATGTAACAGGATTAAATGAAGCTAGAGATGGTAGTATGCCAAACGAAAAGTCTTTAGTAGGATTGCAAAAATTAGCAGCAGCTAATTCAAATACTGCTACTAAACATATTGTACAAGCTAGTTTATTCTTATCAGCTAAGATATGTGAGAATATATCTTTTAGAATATCAGATGCCTTAGAATATCCTTTAACAAGAGAAGCGTTGAGAAACAGTATAAGTTCTTATAATGTAGGAACATTGGAAGATATGTATAGTTTGAATTTATATGAATTTGGTATATATTTAGATTTAACACCAGATGAAGAAGAAAAAGCTCAACTAGAGCAAAATATTCAAATGTCTATACAACAAGGAGGAATTGATTTAGAAGATGCTATAGAATTAAGGGAGATAAAAAATCTAAAACTCGCGAATCAAGTTCTTAAACTAAAAAGAAAACAAAAAGCAGCACAAGACCAAGCTAATCAAGAAGCTCAAATAAGAGTTCAAGCAGAAGCAAATGCAGAAGCTGCTGAGCGAGCGGCTATGGCGGAAGTACAAAAACGACAAGCTATTGCTGAAACAGAATTACAGGTTGAACAAGGTAAGAGTACTTTTGAAATAAAAAAGATTGAGCAAGAAGCTGTAATAAAGAGACAGTTAATGGAGATGCAACACCAGTTTGATTTAGAGTTAAAACAAATGGAAGTTGATAGAATGGTACAAAAAGAGAAACAAATTGAAGATCGCAAAGATAAAAGAACAAAGTTAGAGGGAAGTCAACAAAGTGAGATGATAACTCAAAGGCAGATGGATGGTCCACCTGTAGATTTTAATGCAAAATACAGTGATTTATTATCGCAGTAACTATTATTAATTATTATATTATATTATGTCAGAAGAAATAAAAGAAACAACCGGAGGAGAATTAACTCAAGGTGAATTTAAAATTAAGAAAAAACCAGGACGTCCTAAGAAGTTAATTAAACAGGGTGAAACTGTGAAAATAAACGTAGAAAAACGAGAAAATGCCGTTCAAGAGCCTGAAACAAAGAAAGTTGTGTTACAGTCTGAAGAGAAGAAGAAAGAACAAGACGTGGAACTGCAAGAAGTGGGATCAACACACGAAGAAAAAACTGAAGTAAAAGACAATCCTATAGTAGAAGTATTCGAAAAAGATATACCTACAAAAAGTGAAGAATTAGAAAAACAACCCCAACGAATAGTAGAACTACCTCAAGATTTAAAGAAGTTAGTGAACTTCATGGAAGACACAGGAGGTACTTTACAAGATTATGTTAGATTAAATAAAGATTATTCAACAGTAGATGATAAAACATTACTAAGAGAATATTATAAAAATACTAAACCACATTTAGAAGTAGATGAAATTGAATTCATAATGGAAGATAATTTTAGTTATGACGAAGATGTGGATGAAGAGCGAGATGTTAAGAAGAAAAAACTCGCTATGAAAGAAGAAATTGCAAAAGCCAAAAACTTTTTGGAAGAGACAAAGAGTAAATACTATGAAGAGATCAAGTTGAAACCTTCAGTTACTCAGCAACAGCAAAAAGCTATGGATTTTTTCAATAGATACAGTGAAAAACAACAACAACTAAACAAGCACAAAGAAGAGTTTGCAAGTAAAACTAAAGATTACTTTTCTGAAAATTTCAAAGGTTTTGAGTTTAATTTAGGAGAGAAAAAATTTAAGTATAATGTAAACAATGTAGATGATTTGGTAAAAGATCAATCAGAATTTCAAACTTTAGCTAAGAAGTTCTTAAATGAAGAAGGAGAAATTATAGATCATGAATCATATCATAAAGCTTTATACGCTGCTAAAAACGCAGATACTATTGCTAATCATTTTTATGAACAAGGTAAAGCCGATGGAATTAAAAATATGGTTAATAAATCTAAAAATATAGAAGCTTCTTCACGTCCACAAAACAATGGAGAAATATATATAAATGGATTAAAAGTCAAAGCGGTTAATGGTGTTGATAGTTCTAAACTGAAAATACAAAAAAGAAAATAAACTAAAAACTAAAAAAAATGAGTTTTGTAACAGGCGGGAGTTTTCCCGCATCAATTATTCCAGCGCAAAAAAAGATGGCGTTGGAAACAAACTTTCTAGACTTCAATAACGGAGCTAATGATTTTGCACAGCAATATCTACCTGAGCTTTATGAAGCAGAAGTAGAAAGATACGGAAATAGGACTTTGTCTGGTTTCTTGAGAATGGTTGGGGCTGAAATGCCTATGACTTCAGATCAAGTTATATGGTCAGAACAAAACAGACTTCATGTAGCTTACAAAGGGTTATCTTCTGCTATTACTGTAACAGGTGCTGGTCTTACTTATGAAATTGAAGTTGAACCAGACATTAGTGACACTGGTTTAGGTGGAGCTGCTCAAACTAAACATGCTATTAGAGCAAATCAGACTGTATTGCTTTCTGATCAAGCTACAGGTTTAGTTACTGCTAAAATGTTAGTTGAAACTGTAACTAATACTGAATTTAAAGGTAGATTATATGGACTTGCTGCTCTTCCTGCTGGATTAGTTGGAACTGCTAATATCAATCTATTTGTATATGGTGCTGAATTTAAAAAAGGTACTAATGGAATGGTTGGATCTATTGAGCCAAACTTTACTCAGTACTCTAACAGACCTGTAATTATCAAAGATAGATATGAAATCAATGGTTCTGACACCGCTCAAATTGGTTGGGTTGAAGTTGCTACTGAAGACGGGACATCTGGATATTTATGGTATCTAAAAGCTGAATCTGAAACTAGATTGAGATTTGAAGATTATCTTGAAATGCAAATGGTTGAAGGTATGGATGCTAAAACCGCTGCTGGTGCAGCAACTTCGTTGAGTAGTCAAGACTATGAAGGATCACAAGGTATGTTTGCTGCTATCGAAGATAGAGGTAATGTATACTCTGGATTTTCTGGTGCTGCTGCTCCTGGTTCAGGTGCAATGGGAGATTTTGATGAAATCCTTAAAAACTTAGACAAACAAGGTGCTATTGAAGAAAACATGCTTTTCTTAAGTAGACAAACAGCTCTTGATTTTGATGATATGATTGCTGCTATGGCAGGTGGAGGTTATGCTTCTACTGCTTCTGCTTCTTACGGTCTTTTTGACAATGAAGCTGAAATGGCATTGAACTTTGGTTTCTCTGGTTTTAGAAGAGGTTCTTATGACTTCTACAAAACTGATTGGAAATATCTAAATGATGCTTCAACTAGAGGTATGGATAAAGCTATTGATGGTGTTTTAGTTCCTGCTGGAACTTCAACAGTATACGATCAAATGCTAGGTTCAAACATCAGACGACCATTCTTACACGTAAGATACAGAGCTTCTGAAACTGAAGATAGAAGATTTAAAAACTGGATTACTGGTTCAGTTGGAGGAGCTTATACTTCTGATTTAGATGCAATGTCTGTACACTTCTTATCTGAAAGATGTTTAGTAACTCAAGCTGCAAATAACTTCGTGTTATTAAAAGGAGCTTAATTAATTATTAACATTTTAAAATAGAAATTATGGCTTTAATAAAAATCAAAACAACTGACATAACAGAATCAGACATCATTTGTGATGTTGACTTTCCGTTAGTACTAAATCCAGTAGCTGTAGATAGATTCACAATGGCAATTACCCACCCAACTTTAAGTACTGTGGAGGTATTTTGGCAAACGAATCTAGCTAGTACAGATACTACTACTTTAGTAGCGAACCAAGAACTGAATGCTGCTTATGAAGCTGGCATTGCAGATCCTTATCACGTTCCTGTATTTTCAGGAATGGATGATGATGGTACGCCACATCCGCTAATTAGTTATACATTAGCATAAAATAATAAGATCCCGCTTCGGTGGGATCTTTTTTAATTATTATATTATATTATATATTATGGAAATAAATGAAGAAATAGATGTGGTAGAATCTAAAAAACAATGGGAATATAAAGATAGAAATTATTATTTAATGAATAATAAAAATCCTTTAACCTATACTCTACCAAGCAAACACTCAAGAAGATATCCATTAGTCTGGTTTGACCCAGATAGAGGTTATGAAAGAGAGTTAAGATACGCGACTAATCAAGAAAGTATTTTTGTAGACGAACAACAAGGACAAGTAACATTAAGACATGTTGTATTTAACAATGGTCATTTAATGGTGCCTAAAGAAAAAAGAAATCTACAAGAATTTTTAGAAAAACATCCTCACTATAATTTAATATTTACTGAGCATGACCCTGAGGTTAATGCTGTGTATGATGTTGAAAATTTAGAAATGGAAGTGATAGCTATGAATGTAGCTATGGAAATGGAAGTTGATTTCATGGAGGCTATAATGCGAGTAGAAATAGGTTCTGCAGTTAGCAAAATGAGTACTAAAGAATTAAAAAGAGATACTCTATTATTTGCTAGAAGAAATCCTGAATTATTCATAGATTTAGCTAATGACGAAAACGTACAACTAAGAAACTTTGCTATTGTAGCTACAGAAAGTAATATAATAAAACTTTCAAGTGATAATAGAAGTTTTACATGGGCTAGTAATGGACGTAAATTAATGAATGTTCCTTTTGATGAGAATCCATATTCAGCTATGGCTGCGTGGTTTAAGACAGATGAAGGTTTAGAAGTTTACAAATCAATAGAGAAAAAGCTCAAATAACAAGTGATTATATAAAGGGTGGTTAACGCCACCCTTTTTTTTTAAAAATATTAAAATGGCAATAAACGTAAACACGGTATATACTACAGTACTTAGTATCTTAAATAAGGAACAACGTGGCTATCTAACTCCTTACGAGTTTAATCAATTAGCAACTCAAGTTCAGCTAGAGATATTTGAAAACTTCTTTGAGGACTATAACCAATATACACGTATGCCTAAAACAGATGTAGAATTCGCATCAAGAATGGATCATATACATGAAGAATTCCAAGTGTTTGAAAAATCAGAGAATGCTTCTAATGTTCCAACTACTAATGTTTATAACCAACCTTTAGATTTACACAGATTTGGATCTGTAAATTATAACAAAGGGTTAGGATCACCAGAACTAGAAATAGTCAGCGCTAGAGATTATACCCAACAAACTTTATCTCCAATTACAAAACCTTCACTAAGTTTCCCTATAGCTAAACATAAAGAAGATAAGATAACTGTATTTCCTGCAGCGTCTACATTTGCTGCTTCTGATGTTACATTTAACTACATTAGAAAGCCAAACGACGTGAGATGGGGCTATACAATAGGAGGTTTAGATCAATATATTTATGATCCAACCAAAGCATCTAGTTTAGTGGCTAGTAGTAGTCTAATGAGTTCTGTCACTACTCCTGGAACTGGTGGTGCTGATGGATCGTACGTATATGAACCAGCTATATCTAGTGGTGGTGGAACAGATGGTAAAATAACTATAACAATATTTGGTGGGAACGTTACTGCAGCGGTAGTCTCTGCTAGTGATGTCGGCTATGGATATAACGTTGGAGATACTATAACTTTTAGTGGTGGTGGATTGACACAAGCGCTAGTTATAACTTTACAAGCATCAGATTTATTACAAGGTACAATGTATTCTACTAATTTTGAAATTAGTGACAGTCAACAAACAGAGGTAATATTAGAAATACTTAAGTACGCAGGTGTTGTAATAAGAGATCCACAAATTGTTCAAGCTGCAGCACAAGAACTTGCTGCAAACGAAGCTAATACTAAAAGATAATAAAACATGGGACTATTAACTGAAACAAACGCGCAGTATTATTCTGGGCAACAAATTTTCAATGCTATTACAGGTAGTAACATAACATGTACTTTCAACACTGATCTTGTTGCTACAGTGGCACATGTATCTAATGCTAATTATTCTGTTACAAAAAATGGTGTACTATTAGTAGAAACAACTGATTATAGTTTATCTACTACAGTTTTAAATCAAATAGTTCTTGTAGCACCATTAATACCTACTGATCAAGTTATAGTTACCTTAATCCAACCAGCTATTGAAGCTAATTATGGTAGTTATGAATATATAAGTTTAACTGATGTTGTAAATAATTTTATGGTGGCTTATGTAGGTTTAGATAAGTTAATACCTAGAGTCAAAAGGTCAGATGTAATATTCCATGCAAAAAGAGGTTTACAAGAGTTTAGTTACGACACTTTAAAAAGCATTAAGTCTCAAGAACTAACTATTCCTCCTAACTTATCTGTACTTATTCCACAAGATTATGTAAATTATGTTAGATGCTCTTGGATTGATGATGATGGAGTACAAAGAATAATTTTTCCTGTAAATAATATTACTTCTTCCCCAACTGAACTACCAATTCAAGATGCACAAGGAGTACCTACTCAGGATTCTTTTGGACAAAACACAGAAGCTGAACAATCTATAACAGAAGAGAGATGGGATTCAGACAATCCAGATAATCTTACGGGTCAATTAGATGTAAACAATACGAATGTATGGGATTATGCTTGGTGGAAATTAGCTTATGGCAGACGTTATGGATTAGACCCTCAATATTCTCAAGGAAATGGGTGGTTTCAAATAAATGAAAGAACTGGTAAGTTTAGTTTCTCAAGTGATTTAGCGAATAAACTTATAGTATTTGAATACATTTCTGATGGACTAGCTTATGACATGGATTCTAAGGTGCCTAAGATGGCCGAGGATGCACTATATGCTCATATCAACCATTCTATACTATCTTCACGTGCTAACACTCAAGAGTACATTGTTCAACGATATAAAAGAGAAAGATCAGCTAAATTAAGAAATGCTAAAATAAGATTATCTAACATTAAATTAGATGAAATAGTTCAAGTATTTAGAGGGAAATCTAAATGGATTAAACATTAATCATGGCAGAAATAAGAAATACTTTTGTTAAATCAAAAATGAACAAGGACTTAGACGATAGATTATTGTCTAAAGGAGAATATAGAAATGCGGAAAATGTTCAAATAAGTAGATCTGAAGGAGAAGATGTAGGAGCATTGGAGAATATATTAGGTAATAAATTTATCACTAATTGGAGTTTAAATACAGTTGGTAATTTAGAAATTATTGGTTATACTATAGAGGAGAAAAATGATAGAGCTTTCTTTATGGCTACTAATTACACAGATGTATCTTCTAACGAGCTGGATAATCCTGCTCCTTATGGTGCTGCTTGTTATATATTAATGTTTGATAACAGAGCGGTTTCCCCAGGAGATAGGTATAAAGTATTAGTAGAAGGTAGATTTCTAAATTTATCTAAAACTCACCCGATATATGGAATAGATTTAATAGAAGAACTTTTGTTTTGGACTGACAATAGAAATCAACCTAGAAAAATTAATATTACAAAAGCTATTGCGAGTTCTACCCATTACACAACTGAAGATCAAATATCTGTAGCTAAATACTATCCTTATCAAGCCCCTTATCTATATGATTATATAACACTAGAAAACGTTTCACATGTTGGTACATTCACCCAAAGTGCTACTGATGTAACAGATTTACGAATAGGTATGGAATTAAAATTACCATATGTAAATAATTTACCAATTTTCGTAAGAGAAATTGATTATACCGCTAATGAATTTGTAACTTCTCAAGTGTTATCCCCTGCTTTATCTGGAGCAACAGTGGATTGTTATTTTCCAACATCTAAAAATGTTACCGAACCTTTCCTTACACCTAGTTTAGCTGCAGACTTTGTGAGTACTACTGTAGTTGCACCTTTTACAATAACATTTACTAATCCTATTTCTGCTTTAGGTATATCGGCCAACATGAAAGTATCTTGTCCTGGCAATATAAATGAAACTGTACTAACAATAAGTAATCCAACTCCTACCACAGTGGTAGTTGATAAAGATATAACTACTGGAGTTAACACTGTAGCTGCTCTTGACAAAATAGAATTTTCTGATCCTAATCCTAATTATACTAGTAGTTGGCCAGGTGATCCCACGTTTTTATCAGATAAATTTGTAAGATTTGCTTATAGGTTTAGATTTGAAGATGGAGAATATTCTGTTATATCTCCATTCACTCAACCAGCCTTTATCCCTAAACAAGATGGATATATAAGATCTGAAATTGGGAATGGGGCTAATGCAACAAACTATATATCACAAGAAGAACAAATAAGAGCTAGCACTATAGTGAGTTTCTTTGAGAATAAAGTTCAAAGTGTAGAGGTTAAAATACCTACACCTTATGCGGTAAATGAATTGGCAAGTAAGTTAAAAATTTCAGATTTAGAAATACTATATAAAGAATCTGACGGGTTAGCTATACAAGTATTGGAAACTATATCAGTAACTGATTCATCTATAACTGGTAATAGTAGTACAGTATATAGCTTCGATTATCAATCTAGACGACCGTTTAAAACCTTACCAGAAAGAGAAACTTTAAGAGTTTTTGACAAAGTTCCAATAAGAGCAATGACTCAATCTACTAGTGGTAATAGATTAATATATGGTAATTTTATAGATAAGCATACACCTCCAGAAAACTTAGATTACAGTGTTCAAATATCTCCTAAGATTAGATTAATAACTAGTAATACTAGTTTTTGTACAGTAGCTTACCCTACACATAATGTAAAACAAAATAGAACTTATCAAATTGGAATTGTACTAGCTGATAGATATGGTAGACAATCAGATGTTGTCCTATCTTCTATCACGGATTATCAATATGAAGTTGGTGGAGAAAACTATGATAGCTCCACTATTTTCAACCCATACAAGTCTGCAGATGATAACACTATTCCTCAAAATTGGTTTGGAGATTCGTTAAAAGTATTATTTAGAAGTGAAATACCTAGTTCTGTTTCCTATGCTGATGGTTATCCTGGTTTATATAAAAGTGGTACTTATACAGCAGTGGTAACACCGGCAGTAACTTCTAGTGATAATATTGTTGTTTCTAGTTTAGACCCTAATATAGCCGTAGGAGATATTATAGATTTAGGAGGTGGAACAGTTGTAAGTATAAAAGCTATTGATACTGTTACTAACACTATAACTGTTTCTTCAAACGTGACTATAGCTATTGATACTACTATTACTATAAATGGTCCAGAAAACAAACTTGGTTGGTACAGTTATAAAGTTGTAGTAAAACAACTTAAACAAGAATATTATAACGCATATCTACCTAATATACTTTCTGGTAGTCCAAATAGTATTAGTAATAATTATGATGAATCTTACACTACTTTATTTAGTGATAATATAAATAAAATACCTACGGATTTAGCAGAAGTTCAACCTGAACAAACGCAATTTAGAACTAGTGATACTTTACTATACCCTCGAGTTGCTGGAACAGGAACTACAAGTTATAATATTCAATACAACTTAGGTGAACATTATATCACAGCAGACACTATAGGTAAATTAGCTGATATAAGCCCTTCTGGATTCGCAGTTGGACCACCATATGCAGCTACTGGAATTTATAACCCAGCTAGTAATCCCCCTATAGCGCGATTAAGTACTTACAATAAACAAATTGGTGCAGAATATACTGCTACTTATTCTACGCTAGCTATTGCAGAAGTTGATCCTTTAGAGTCTAGATTACAAATATATTATGAAACTTCTACAAGTGGATTAATTTCTGAGTTAAATATTGCGATTGATGCAGGTAGTAGTGCAAATCCAGTTGCTCCAGATCCACCTTATCCAACAGTTCCTAGTTAAAATAACAAATATGTCAACAGTTATAGAAATAGATTTTTTTAATACATTTTTACTAAAAAAGATAAGATCAGCCAACTTTGATGAGGTGTCAGCTTTTCCTGGTGTTGCTTATCCTGGTGTGTTAGATGTAACAGGAATTGCAAGTACTGATTATAGTGAAAAGAATTATTATATAGAAGAATCAAGGATAAGAGGTGGTTATAATAATGTATCTACTGATCAAGGTGCTAGGGCTTATTTAGATGAAGAAAACCCTTTACAACAAAATAGAATTAGTAGTCTTATTTATTCTGGTGTTTACAACTCAAGAACAGGTGTAAACCAAACTAATGTATTCTCTGTTGGTGATGCTATAACTAAAACAATAGATCCTGTTTTTGGGTCTATTCAAAAAACATATGCTGAAGAAACTAACTTAATAGTATTTCAAGAAAACAGAATTCATCGTGCGTTAATAGATAAGGATACTATATACACTACTGAGAGTGGTACACAAACACAAGCTGGTGCTGCCGTTGTAGGTCAATTCGTTCCATACAAAGGTGAATATGGAATAAGTAAAAATCCCGAATCTTTTGCAATATATAACTATAGGAAATACTTTGCAGATAAAAATCGTAATTCTATAGTGAGATTATCTAATGACGGTTTAACTGAAATTAGTATGTATGGAATGAGAGATTATTTTAGAGATGAGTTAGCAGCGTTGAGTTCAGGTAACACTTCACAGACTTTTACAGCAACATATGTGAGTGGAGGAGCGACTACTACTACTTTAGTCACTATATTAACATCTAGTATTACATCAGGACAGAATATAACCCCTGGGATGAAAATAGATGGGCAAGATGGATACATAACTTACGTAGCAGTTAATGGTTTAAACACAGAAATATATTATTCTCAGCTGTTTACATCTACACTAAGTGGTACTATAACTTTTTCGTATAACACTAAAAGTAAAGTTAAAGGTGGATGGGATATACATAATAAAAACTATGTAGTTTCTTTACAAGAATCTCCTAATCAAGTTACTACAGAAGCTTCTTCATTCTCGACATTAGGATTTGACGAAGAAATCAATGGTTGGGTTAGCTTTTTTACTTATAAACCTAATGAAATGTTTAGTTTGATAAACAAGTTCTATAGTGTAGGTAAACAAGCTTCTAGCACTGTAAATAGTACAGAATTATACGAGCATTATGCTGAACCAGCTGCTAATAATAGAGGAGTGTTTTATGGAACTAGAGAACCATCTAATGTTACTTTTGTGTTTAATCCACAACCAGATGTAATGAAAAACTTTAACACCATTTCTTATGAAGGTAGCAATGGTTGGGAAGTTGTATCTTATGTGTCAGGCTTCACTGGTCAAGATCCTAATCCAGATGGTACACCTACATATGTTCAAAGCAATGATGATATACTATCGATAAAAAGTTATGATGAAGGATCTTATGTTGACGCTAACACTGGTTACACTTTAAGAGCTGGATTTGATAGAAAAGAAAATAGATATGTAGCTAATTTGAGAAATAATTCCACAGCAATGGCTGGGGAAATATTGTTTGGTGCTCAAATGAGTGGTATAAAAGGATACTTTGCTACAGTAAAAATAGAAACAGATGATACAACCCAACTAGGTGGACCTAAAGAACTTTGGGCTGCTGCAAGTAATTTTGTAACATCGTCATATTAAATTAAATTAAATGAAATTAAACGTAAGATCACTTACAGAGAATGATTACGATTTACTCGTAACCTGGTGGAAAGATTGGGGATGGGATCCAGTTCCACAAGATATGTTACCAGATAATGGTAGAAGTGGTATAATGATAGAAGATGGTAATAAACCTATTATTGCTGGTTTTTTATTTTGGAGTAACTCTAATATGGTATGGTTAGATTGGATCATATCAGATAAGAAATGTAGTAAAATAACTAGAGCAAAAGCTTTATATACATTAATAAATGTAGCTGAAGAAATGATTAAAAAATCAGGTAAAAAATATATAATAACTGTTAGTGATAATAAAAGTTTAATAGCAACTTTTAATAAGAAAAATTGGTATGTGGATAAAGATCCACTATATAAGATAATTAAAAAAATATAAGAATATGGGGTGTGATAATAATGCAAGTCAAATAACCAAACAACAACAGGAACATGAAAAGGGTTTGATGGAAAAACATCGAGACGCCATGCAGGATGAAGTACAAGGAAAAGAACTTGCTTTGGAAGCTGCAAAAGCAGCTAGAAAAGATGCTTTTAATCCTTATGAAAACTTAGCTAATGAATTCGCCAATTTAGGAGTTGCAACACAAGCTGCAGAATTTCAAGCAGAGGAAACAGATATAGCTTTAGCTAACACATTAGACGCTATGCAAGCTTCAGGCGCAGGTGCAGGTGGAGCCACAGCGTTAGCCCAAGCAGCTTTAAAAAGTAAAAGAGGAATTTCAGCTAACATTCAACAACAAGAAGCTGCTAATCAAAAAGCAGCTGCACAAGGTGCTGCTAATGTAGCGAAAGCAAAAGCTGAAGGTGAGAAATATAAATTTGCTATAGAAGATGCTAGAGATCAACAAGATATTGATAGAGCTGCGAAAGAGTTAGACAACCAAAGAGCAAGAGTTGACGCGAGTAACGCGGCTATGATGGAGCTTAATTTATACGGTGAAATATAAAATAATAAAAAATGAGTTATAAAGATCCTCAACAAACTGGTCAAAAAGTAGCAGAGAGTGCTATGAGAAGCGTTAAAGAAAGAAATACTATTCAACAACAAAATGCTCAAGCACCTTCTGAATTAGAGACAAATTTGAAATCTGTAGTACAAGGTGGTATAAACATGCTTCAAGCTAAGAAAAACGCAATGAGAAAGTTTAATAAAGCAGTGTTAAAAGAGGAAAATAAGTTGTATGAGAAAGTAGGTGGATTTACTACATCTTATGCTGGATATGATGCTAAAGCAGAAGTTTTCTTTGGAGATTTAATTAGTAACTATAGCACTATAAAAACTCATTTGGACAATGGCACAATGAAGGATGCGCAATTAGGTAAAAGAGATTTAGCTAGTATAAAAAACTTAATAGACGATTATGGTAAAGCTATTCCAAAGGTTTTAGCAACTGCTCAAGCTATTACTGAAGCTGCTGATGTTGCTGGTAAAAATGGTATGGGAGCTGCGAACACTTTAAGTGTTACTGGCGCACCTCCAGGACAATTAGCAATTTTAAAGAAGATAGCGTCTGGAGGAGCTTCTGGACAAGACATAGATTTGATACATGAAGGAGGAACTATAATTTTAGTGGATAACAAAACTGGTGCAAGGTTAAACATTAAAGAATTTAACGCTGCAATGGAAGATAAAAATAATCCTTACTTAAGATATGTGCCTGATCTATCAAAAGGTATGACTAACAATTATAATGCTTTTACAAAGAATCACAAAGATGAAATGATAGATACTTATACTAAAGTACAAGATGGTGTTGATCCTAATAGTCCTGAAGCTGTTAGAACTATGAGTATAGATCAAGAAAATGATTTAAAAAGTGCTATGATGGGCGCATATAGAATGGATTGGAAAAGTGGTAAACCATCTAAGGAATTTCGTACAGGAGGAGGATTTGAAAAAATGATTGGACAATACGGAGAAAGCATTTGGGAAGATAAGATGCCTAATAGTTTAACTAAGGGTTTAGAATACCCAATGGAACCTCCAATGTATGGTACCCAAGCTTATAAAGCGTATTATGAAACTTACTATGAACCAATATTAGATTACTTAGCCACTATGTCTATAAATAATAATGCTGTAGACGTACAACGACAAAGTCAAAATCCTGACGCGTGGGAAGAAAAATATGGAAGTGGAACAAGTTTTGATAAAACATATAAAGGAACGGCAGAAGAATACGATAGAAAAATGGATGATTTCTTAGGAGATGAGCAAAGATTATCTAAAGTTAAACCAGGAGAAGTTATTACATTACCTGATGGTAGAAAAATAAGAAAAAAATCTTAAATTATATAATATGAATATAGATGATATTCCAGCAGGATTTGAATTAGTAGAAGAAGAAACATATACACCTATTCCAAAAGGGTTTGAACTAGTAGGAGAGGAAGAAGAGAAAGAAAAGGAAGATAATAGCCTGGAAAAGATCCCAGCCACCACACCAAAGAAAGATGCGAATGTGGGGCTAAAAGGTGGAGCATTGGATACAGGGGATACTGGATTAGTTTCGGAAAAAATAGTAGAAGAGCAAACCCCTGCGGGAGATGTCATAGCTGAAGATATAACAGTAGATGATAATTCAACACCAGAAGTAATACCTGATACACCTGCGGTTGATCCACCGACCACTAAAAGTCTTAAAAAAGATTTTAAAGAAAAATATGGAGTTAATTTCAAGAATATTACTAAACAAATAGATGGGGAAGTTTCCAGTATAGACGCATGGTTTAATGAGGAATTAGCTAAAGCG
>Ga0098052_1001142_pt1 | contig 16751 bp, 28 predicted proteins | sample 15_taG_FD_81591 | JGI IMG/M metagenome (GOLD analysis project Ga0098052, IMG submission 81591) | Marine viral communities from the Subarctic Pacific Ocean - 15_ETSP_OMZ_AT15312 metaG | ecosystem: Environmental > Aquatic > Marine > Oceanic | place: Pacific Ocean | collected 2015-01-18
GAAAGCCCCAGAGATCAACCCCCCCCTCCCTTCACCGCCTTTCCCTTGCTGTTTTCTTGTTGTGGCACCCGTGACACAGCCCCTGTCCGTTGCTTATAGCCCAGTTGCCTTCGTGTGGCCTAGTTGAGTCCAAAGGCTCTACATGGTCGGCCACTGTACTGCTCCTGCGTTTGCACATGTTACAGATAGGATAGTTATTGAGCACCATTGCTCGCCACCGCCTGTGCCGTGCGTCGTACCCTCGTTGTGCGCTGTTGCCCCGTCTACTGTCAGCCTCATGGTGCCCGACCCGTGTGTGCTCCTTGCACCATCTAGAATTACTGAGCCTGGCACACCCTGGAAAACCGCACGGAGTTTGCAACCGCCTTGGCATCTCACAGCAACCCACTGCAATGCTTGCACCACCGCTCTGTCTCTTTGTTTAGATACTTACAGTGCCCACACTCTTTGCCCCTATCCTTTAGCACCCACTGGCAATAGCCGCATCGGTCGTTGTATGCGTCCCGCTCAGTGTGACACCTTGGGCATCTCTCGAACACTGCTTGCACCATTGCCCCGCTAGTCAAAAACTGTTTCCTCTACTGGCCCACACTCTACCAAAACTGGGTAGCTAGTATCTGTGAAACTCCCCGCTATATTGTAGTCTATCCATTCTTTAGCGTCCGCAAAACTGCAACAGTCCCTTTCCATTATAAGCTCTACCAGCTTTGCCATGTCGTATACTAGCCGTTGCTCCGACACGGGGTGGTCGTACGCTACCCCTATTATTGCTTCGTCGTATCCGTCTATTTTATACATGCTTGCCAAACCTTTTTCCAAGTTTGTCTAGACTGATATATAACACTTCTCGCTCGGATATGGTAAGTTTATCTTGTGCTTTCGGGTCTGCCAAAACATTTGTCGCATAGTCGCCCCAGCTTATAGCGTACAATACCTCGGTCTGTTCTACCCCCACGACGTCCAAATATACATTGGCCTGTCGGCTACCCAGCCACACTACTGCTTGCAAATAATCTCTATACCTTTCGTTGGCCACATTCTTTGAGCCGCCAACGCCGTTTGTTTGCATGTCCAAGATAGCCCGTTGCACTACCGCTACCGCTATGCCACGCAAGCCATCGATGTCCCGCACAAGCTAAGTCAACCTCGCTTTCTTTATGCCCTTGGCCTTTGTGCCCGTCAAGCTAGCCCCGCCTGTCCTTAACTTGCCCAACCTGGCCAGGTATGATCGCCTCGCTGGCCTTGACATCATTGCTGTGTCTTTTAACAACTGCTCCACTGGCGTTGTGCGTAGCTTGTTTGTCTCCCTGTCTGGATCGTCAAAATAACCTTCCCTTACTGCGTCCTTTATGTCTTTTAATATTGGGTCATGGCTTTGGCCAGTCAGATAACTCATCTTCCATGCCCTCCCTTTGGGCCAAGCTAACATAGCTTTGAAATAAAGGTATATCGCCGCATGGTCCATGTCTGTTTTTTTCTACAAGGAGCCAAGTGCGTGCGCATTTGTTTTCGTCATCTCGCTCATAAGCATGGTGCCCCAGCAACAAAACCATGTCGCTTACTTGCTCGATAATACTGCCGCCCCACAATCCGCTCATCCTTGGCCTTAGTCTGTTGTTAGCTGTTTCCCTATTAAACTGCGATAGCACCAACACTACCAAGTTATTTTGCACGGCATAGGCTCGCAAATCTGTAGTCAATTCAGACATGGCCTTGAATATGTCTTGCTCGTTGCCCGTGTTGCATATTTGGAGATAATCGAGCACCACATATTTAACGCCGTGCTCTTCGACCGCTTCTTTTATAAAGTCGACACTAGCATGCCAGTCGGAAGTGATTGTGTCGGGCACATATATTGGCGGCAATGCTTTTGCCTTTTCGTTTACCACCTTCCATGCCCTAGCGTTGAAATTGCCCTGCTCTAATAAGCCTATGTCCATATCTGAGCCTATAGCGTAGTACCTAGCGGCCAACTGTTGTGCCGACATTTCCAGGCTGACATAGGCCACAGGCTCGCCAGCATTTAAAGCGGCCACTGCAAAATTAAGTGCTGAAATGCTTTTTCCATGCCCTGGCAGACCAGCTAAAACAATAAACCAACCCGCCATACCAAACCCCTGTTGACCGCCCGCATCGTGGCACATGCTATTGAGGCTTGGCAGATGGGTTGTTATTGCCTGGGGTGGCTCGCTTTGCTTAATGATAAATTCTTTTCTAAACAGTGCCGAGTTAAGATCCCTCATGTAGTCACCATTTTCCCGCCCACTATTATACGCCGTTGGTCTAGCCCACTTGGCTTTTGTACTTCTTCCCACCTCTCGTCCCTAATCCATCGAAACAAATGTGCCCCCTTAAATTTAACGTCAAAGTCTTGTGTATACTGTGTCAATGCTTTTAGTAGCCCCCCGTGCGTGGCCCTTTTTTCCTTGATAGCCTTTTTGTATTCTTGCTGGGCTAGCTTTTTTGGCCCCCTTGGATGCACTGCCCAAATTTCGGCAAATTCTGCCGTATATGTTATTTTCTTTTTCGTAGTAGTAGTAGTAGATGTAGATGTAGAGCTAGGTTTTGCTACTGGCACAACTGTGGCACTGCTAGATTTCCCCTTATTATACCTAGCCTCTGCCCCTAGCTTGCCCGCACGACTTTTTGCTTTTTTATAAGCCAACTGTTTTTTGCGTTCCGCCTCTAGCCTCGGGTGAAACCAGCGGTCTCCTTTAAGCCTGAAACAAGGCTCCAGGCTCACCCACATTTCTGCCATGCGTTGCGGAGTTAGCCCTTTGCACATCCTGCCCAGTGCTTGCATGTCGTTGGGTATACTACCCTCTAACCAACAATGGTCTAGCAACCGCCTATACGCCCCCTCTTCTTCCAGGGTCATTAGGGTGGTATGCACGTCGGCCAAATAATCCTTCGGATACCACTGGTAAGCGGGCGATTTCCCGTTAGCCATTGCTTTCCGCTAATTTGGCGTCTGCCATTGTGTGTATCATGTCCAAGTAAATCAAAGCCAGAACGGCTTCGCTTGTTATGCTGTATTTGCCCAACTCTCTGTTGCTGATTGTCTGCTTGTGTATGCCCAGCCACTGAGCGACTTTTTGTTGGCTCCCCAGTCTTTTCCTTGTCTCTCGATACTCTTTATAGTCCATTGTTTTTGCCGCCATTATTCTCCTCGCTATTTAGCTGTAAATTACCTTCCGTTAATTGTAAAACCAACCGCTGATATTTGCGGTCTATTTCCTGCCTTGGGATGCCCAAATGCAACAGATAGGCAGGGCTATCGTCCACTATAAATCCTGCATGTATTAACCAATCCACGGGCCATTTTAACCGAGCCATTAGGTTGTCTTGGTCCATGCTTGACCACAAATAAAAAGTGGCCGCCAAGGTTGTTTGCACCGAAGGCGGATATTTTTTGCGTTGCCGTACCACTTTGGCGCACAATAAATCAGCCGTGTCGAAATATTGTAGCCGACGTTTTCTTTCAACGGCCCAGTGCATACGGCTATTGGCCTTATTTAAAGGCAACGGCAAAATCAGTGTATAAGATTTCACCTGGTGCCCGCCTTCATTTGGTCTACCATGTTAATGCAGTAGGCCAAACTGTCTGGCCCGTTTAATCTAGGCAAAGGAAAATAAGGCTCGGCTACAACTGGCTCATGCATCGGTATAACCATTTCGGCCAACTCCTGGCGTACCGCTTGCATGGTCATTGTGTGCGAAATGAACATCGCCAGCCACACGCCAGCAAAAATACAAAACCAGGTCATTACTTTTTCCAGGTCAATCATTTCCACCTCTGCTCGTCTGTAGCTATAAACCAACTCCAAAGCACCATCCCCACTATAAACAGTATCGCCATAGTTATCCGCATTTTCTTGCCTCCTTGCTGAAATCCAAGGCCCATACAACGTGTCTAAGGCACTTCGTAGCACCCGAAAGGGTTGTAGCACCTTGAGTTTTCGGCCTATTTGCCATGCTAATGCTCCTGCGGCATTACATGTATTTCCCAGGCTTTGTCGTAAAACCACGCCGCCTTGCGAACCAATTCTTTTGTGTATCTATACTTCTGCTCAAATTTGTCTTCAGGCATTGTGTCGAAATCCGTATGCACAGCCCAGTCTAGCGGCACAATATCTTTATAGGTGCCCCCACTGCCCCTACTCTTTACATGTGCGTTTACCACGTTGCCTTTTTTGTGCGTCACGTGGCACGGCAAAGACTGCACCCAAGCCACCCGCTCCTTGCTGTGAAACTGGCGAGCGAATCTCTCCTTTTTTCTTTCCTTGCGTCTTTGTTGCGTAGTTTTCACACTTGCACCCGTTTGTCGAATGGGTCACCGCAAGCCTCGGCGGCTTTACGGCTGTCCCCTTTTAAAAATACCAATACGTTTTGATGGGTCTTTCCTAGCTTGCGAGTTGCGTCGAAAGAACGCCCTGCCCTTACTGGCAAACTGCCCCTCGGCGTCACCAAGTTTGCGTCGTTGTAAAAGTGCAATCCAGCATGTTGAAACGCTCGCACAGTGTCCCCGACCAGATTGTTATAATTGCCCTTTTTATCTCTAAAGTTAGCCACAACGAAACAGGCAAAGCGGTTGTCCTTTAGCCTTGCACACGCCTTGCCAATTATTTGCCAGTAATTTATTAAAAAATCTTGGTATTCCATGTTGCTAATGTCGGCAGGGTTGTCGCTGTACACCTCCAAATCCCCATAAGGCGGGCAACTAAATATAAAATCGGCCATAGGGGCAGTGTCTACCACTTGCATGCTGTCTCCGCAACGCCACAACAAAGCTTCGCCACCAGTCTCGGCGGGCATAGCACTAGGGCGTACCCCTACCACCCACAAGCAATCGCCCTCCCGTAAATGGTTGGCCACTTTGGCCTCGTAGTGCTCGTCTAGCCGTACGCCAGCCACAGTAGCTTCTACGCTAGCATGATAGTCTGCATTAGCGTCCACCAACTCTACGTCGTTTTGCCAGCCAGGCGGGGCATAGGTGTCCAGCCTTTTACACGGGTCTGCTCCAACACGGACGCCAAGCACTGGCAAACGCCGCCCCACATCTCGTAGCCCCCACAGCACCCCTGCCAACGTCATGCCGCTACCCACTGCCAATACAAGCCGCTCGGCCCCAGCGGGCACATTGGCCACCTGGCTCCGTGTTTGTTCTACCGCTTCTTGGCAAGCCATGCCAAACGGCACTTCCGCCCATTGCCGTTCTTCTGCGTCCGTCCTGGCACGGGCCACTATAACGCTATTGTGCCCAGGGCGATGCTGTACCACCTCGGCCCCTTGTTGCTCGGCAAATTCCAGGGCGGGAGTGTAATCGCCCGTCGGGGTATGTACACGGCATGGCAAGCCATAAAGATTCGCCAGGGCCGCCACGATAGCTACCTGCGGGCTACTACGGCTACCAGCAGTCACAACGCCAGGCGCACCCTCCGCTATAGCCTTGAGCACCAAATGCCTACAGGTGCGGACCTTGCCGCCACGCACCCCCGCCGCCACAAACAAATCGTCCCGCTTGAGCCAAACCCCTTTTTCTTCGTCGTGCCACACTGGCGTCAATGTGTCGGGGCATAGTATGTCGTTTAACTTTGCTATCTCGGCTCGTTGGGCATAATTGGCGGCCACTTGTTCCGCCGACAAGTCGCATCCCCAATATTTGCGACGCAAAATGTGGGCTACCATTCCTCGCACACTGCCCCCAGCAAAAGGGTCTACCACCTGTCCACCAAAAGGCGAAAACCATCGATACATTAGCTCGCAAAGCACTGGGTCGAAAACGCTCGTACCTTCTTCGTTGCTGGTGATTTGCGTTTCGTCTTTGCCTTCGTCTACGGCCTTGTATTTTTGCCCAAGATTGGCCCTTAAATCGCTACCATAGACCAAGCCCTTGTCACGCCCTACCTCGCTTTTCAATCCGTAAGCAACCCAAAGCCTTTTCCGCTCCTGCCAAAAGCCTTCAGCGGCGTTTAAAACGCTAAAGGGAGGCACTAGCAAGTTGTCTGCCATTGTGCCTCTGCCTTCGGGCACAACTACTTCGCCAAACAGGTCTTTCCCGTACAGGGATGGCAATTCGTTTAAGGTATCCATAAGGCTACTCCTCTAGCTTGCTAACAGCATTCAAATGGCTAATGCTAGCCCTATCCCAATCAAGCAAGCTACGCAAATGCCAAAACTTATTGCGAGCCGTTTCCTTTTTGGAAATTGCTTCCGCCGTCAATATTATGTGGTCTTGGTATCGCTTGTCTGCTCTTGCGAGTCGGTCGAGTTTGCTTTCACTTAGGTTTTCTTTCCGATGCAATACGGCTAGCTCGCTCGCTATTACCGCCAGCCTGGGCTTTAAGCCTTGTTGCAAGTTGAACACAACGCCCTCCAGCTTTGCCAACTCCTTGCCTACCTCGTTTAACTCCTGGAGGGTTTCGTAGGGATCGCTCCCCAAGCTACCCACAAGCAATTCTCTGGCACTATGCGGTGAGTGTTTCTTGTCTGCTAATTGCCTAGCTAGTTCCTGAGTTCGCATTAAAAAGGCAGGTCGGGAATTTCGTTTATTGCGTTTGCTAGCTCTGCCGCTGTCGAAGTCGGCGGCGTGTCGGCCTGTGGTGCGTCTGTTGGTGCTGGCGGAGTTGGTGCCGTGGCCGCCTGTGGCGTGTCCGCTTCGCCTAAGTCAAAGGCAGTGAAAATGCGATACCTGTTGCCCGCCTTGCTTTCGCCCCAACCCTCGAAAGCGATGTGGTAATTGTGGTTGATTTTTTCGGCTGGTATTTTGCCCTTGAGTGCCGCTGAGTATAGCCCCACATTTATTTTGGCTCCCGCCACCACAAACCCTCGCACCTCTTGCCCATTGTGGTCTCGGCTTTTGGCCACTAGCTCGGCCCCGTCGTATGTGGCAGTCACTTCTAGCGTGGCGCATTGGCCGTACTTAGTGTCAAAGAAATTTATAATCGTGCCTTCTAGCCAATTATAGCTATCGCCCCAATCAACGAACGGCGTATTTTCGTACTCGCCTTTTTCTGACGGGCTCATTGCGTCCCCGTATCCTGCCTGTCGTAGCTCTTCTGTTCTATTGGTCATAATTTTTTACCCCCTCGCTGGTTATTGCGTTCTGGTACACTTGTACCCTGGGCGTTTTGCCCTTGTAACTATCTGTGTCCAACATAAACCCTTTAATCTGTGCCGATGCTTTGAAGGTTTTCCAGTATTCCTCGCTTGGCACTATTGGGTAAAACAAACTCTCTTTTTCTTTAACGTGTATTATTGCTAAATTTTCTCCCCAGTCTTTGTCCCAGGGTATCCTAGTACCTTCAAAGACGTCTACGTTATCGGCACTGCGAACCTTTTTCATGTTTAGCACGGCAAATTCGGCATTCTGGTACGCCGTTAACTGCAAAGCATTTTCGGGATAAATGCCCTTGCTTGTTTTGTAATCACAAATCCAAGGCCCACGGCCTATGTCCCACAAGTCAAAAGTGCCCGCATAATTCAAAGTCTTATTGTAAACAATCACCTCGCTTCCCAAAGGGGTCGCATTGCGGTTCTGCAATAAGCGAATCGTGTTGTTAACCATTTCGGTTTCTTCTTCGTTCAACCCTTCGTGGTACACTTTCCCCTTGTGGTAATCGTCCAAGGCGTCGTGCACATGTGTGCCTCGCACTCCAGCTTGGTCTCTCCTTTCCCACGGGGCACCCTTTAGAGCTTTTATTGCCCCAGCTTTGTCCATCTTTGCCCAGGCCTCCCGATGCTCCCAGGCGTAAGATGCAACCTCGCCCGCCGCCCAATACATGAGTGCTGGCTTCGGCATCCCGCCAAGCACTGTTGTCACCCGTCGGTATTTATGCGTCCAGTCGCTTTCCGTTATCTCGTAGCCGTAGCTATTTCGCAACACCCGCACAGGCTTGCCTTCTTCGGCTATTACCTTTGCCACGTTCTTTGCTAACCAGTTGTCCATACTCGCCTCGTTGTCGTTAATTCTTTTATGCTAGTTTCACTTATTGGAAAACCAACGTACAAAATTCGCTTATACTTAACAAGCCATAGAATCACCTACCCCAACACTCCGCAAGGGTTTCCGTCGGCCTTTAGCTTGGCCAATGCTTTGCCAATTACTGAGCTTTTGTTGCCTTTAAGCCTCGCTCTATTGCCACTCCTTTTGTGTACCAGATAACCCTCTACTAGGATATCCATCACGTATGCGTTGTTGGCAAAAGAGTATCGGCTTCCGTATTCTTTTCGGTAGCGGCTATTTACTTTGACGGCTTCGTTGTACACAGCGAGAAGCTCGGTCATGGCGGCTGGCTTTATGCGATAAAATTCTTGGTAGGCACTCCGCACCAAACCTTTAAACGGCTGGCCGTGACCTTGCCACTCCCGCCGCCATACCTTCAAGCCTTCAGCCTCGCCGTGTTTATCTCTGTAATAGTCGGGCATGTTTTTGTCGTTGATAATTATTTTAAAGATTGCCACATGCACCATTTCGTGAATAGCAAAGGTTACAACTCGCTCCCATCTAGTCTGGTCGTTCCAAAACAAAAAAGCTCGGGCATGCCACCGATCTTTCACCTCTGCATAGCCGTGGCATGAGCGTAAGTCTTCGGTGGGGCGCATACGCAGGTCAGAAGGTTCCAGAAACAGAATGTGCCCGTGCCTGCTTTGCTTGCCTCTAAACTCTTGCTCAAAGGTTTTTAGATTGCACACCCTGCCCATTGTTCTTTGCAATCGCTTTTGCTGTTTGAGCCACAGCACTGTATCGCCTCGGTGGTAAGTCATACTCTTATCTCTCCTTCGGTGTTGTTGTATACCTGTTTCGCTTTCACTGGCCGTGCGTAAACGTCGTATCTTTCGTCTACGTTAAACCACCGCAATGCTTTTATATAAGTGTAGTGGGTTTTTTGTGCACGTTGAATTTTACCGATGTCGCCATACCACCGCACGGCGTGTTTCACGGCCTCTGGGTCGGGGTGTGCTTCCGCTATGTGCCAAACGAGCCTCACAAACATTTGTTGCGCCCTATATAAATGCGGGCCTCCAAAATATTTTTCGGTCGGCCAATGTATGGCGTGCCACTTGCCACCGCCCAAGCACTCAATGTCCCAGCCCACAGCCTCGGTGAACGGAGCTATCCGCTCCAGTGCCTGTGGTATGCTTTTAGTCTTTCTAACCATTTTTCTTTCCTCGTTCTGTAGGTTGTAAGTTTTCACTTCTGCCCTGCAATGGGCTAGCGGGGATCGAACCCCGCCAGCCCTGCCCTGGTCTATCTACTTTTTGTAAGGGTCGATATATCTATGGTTGTCGGGGTTAAACTTTTTATACCCACCTCCTTTGGGGTACACCACCTCGTACTCTCGCCAGCCTTCTGTCGCTTCCAGTTCCTCGATAAATAATTCCATCTCGTGGGTAATGTGTCTGGTGCCGTTGCTTTTATTGATAAAACTTTCGCTATCCATAATTAAACATTTCGGCTTGAAGTGATAGCTAGAAATTACTGCCGTGTAAGCTATGGAAAAACCTTTGCGTCCGTAGCTGGTCGTAAATCCTTTGTAGTTTGGTACGCTATCGTGGGCGGCCATTACAGTGTCTGGGTCTATTACTTGCCACTGCACTAAAATTGTGAAGGGTTCCATCTTTTACTCCTTGTAGGTTTGTAGGTTTTTTCTAACTATATTGAAGATAAGTAATTCTTTTAGTTGACGCAAGTCCCAAACTTTTGCGGGCAAAGTTTTTTCTAGATTTCACCCTATATATGACAACGAATTTCCCTGTTATGTCGGCGGTAAAAAAAATAAAAATATTTCGAGGGGTTGCGAACTATAAGTTATTTTTGTATTGTCCTTGGGCAACAAAAAACTTACAACCTACAACAACGAGGGAAGCATGCAGACTTACAGGCTTAAATGCATAGAGTGTGGCGTGAGCGAAACTTTCACAGTTACCCCAGCAGAGTTGGAAAGTCATAAGTACGGCTCCGACATGCCACACGAATTTTCGTTTACGCATTTCAGTGCACAAGAATTAGTAGAGCACGAAATAAAATCGGCATATAGAACGCCTGGCGAGCCTTACGGCTCTTGCACGGAATGCGTCGACGGCGGAGACATTTACATCGGTGCACTGCAATGAACCAGACTAGGAAGCGGGAAATTACCAGGCAAGGAATTGCAATGGCCAACGCAGGAATAAAACTGGCAGAAGTTTGCAAGGCAGAAGCCGACAGCTTTTGGAAATTAAAAGAGGCCGACCAGCAGGGTGACAAAGGCGGCGATATCGAAGAACACATTACCGAGTTGGAAAACATTATTTCGCACCTACAGGATGCGGTCTTAGATTGTAGCCGCTACTTTGTAAGAGAGTCGAAAACGACACGGCGAGCCAAAGAGTTTGCCCAACGGGGAGAGTAAAAGCATGACACCTACACATGAAATTTACGGCATAATAGTTTGGAGTTGGATGGGTAGCCTTGGCGTTGTGATTGCCGTTGGCTTTATTGCGAACATAATTCGGAGGCTATGGAAATGAATTACCAGCAACGGGATATGTTTAACAAAAGATTCGACGGGGCCGACTACAAAGACAAAAGAGACAGGCAACGACTAACGGGACAACTGAAACGCATTTGGGCCTACATGCTTGACGGCAACTGGTACACATTGCGAAGCATAGCAGAGGGAGTAAGGGCACCCGAAGGCTCGGTTAGTGCCCAAATGCGAAACCTACGCAAGCCTCGCTTTGGCGGGCACACGATTGAAAAAGAGTACATGGGAGGCGGCCTGTACCATTACAGGCTTGTAAGAAATGTTCACAGCGAGTAGGGTTGTGGTGGGTAGGGCCACGACTGCGAAAGCTGGCCCTGGGGGTTTGCGCCCCTGGGGTTCTTTTATCTAGGAGTTGCGTAAAGTAAAAGAATTACCTATCTTCAATATAGTTAGAAAAAACCTACAAACCTACAGGAGTTAAAAAATGGACTACAAAGAAATAGCCAGAGCGATAAAAAACCTGGAACACAGAGAAGCCGAGTTACAGCACCAAAGAGCATTGTTGGTAAACCTAGTACGCAACGCATTAGAGTTGGTTGGCATGCATACTGGCAATGGTGCCCCAGGGAAACACTGGCCGAAATGGTACGACCCACAAGGCGACCAACCTGCCTGGGGCGAGGATGGCTACTTTGAAAGATTAAGAACCGACATGGAAATAGTACTCGGGGAAGTGGCAAGCTCCTACGGCGTGACATCTATTGGCGGCCAAACACGGGTGGAAATAGCAGAGATAATGGCTGGGCTAGTAGAAGCCAAATAAAACGAGGTGAGGGTTGGCGGGGATCGAACCCCGTTAGCCCATTGCAGGACAGAAGTAAAAACTTACAAACCTACAAAACGAGGATAGCAAGATGGACCACGAACAATTTAGCGAGTTGGCAAAAAACATAGCCAAGGTAGAAGCCGCCGATGATTACGATTTTTCGCTAGAAGACATTCAAAGGGTAAAGGCAAGGCTGATACTGAATGCCACAGCAAGCGAAGATGGCAACCACGTCTTGCAAGTGTCTTCACAGGTATCTTGGCTAGGGCACGAATTTGAAATGGTTGCCCTTTTACACGACAGCATAGAAAACACGCCAAAGAAAAGTATTCGCAAAAAGCTGAAACAGCTAATCTTGCGGAACTTTGGGGAACACGGGGACAAGATTTTTGACGCAGTGATAGCAATCACAAAAAGGCCGCATCAAGAATATTTTGCGGACTACTTGCCACAGGTGGCTTCTAACCCCATTGCCATGCAAGTAAAGATTGCGGACATGAGGCATAACCTAAAACGTACCCAGTGGAACGAGCCGAGCCCACAGCGAGACGGGCGGCAAGCGAAATACATGAACGGCCTTAAACTTTTGGGCACAATGTTAATCACTCGATACCACATGGAGGAAAACTAGAATGGGATATACAATAGAAAAAAATGTGCCCACTCTTTCGAGGGGGGTAAGCCCCGACGGGGATGTTTGGATTGGTGCCGACGGCCCACTACCGCTAAAGCAAATGCAAGTTGGAGACATGGTACAACTGAATCTTGCCGACGAGCTTTTAGTATGGATAGAAGAATACGCCGTAAAGCATCCAGACTGGACTCCGAAAAAGCGAGAGCGAAATGCTACATCTCGACTTATGGTAGGCATAAATAGGGTGGCTAGAAAATTAAACATTAAGCTATCCTTCAGACGAATAGATACTAGAACCGAAAATCGCTTTAAGGGTTTGCCGCCTACCTGGGGGATTTGGCGTATAGAGTAAAGGCTGGGCATAAGGGGCTAGGGCCGATCTTTTGACGGATGGCCTGGCTTAAACGACCAAACATCAGACCTGTTGGACTGCTGAAGGTTTTCAACAGGGGTGCCCTTGCTAGCCTTAAGTACACAGAGGGAGTTGCGTAAACTAAAAGAATTACTTACATTCAATATAGTTAGAAAAACCTACAAACTTACAAACCTACAGAACGAGGAAAGAAAAATGGACTACCAACCGAAAACGCAAGACCCAGACGTAAGGCATGTGAAGCAGAACGGCCACCACCTTACCTACTACAAGCACAACAATCGGGTGATTGGCCCTGTATGGAATCGCAAAGAAGACGGGTATAGCTACTGGATGAAAAAACCCTACTCAGACAGCCCAGGCCAATGGTGGGCCGCCCCTAGACTTTTTAGCGGTGCCCCAGACTTTGACAATGCTATCCACGTTGGCCTTGGGAAAAATCAGTGGTACGACGCATGGGAAGAAATACGCATGTTTTTAGATATGGCAGAAACCCGTATGCGGGGAGCAGGGCTAAACTTATAACCCAAGGTCTTTAGCTAAGTCCCTTGGGTCGGGGTTTCGGTTTGGTGGTTTGTAGGGCTACCAGGCCGAGGCCCCCTTTTTTATTCCTGGTCTTTTTCGTTTGGCACAATCTTGTAGGCAGTGATAGGACGCACCACCCGCTTGCCCGACAGAGTGACCGCTCGAGTTTCTATTAGTTTGTTGGTGCAAACAAGCATGCCCGCCTCTTCTAATATATCGAGCCTTCGATACGCCGACGCATCGCTAGACAATCCCAACAGCTTTTTGAATTCTTTTAGCGTATACACGTTAGCGTCATCGCTGGCTCCCCCGCTCCACACCGATTCTATTTCCGCTATAATTTGTTCCGACGTTAGCCCAATGGTCATTGCACTACTCTCCTTGCACTATAGAAGAACGTTTCACCCTACTTAACAGGGGCAATACCTCTGTGTGCCCGTCCCTAATTATTAACACCACCATGCCTATGGATGGAAGTGTTTCTGCCGCTATGCGATGTATGAATTCGGTTGGCATTTGATAGCACCCGCAACGCACCAGCCTGGTAACATAATCTTCGGCGGGGCCACTATCGACATAGCGATGGTGGTGCCCACGCAGACTAATGTCTGGCGGACGCATTTCGTTAAAAACCTTTTCCACCTCGCCAGGACTTTCACGCATAGCTCGGTAGCAATCTTTTATCTGGCTACTAAAAATATCTTCGCCGTATAAATTGCTATACGATTTTTGCGTGTGACTTCTTTGGCCAGCCCTTCCGTGGTGAGCACAGTCTAGCAAGGTGTTGCCAATTAAGACACGCCGCCTATAGCTAGTGTACTGTTTCGTATCGGGGTCTTTTATTATTGGGTGCCCGTGTGTAGCCAGATTGCGAGCTATGCTTTCTTCCATACTAGAGCCTTTGCCTGTGTGGCTACTGGTGCCCCGTATAAAGTGGATAGCGTCTGGCTCTATGGCCAAGGGTATGCGCAGTGCGTCAACTGCGACACGGGCGTGGACGGCACTTTGGTTTGAAATTACTTGGTGCGTTCCGTGGTGGACATTTTCGGTCAAGTCTCCGAGCGAAATTAGCGTAAACTGGTCGGCGTCTTGCCTTAATGCTTCTACCTTAGTCCAGGCACTCACCCACTCCTGCCATAGCCATTGCTGTAAGGTGCTTGGGTGAAAGTAGTTTTCGTCGTCCAGCAACACCGCTTCGCCCATAAGGCCAACTGTGCTACCGCAGTGAATGTCGCTAAAAACCCCGACCAGGTGCATTTATTTGGACACTGCTACCCAAAACGCAGGTCGCTTATTTGCGAGCCTTGGCGTGTCATCGATATGAACGTGCCCCGTTTCCAATCCGAGTCCTAGATTGGGCCACACCCCCTCTTTGTATAACCGCAATGCCTGGTATACCAACTCAAGCTCCCGTTCCTCTAGCGTTAACCCACTCCCATCGCCTGGCTTTGGAACTGCTGGCTCAATGTCTACTGCCCGCACCAAGTTATCGCCAACCTGTAAGTGTGCCGACGTTGTGGGGTAGGGTTGGCCCTTGGCTATTTCCTTGCGATAAATCCGTTTCATGTCTGCGTCTGTACGGGCGTCGTCGTTTATACGCAACGGGAATCCACATCTTTCACGCAACGTGTCTAGCCCCCGCATAAAATCTGGGTCCATCATTTGTGGGTGATCGAATTCGTGCATGGCAAAAAACTCTAGCTCGTAGCTGTCGTGGGAGCCCTGCTCTTTTAGCCATTTATGTGCCATTGCTTATACCTGTTCCTTCGTCTTTAAAACCTTGACCACGCTACCAGCCGTCTTTTCTAGGCTACGCCCAGCAACGTATCCGCCCAAACCTATTTGCACCACTAGCCATAGCTGGTCGGGTATTTCGCTAGTTGTCAACTGGCTATACACAATCAACGCCACGAAAGTCAGCATCGTTATCGGCCGCCACGATCTAGCAATCCAGCTTTCCGCATTGGCCTCGCTCATTATTACATTGGCTTGGGCATCGGCTAGCTTGGTTTCGTATACAATCACCTCGCTTACCAACTGTGCTTGCGTTTTTAATAGCTCCGCTTTTATGGTAAGCCGTTCTTCGTCCGACGTGTGCAAGCTGTCAACGGCTTTGCTGATTGGGTCTAATGCTTTTGCGAGAAAACTTAATGGCCCTAAGGACATCGCTCTTGCACCTCCAGTGGGGTTAACCCTCTGCCTTCCGTTGCCGTTAAACGCACCAAGCATAGAATCTGGCGTCGCTCGTTATGGGCTAATTCTAGCCCCTCCTCCAAACTGTTTATCGTAGTTTCTGCTACTGTCATTTGTGCTTGCAATTCTGCGACAGCCGTTGGCAAGTCACTGTAGTCGCTCCACCCCAACACAAACCCTGCACCCGCTAAAAAAGCTGTAACCGATAGGCCCGTCACAACCGACAACGCCTTCGCCGATGGCACGGCCTGTGCTACAACTTCTGTCAAACTCATGCGACTGCATCCACAACTACTGGCGGCTTTTCTCTTTCCAGTATTGGTCTACCTTCGCTATCCGTCCACCCTGTTTCCAGCATGTGCTCGTCCATTCGCTCGCCTATAACAAGCCACGAAATCACATCGTCGCACCCGTCGTTTTCACATTCAATGGTTAAGGCCGAGCCTGTTATTGTGCCACGCACACGCTCCCAACTACTTTCGTTTGTTGTGTACACCTGGGCATCTCTAACAAGCAAGCTCCAAGTGCCCTCCGTCAAACCCACTTCGCTGTCCATGTCGATTGTAGCCGTTCCATTACTGAGACTCACTGTGCCCCGATAAATAAGCATCGCCTCGCTAGATTCGACAAAGCTGTGAAACAAGTCGTGCGTTTCTTTCATTGCTGGCAAGGGATGGTCTATCTTAAAGCTACCCGAAGCCTTGGAAAGTGCCCCCCCAATATCGATATCCTGTCCGTCAGCCCTTAATGCATAGCTACTGTGGAGTGTCGCATTGCCAGTCAGATACCACTTTTCGTCGGCACCCCTAACTCCATGTTGCCAGAACTGCGTTCCGCCTTCGGAGTATTCAACTGTTCCTGTAGCACCCCCTGCGTTAGCGAGTATCTGAATAGATGGATTTCCTCCATCTGATGCAAAAGCAAAGTTGTCTGACCCTTCAGTGGTAAAGGTTATCGTATCTGCCGAACTTTCACGTATATAAGTATTGCCCCCACCATCTAGATAAATCTTGTTTGTAGCTGGAATGGTAATATCGCCAGAGGTGGTAAGCGATGTCAGAGTTCCTACCGAGGTAAGAGACGAAGCTGTAACCCCGCTAGCCAAAGTCCCTCCGCTAAGAGTCCCAGCGGCGGCCGTCACAGTCACGTTGGCGGTCCCATTAAAGGATACTCCGTTTATCGTTCTCGCAGTCTCTAGAGAGGTGGCGGTGGCCGCATTCCCAGAGGCATCGCCAGTAAGGGCACCAATGAATCCCGTGGCAGTTATTTTGCCCGTGCTTGGATTATACGTCACAGTCCCATCCGACTCTAGCCCTAGATTTCCAGTCAGTGTCCCACCGCTAGTAAATACCAGCCCGTTATTTTCGTTAGTTGATTCGTTGTCGGTTATTGTGACAGTCGTGGCCACCCCAGCGGTTCCGCTAGCATTTCCTGTAACATCGCCCGTCAAGGGCCCAGCAAACGCAGTCGCAGTCAGTGTGCCCGTTCCAGCATTATAGGTCAATCCGCCATCGCTCTTGGGAGCCAAGTCACCTGTCGAACTCTCGAACAGCCCTACGCTACACGACGTATCAGTTGTGTCTGCGACTGTGATTGTCGCTGGTACTATGTTCGCTGTTCCGTCGAAGCTAGTGCCGCCTATAGTCCTAGCGGTTTCTAGTGCAGTGGCTTCAGCGGCTAGCCCTACAGCGATGTTAGAGGTTCCGTCAAAACTTGTGCCGCCGATGGTGC
>Ga0098052_1001149_pt1 | contig 16708 bp, 32 predicted proteins | sample 15_taG_FD_81591 | JGI IMG/M metagenome (GOLD analysis project Ga0098052, IMG submission 81591) | Marine viral communities from the Subarctic Pacific Ocean - 15_ETSP_OMZ_AT15312 metaG | ecosystem: Environmental > Aquatic > Marine > Oceanic | place: Pacific Ocean | collected 2015-01-18
ACAAATGAGATTGGCAGCAAAACTATTGGAAGAAATGAATAAGCAAGGTTGGAACCAATCATTACGTCAAGTGTCTGCGAATGAATATTATGGTCTTTTAAAAGACGCGGAAGATCAAGAACCACCTTTCCAGTCTGATGCTAAGTCCGAACCAGCATCAAAAAAACTCCCACCATCAAGCAATTATGTTCCACCACCAGAGGGGGCAGTAGGTTGGGAACCTCCAAAGGAATCAAAAAAAGTCACCCATAAAACCCTTACGGAGAGTTGGAAAAGGTACTTAGGTAAATGAATAACAAAAAGTGGAAACAGTTCTTGAGTGAATCTAGGAACCCCAAGGTTAAAAAACTTTTTCAAAAGGCAAAACAGATCCCCTACAAGTTTGATTGGGGATTGCTGGGGGAGCAAAAGAGAACTCCCGAGATTGCCACGTTTGATTTCGACGATACTTTATATTTTACTGATACTAAATCTGCTACCCCCATGGTTCAAGCGGCAAAAGATTTAATCTCCAAGGGCACCAAAGTTTATATTGTGTCCTCTCGAAAGAGCGAACCCTTTAACCGAGGATTTATGGCAAACTTTGCCAAAGCGAACAAAATCGATTTGAGTAGTTCCCCGTTACAATTGGACGGTATTCACCTTACCGATGAAGGTCCCAAATTAGATACGCTACTTCAACTGGGAAGTGAAATGCATTTTGATGACGATCCCGAAGTCGGCGCAGAAATAGAAAATGCCACAGAAGAAATAAAATTTATGTCAGTAAACCCCAACACGGGAATTCTGGATGATGCATGAGGTCGAGCAACATATCGAATCATTTGTTAAGCACCTAGCAGGTGATTATGGGTGGATGGTTTTAATTGCTTGTGCTGCACTAACTTTTAAAAACATTATTCAACGACTTGTGGAAGGTGTGATGTTTTTTGTGGGAAGCGATTATAACGCTGATGACATAGTTTATATTCGAGGTGAGAAAAAAGCAAGAATTATACGTCACGGGCTAACGAAGACTGTTTTTTATATCTATGATACAGATAGGAAACTAATTATAAGGAACGATCAACTTCCAAGTTTAATGTTGGAAAAGTCATTACCGCAAAACGGACATAAAAAAAATGAAACTAAAGATTGATAAAACTTCCGAGTTGGGATTAAATTTTAAAAAGGAATTACATCCAGATTTTTGGAAGGGTGATACTCTTAAGAGTAATATTAGAGACAAGATGTTGGAGATTGCAAAGAAATTCCTTGATGAATTAAAGATCCCCCGCCTCACTGCTGATGACATTACATTGACAGGATCACTTGCGAATTATAATTGGAATGATAAGTCGGATGTTGATCTCCACCTCCTTATTGATTTTGATAAGTTAAATATTAAAAATGAACTTTTAAAAGATTTCCTCAATTTGAAAAGAATGGCGTGGAATAAATTGCATGACATCAAAATTAAAGATCGGGAAGTTGAAATTTATGTGCAAGACAAAAATGAACTTCATCACTCTACTGGTGTTTATTCTATTTTAAATAATGAGTGGGTTCACAAACCTAATATATCCGAACCATCTTTAGATTTAGATGCCGCACAAGACAAGGCAATTTCCCTGATGAAAGATATAAACAATTTGGAAAGATTTAATCACGAAAGGCGATATGACATGTCCCTCTCACTTCAGGAAAAAATTAAAAAAATGCGCCAAATTGGATTAGAAAAAGATGGTGTTTATTCCCCCGAGAATCTAGCATTTAAGATATTGCGAAGAAATGGATATATGAAAAAACTTCTGGACATTAAAAATGGGGCATACGATGAAATGTATTCTTTGGATGAAGTCCATAGTGACGCTCAAAGAAAATATATGTGTGCCATGTCAAAACCAGAAGCATCGCGCCCGAAGTCGCTCTCTCAAGACCAGGCACAAGAAATGTGCAGCGGACCAATGAAAAGTGAGAGCAAAGATAAACTATATAAATTATTTATTAAACATGAACTTAAACCAGGGTGAGCAGAGAGTGCTTCTCGACAGGTTGTCGAATTAATGAAAGGCGGAATGAGTGAAGATAAAGCATTCCAGTATGTAATAAACACTGTCTAAAAAAAACTTGCGAATATAACTTTTTTGTGCTATAAGTAGTAGTATGGGAATTAATTTTTCCCACCGTATAGCATTTATCATAATCGCGGTAGCGACCCTCCTACAAGGTTGTGCAGGTTGTGATGAGTCCGGTGGTTTAGCAAAGGTCTGCGCACTTAATCGACCCTGCGGTATCACCAATGATGGTACTGTCGTTTTGGCAGATAATTTTAAAGGTCACGACATTTATAAAACAGGCGCATGTCGTTTCGGAATTATTGCATGTGATTCAGATGGCACTGAAATTTGCGTCGGTTTTGTTTCCCCCGCAGACGAAATTTGTGATCAATTAGATAATGACTGCGATGGTGAAACCGATGAAGGGTTTGATTTAGATGGTGATGAATTTACTTCCTGTAATGGCGATTGTAATGATTTAAGTAAAAGTGTTAATCCCCAAGCAATAGAGATATGTGATGGGTTAGATAATAATTGTAACGAGAAAGTTGATGAGGACATTTCCCCAATAAGTTGTTGGGGTGGACCCGCAAATGCCATTACAGATGGAACCACATTATGTAAAAGAGGTGAGCAATATTGTACAAATGGTCGCTGGGGGGCATGTAACAATCAAACCCTCCCCACCACAGAAACATGCAACATGATAGATGATGATTGCAACGGTGTACTAGATGATATTGCCTATACTACTTGTGGTCCCGGTCGAGCGGTTGGGATTTGCACTTATGGACATGTACTATGTGATGGTGGCGAATCTAAATGTGTAGATGCAGTTTATCCTGATGCAGAAATTTGTGACGGGGCAGACAATGATTGCGATGGGTCCGTTGATGAAGGATTAATTCGACGTTGTGCGACTATTTGTGGGGGAGGGGTAGAAGAATGCCGCCTAGGTAACTGGGTGGATTGCGATGCTCCTCAAGCAGAACCCGAAATTTGCGATAATTTAGATAATGATTGCGATGGTGTTGTGGACGAAGGGTGCTTATGTGTACTTGGGCAAGCACGAGTCTGCAATCAAAATATTTTAGATCCTGCCACTAACCAAGTAATAAATTGTGGAGTTGGTGTTGAACTATGTGATCAATATGGAGTGTGGGGTCCGTGTTACTTTTTAAACACCGCCCCGGAAACATGTAATAACTGGGACGACGATTGCGATGGCAATATTGATGGGATGACTCAGGTCTGTGGAAATACGGCAACTGCGGGAGTGGGCGAATGTCGGGTTGGGACTAGTTCCTGTACCTTGGGACAATGGGGTTCATGCATCGGTGCGGTTTCGCCTCAACAGGAAATATGCGATCACTTAGATAATGATTGCGATGGGGCAATAGATGAAGATTTAAATCCCCACAACAAAGTAGACATGGTGTTTGCGATAGATATTTCAGGGTCAATGTGCCCCTTTATTACTGCGTTGGCGCAAGGCATTTCACAGTACGTCGCTCAGTTTCAAAACACTGAGCATCGTTTTGCCTTAGTATCTTATCCTGGGCAATATATGACTAATACAACTGCCCCTTATGAATTACGCACCCAACCTTCACTGGTTGATGTTGCAATTTTTAGAAATGCACTTCTTAATCTTGCTTGTAACGGGGGTGGAAGCGAACCAAGTTGGGATGTAATGTATGATTTAACTGACCCCCTTGATCCTGTGGGGATTGGGTGGAGATCTGATGCTTATCCATATATTGTTATGATTACCGATGAATCTGCTCAAAGTTGGCGCGGAATTCAGGAGGTTCAAGTTCAATCTCGAAACATTAATTGTCAGGTTGGTGATTGCTCCCCCGGTGACATGTACGAATCTTATCTAATAACTAATCAAAATTATTTTCAAATGTGGGATGACGTTTTAAATAATGAAATGAATAGATTAATTAATATTTATCCCCCGGACCCCGTAAGATATACTGAATTATTAAGGAATATTTTTCAAAACATTTGTATTTAATAGTTGACCAACCTGTAATGGGGTGATATGATTAGAAGGTGATATGAGAAAAGTAGTTGACAAATTAATAAACGATTTAGAGTACGAGATGATAAGTGCTCTCCAAGCACAATCGCATTTAGAAAAATTAAAGACTAAAATTAGTCATGCTGAATACACAGAAACACTTGCCCTGATTGAAGAATACCTTTATGACGAGCGGGACAATACAGAACGAGAAGTTTACGAAATTATTTTAGAAGAATTGGAACCACCAACTCCTGAGTGGGATGAGGATTCAGAGCAATCAGCAAATTTTTCTAGTAAACTTTTATACGAAGAATGAGGTTTTTAATGATTGGTATTACCATGTTTTCCCTGGTGATGTTGGCATCACCTAACGATCCCTATAATCTCCACCATCCCAGAAAAAATAAATATGTTAAACAAATAATTCTTGAAGCACATAAGAGAAATGTAGATCCTGTCGAAGCATTAGCGGTAGCAATTACTGAGTCTGCTTTAGACCCTACTGCTTATTCTCACACTAAAGACGTGGGATTGTTTCAAGTAAATTGTAAATGGTGGTATAAGCGATTTAAGTACAAGAGCATTCGAGAATGTGAAAAAAATCTTTTAATGCCCACCAAAAATATTAAAGCGGGATTGTTTATTTTAAAATATTTTAGAGAGAACTTTAAACAATGCGCGGGCACTCTTGCTTATCGTTGTTACAACGGTGGTCAACGTTGGAAGCGGTCTAAGAATAAACATAAAATTATTAAATATTCTGGATCGGTACGACGACGAAAAAAAATAATTGATAAACACTATGGTGATTATATTTATCATTATACAAGGAGTATAATAAACGGATGATTGATGTAGATTACTGGGATGACTTGTTTGAAGAAGAAGAAGATACTGAAGTAGAATCTGATTTTGAAATAACAACTTTAATTATGTGCGGGTGCGGACATCATGTTATTGATGGTCGGCGAGATCCTTACAAAGAACATAATCGCTGGGTGGAGAGCGCAGATACTAACAAGATCGAGAATACTTTTTCTAGGGTACGCAATATAAAAGGAATAGAACCCCCACCAAAACCATCCCACTCTTACGATTTTTCAGGAGATGACTTTGAATTATCTAGTGAGGATTTAAGGAAGATAAAAAAATGAGTTACCACACAACGTATGATGAATATAAAAAACATTTAGACACTCAACAAAAGACGTTATCCATTTTAAAGGATGCGCGAGCGTTTATCTCTGACAGTGGCATTGGTTCTTGCGAAGTACCCCTTATTCAAATTCCACTTCGAGCAGATCTCCTTCAGCGTATGGATAATTTAATTTTGAACTTAAGCAAACGATCTGAGCAAATTTAAATGCGTGATTCGGATTCAAATTTAATTCCATTTCATTCTACTCTCTCTACAACTTCTAATGCGGTGAACGTTGCCGGTCCAATGGGGTTGACTTTAGGACAAGTTATTCGATGGGCAAAATTGCTAGAGGATCAATATGGTCCAGACGCGATTGTAGAAATAAATAAGGAAAACCCTAATAATTCCTCTATTTCTTTTATAAATCTTAAAAATAGGGTTTTTCCTAACTTGACTTAATTAATCTTATATGAGATAATACTCTCATAATGATGAACAAACCATTCAAAGGCATTTCAGTTCCTAATGTCGCCCGCCGCCGCCCACGATATTTACAAGGGGCATATCCTGAGATTGGAGATCTAGTTTCAAAGGAACGTGCTACTCCAAATGGTGATGGTTCGTTTATCCAAGTCACCGGGATAATTGTGGGGATAAATAAACAATATGGCACCCCTATAGTTCATTGGGCAAATGACGGACACGCTTATGGAACACACCCTAGGTGTCTAACCTTGATTAAGCGAGCGTAATAAAATGAAAAACCTTCAACAAATTCTAAAGGAGTATTAAAGATGGCACGACACTGTAGTTACTGTTACCAGCGAGGTCACAATCGTAGAAGTTGTTCAAAACTTAAACAACATTGTACAGAGAATCCCGATAGTTACACCGCAAAACACGAGAAAAATCAGCGGGCAAACCAGCGAACTCGTCGCTGCGGTTGGTGTAGTGAGGAAGGGCATAATAAAAAAACGTGCTCTAAACTGAAAATAGCAATTGCTACCGAAGAAGGAAACCAGCGCATTTGGAACGCCAAACTGCTTGATGCCTTAAAGTCTTATGGGTTAGGGATTGGATCGCTAATTAAGATTACACCTGCCGAGGGTAGTGAAACCCAATGGACTCGACAATTTGCCGATTCGCTTGGTGGTTATGGAATAGTAATGAAGTTTAACGAAGACGACATGACAGAATATGATTTTGGTCGTCAACCAATGGTCGTTCGCGGGGCAACCGGACGAATAAGGTCCATTCCGGTTCCTTATTCAATTGCCAAAGATTTTAATCACTATCGCCGGTCTTATGCCGAATATAATGTGGAAATTATAGGCAAAGTTACTAATCATCAAACCGTTGCTAGTTTTAGTGCTGCTTGGTTACAAGGACTTGTGGGAGCAAAAAAGAAATTAGGACTATAACGAAGTTGGGGGTTTTCACCAAAAAATAAATAAAAGCGACCTTTTAAGGGTTCCCCAGGGTTGACTTTTTTAGATAATCTTATTATAATACATTATAAACAATTCGATAAGGAGTTAAACAATGTCAGGTATTTCATTCGCACAATTTAGTAAAATCGCCCCATACATCATTCGTTCGCGAAAAGCAATTATGGGTCACGGTAAACATGGTATCGGTAAATCCGAACTTGTTTATCAATTAGCACCTCAAGCAGTTCATATACTGGACCTGACTGATAAATATGGAGATGATTATGTTTTTCCCATAGTGGAGCGCCGTGCATCCCAAATGGCAGACGTTGGCGACGTGATTGGGGTTCCTGAACCTGAAGATAGTGCCTGGGGTCGAGTTACAAAATTTGCCCCAATGGAATGGTTTGCACAAGCGTGTGCTCAACCTTGCATTTTATTTTTTGACGAAGTTGATCGTGCCAATAATGATGTTCGTCAAAGTCTTATGGAATTAACTGATAGTCGCAAGATTGCGGGTCATCATTTGCACCCCGACACTATTATTATTGCGATGGTTAATGGGGGTATCCACGATGCCAATAATTCATATCAAGTGTCAGAATTAGATCCCGCCGAACATGATCGTTGGTGGCATTGTGATCTTGAACCCACTGTAGAAGATTGGATTAATTGGGCAAATGGAAATTGTGATCCCCTGACTGTAGATTTTATTCGACAGAATCCCATCCACCTGGAGCATGATGGTGAGATGGAACCTCACAAAATTTATCCTTCGCGACGATCTTGGGCGCATTTTGATAAGTGTTTGCAATTATCGCGAGATAAGGGCAACGATTGCTTTGATGGTGAATCCACCGACATTTATTTTATTGGTGATGGATACGTGGGCACCGAAGCATCTATTGCTTTTAAGAATTTCATTGAAACATACGACCGTCAAATTACAGTGGAAGATATTTTAGATAATAAAAAACCCACTATTCTTGATAGTATGGAATTGAATGAGGCAAACCTTTTGATTGATAAAATTGCAGATTCGGATGAATTTAAAAATAAAATGAATGATGAACGAACCTCTCATTTAGCATCCTTTATTTATGCTATATCTGCGGAATTGGCGATGAAGGCATGGGAGCGTTTTACGCTTGCTAATGCCGATGTGGTCACAAATATGTGGGAAATAAAGATTGACGGTGAAACAACTTTTGGAAATTATATTGCAAAAATCGCAGGAACCGCACAGGAGGTAAAATAATGGAATCCGAGTTTGACATTTCAGATCATATTTATCGTTTATTACAGGACGAACCTTACTTTGCGGCATTATCTCGGCAGATTAATAAGCGTGAGAATCCTTCGATCCCCACTGCGGGTATTCGATACAATAAGGATACTAAATCTTATGAGTTATTTTACAATGCGGATTTTATGCAAAAATTTGAAGATCCTCAAAAGAAATTCGTTTTGATGCATGAATTATATCATGCGTCTTTTGGTCATTGTACCTATCGAAAATGGGAAGGGGAAGATCATAAGTTGTCTAATATCGCGATGGACCTTGCTATTAATAGTTTGCGTCACATGCGAGATATTGCAATCCCCGAAGCATGTATGCCAGGGAAAGGACCGTTTACTTTTATTAATCAATATGAATGTTCTTCAGAATGGTACTTGACTCGGATAAAACAAGATCAAGAGCAAAATCCTGAAAAATATGAAAACCAGGATTCATTTGATGATCATTCTGACTTTGGTGAAGAAACTGGCGATGATATTGATCGCGAGATTGCTCAAGAACAATTGAGGGATGCAGTTACTAAAGCGATAAAAGAAGTGGAGGCGGTTTCAGAAAAAGCAGGTCGCGCTAAGGGGTGGGGGTCTGTTTCGGGTCAAGTCCAAAAAGAGATTAAATCCTATTCCCATGCCACCCTTAAACTTGATCCAAAAAAGGTTTTGGCAAGTTTTATAAAAGCATCAATTAGTGCAGATAAAAAAACTAGCGTAACTAAACGCAACCGGAGATTACCCAAGAAAAAGTTTGGTCGCCGGTCAGAACGACGAGCAAATATTGCTATTTCAATTGATCAATCGGGTTCCGTATCCGATGAATTATTGGGGAAAGTGTTTGATTGGTTGGGCGAGTTTGCTAAATATGTTTCATTTACAGTAGTTCCTTTTGATGCAGAAGTTTTTGAAAATAAAATTTATGTTTGGAAAAAGGGCGAAAAGCGCAAACGTGAACGTGTGCTTTATGGAGGAACCGATTTTAATGCACCCACCAAGTGGGTAAATGGCGGAAATTTTGATGGGCACCTTATCGTAACTGATATGCTGGCACCGAAACCAGTTCGGTCAAATTGCCAACGTATGTGGGTTACGGATAAGTGGGGTGCAAATTCTACTTGCTTTAAACCAATTGGAGAGAGGGTATTAATTCTTGACTGACGAAAATAGAAACAATGCTTTAATTTTATTGTGGGCATCAATGTCATCTTTGCAACTTACTACAGATCCTACAATGTCATTAGATATAATGCAAGATGCTATTGAATTGTATGGAAATAAGATGGTTCAATTATTAACAACAGAATTATTAGTCGCCAATCGCACGTCGGCGTCGGATATTAAAAAAGTTAAAACTCATTTAATTTTTGGACTGTTTAACAAAATGGATGTGTGGTTACAGGAGAAAAACTAAATGAGTACATTAGAAGAATTGAACGACGAGATCAATCAATTAGAACAAGAACTACTTTTACTGGACAAGAAAGCGGATAAAACACAACCGGCAATTATTAAATCTGTGGGTGTGGTTAAGCGCGGTCGAGGTCGTCCGCCTGTCGTAGAGGATGAGCGGTTTATTGAAATTTGGAATGCTGCGACTCAAGACGGAAAAGATCTGCGACAAGTAGCAGTAGACTTGGGAATTGCGCCAGCGAGTGCTTCGGTAAGAGCATCCCTTTTACGAAAAAGGGGCAACACGCTGAGTCAATTCCGGCGAGGTCGAAGAAAGAAAATACAATAAAAATTATAAGTGCCCTTGCTTTTATTAGTGAGGGCACTTATAACAATAGGGTAGAAAACGATGGATATTAAAGCATTAAAAAAGAAACTTGCGCTACTTCAACAAAAAAAAGCAGCACTCCTTCAAGTCACGGCACCCAAGAAAAAACGTGGCAGACCACCGGGTTCTAAAAATAAGAAAAAAGCGAGCACTAAGAAGACTTCAGCAGCGCAGTCGCCGCGCCGGGGGAAAACACCCCCACAAAAAAAGCGCGGAAGACCACGAATTCACCCTATTAAAACCCATGCTTATCCAGATCTAGCAGGTACATCATTAGTTGTTCGCAAAACAACTACGGGATATATTCGGGAGTGGGTTGCATGTTTGGGGGATGATGTGATAGGATACTATAAATACCAAGAAGATGCGCATAAAGCATATCTCAAGGAGGCAAACAAGTGATGAAACACAAATTTCAAAAAGGTGATTTTGTTTGGGCAAACCTCAGAGGATATGGAGTAGTATTAGACATTGGGAATGACTTGGATCGTGGCAAGGGTATTTGTGATTATGCAGAAATTCGATGGCAAGACAATTTGCACGGGTATCAGACCAAAGTCTTTCGTGGTTCAATGGGTTGGGAAAAAACAGAAGTAAGAGCGAGGGCAGAATAAGGGGATCGCAAAGTTGAGAACCTGCCAGTAACTCAGGGGTAAGAGTGCGATCCTTATAAGGTCGAGGTCGGTGGTTCAAATCCACCCTGGCGGATCACATAGAGAAGATAAACAATGAGCAAAGATAATTTAATAAATCTCAAAGAGTATAAAAAGAAGCAAGAACAAAAATCTTGGAAAGAAACTCTTGATGAATTTGAGCAAAAAACTGACACTTATGCGTCAGACAATATCTTGGACCACATCGAACAAGTTGGTCACAAAAATCTTAAAAACTTTATAAAAAAACTACGTCAAATACACTGTGAGGATAACGATGACAATCAAAAAATATAATAAATTGGTTCGGGATAAAATTCCAGAAATTATTTATCGAAACGGTGGCACTCCCAAGGTTACAATCGCCAGCGATGCAGAATACGGAGAATTCCTCACCCAAAAACTAAAAGAAGAAGTTCAAGAATACCTAGAGGAACCCTGTGTAGAAGAATTGGCAGACATTCAAGAGGTTATTTTGTCTATTGCCGAGTACGAGGGTTGGCGGAGAAAACTTGAGGAAGTAAGAATAACCAAAAATATTAATCGCGGATCTTTTTCAAGTCGTTTTATTTTATTGGAGGTTAAAGAGAATGACAACCAAGATGGAAATTAAATTACTTGATAACTTGCGTAAGACCTATTCCGATGAACTAACAAAGGACCATTCAGGGGAAACGAAATTAAAAATACATAATCTTATAGAAATGATTGAAGCAGTTACAATATCACTAAAGAAAAGATACAATGAAAAAAAGAAAACAACAATCATTGAGCGTCTCAAAAATAAAATCCCGTCTTCAAAGGCGGATTAAACACGCAAAGAAAGAGATGCTTAACGCAGCAGGAACACCCATCATGCAATATTGGTTGGGATACCTCCGCGCACTTGAGTGGATGAAGGAGAACACAAAAGATGACTAACCTTAAATCATATAAGACACCGTTAAGATACCCCGGTGGTAAATCGAGAGCAGTTAAATTTCTCAAGGGTGAAGTACCTTCTTCGTTCACCGAGTATCGAGAACCGTTTCTTGGTGGTGCTTCAATGGCAATCCACATTACAAAAGAGCGCCCCAACATGAGTGTTTGGGTAAATGATTTATATTACAATTTATATAATTTTTGGACACAACTCAGGGATAATGGTTCACGGTTTCACGAAGAACTTGTTAGAATCAGAACTCCCATAGATTTTAACTCTAAACTCTCAAGGAAAAATAACATTCCTAGGGCAGATTGGGATTCACATATTATAAAAAGTATTGCGGCAAATAAAGAATTATTTATTAAAGCAAAGAGTGAAATCAACACTACTGATAATCTTTTTACAAGAGCAGTTTATTTTTATATCTTAAATAAATGCAGTTTCTCTGGTCTTGGCGAGAGCAGTACGTTTTCCGAGATGGCATCCGATCAAAACTTTAATCTTCGAGGGGTCAATAAACTTCCAGAGTATTCCAAAATGATTAAGAATTGGAAAATTACAAACCTTGACTATAAAGAAATAATGAACGCACCTTCCGATAATGATTGCTTTGTGTATGTAGATCCGCCTTACGATATAAAAGATAATTTATATGGCGATGGTGGCGACATGCACAAAGGTTTTAATCATATGAAATTCTATCACGATATGTTAGAGTGTCCCCACAAGTGGATGATTACATATAACTCTAATGAGGTTCTGCGGGAACGCTTTAATCAATTTAACTTGACAAGTTGGGATCTAACTTATACCATGAGGTCAGTTGGAACTTACGTGAAGGATCAGCAAGAAAGAAAAGAACTTTTGATAACAAATTACGACGAGGTAAATAAATAATGCAAAAAATAGATTGGTCCAAAATAAATTGGGAACGAGTATTCGGTGTCATCAACGCAACGGACACAATGAAAAGAAATCAAATGCTTTTCTTGCGCACGGAAATTATTGAAAAGGCGATTGCCCACGAGAGCAAAGGTCAATTAGAATATGTAGGGGACACGCACGATGGCATGGATTTTATGGGCATTGATGGTTTGCGCTATGAGTGCAAATTAAAAGCAAAAGTGTTTCAAGCACGAACAGGATTAACCGAGCAAATTATTGCCAAGAACCATCGCGGAACAACAAAAAAAGTAATTGTAAAAACGTGGGACAAAATGATCCTCATTGAAGAAAGCACATCCAGTATAGGACTTGCCGATTATGATAATGCCATTTGGAAAAACAATGATTCAGATGCGATGGTCCGCTTTGATGATTACAATGTAGAGCGTATTGCCACACAGGTTAAACCGTGCTTGGAACTTTCCAAGGTAGACTTCGATAACGTCATAAATGAAATGCTTGAAAAGGTATTTCAAATCCCCAGTAAAAAGAAGACTATTTTACGCAAAAGAAAGATAGTTAACAGTGAAAGAAGTGTTAACCATTTCTAATGTGGTGGATGCTATTGTATTGGGAATCTCAGTTGTTTCCATTACAGTCGCAACCTTATTTTTATGGAAAAGTTTCAAGGGGGATATAGGATAATGGGAATAGAAAAATTAGATGCCCATACAATCGTAGAGGGACTGCAAGGAGTCTTGATGGTATCAGGAATAGTATTTGCGGTAGCAACAAGTCTTGTTATATTTTATGCCCTATGGAAACATACGAGGTAAATAATGTGGGTGACTATGTTTTAGGTGCCTTAGCATTTGGGTCAATAGCATATTGCTATTATTTGGTGTGGAAGTTTTATCAACACAATAAAAAAGGAAAATAAATAAATGTGGAGAGAAATAGTTGAAACGATCTTTGTATTAACCTATGGAGCATTCGCAGGTGTCGGAATAATGACAACCTTCTTATGTTTTTATCGTGGGGGAGTGCTGGAATTAAACATTAAAAAATTCATTGATAGAGGCAATAACGATCTAGAAGAAGTAACTAGTGATGAGTGATGCATTAATCTTTGTAATCATATATCTTGGCGTGAATACATTTGCGTTTTGGTTTGTGCACAAAATGAGCAAGAACTAAAAGAACTCGCTTGGAAGATATAGAATAGATGATATGGTTAGTTCATAGAGAGTATAGCAAAGTGGTTACGGGTTTAATGTTGGAGGATCGTCCTGTAGTGTGTGGAGGTCTGTGTATGTTTGTGGTGAGTCGTGGGGATATGTGGTGAGTTTGCGGTGGTGTATCTGCCCCCCTCGCAACCTGCGTTGACAGGCACAATACGGCAACCTATCCTGCATGTGGGCAACATGTGCAAGTGCAACCTATGTTGACAGACGCGCCTGTTCACGCAAGCACACACGCGCAACAAAGCGCAACCTGTGTTGACGACAACCTGCGTTGCAAACAAAACCGCTTAAGTTCATCCTACCATATGCCAATCGCGGAATACTCGCAATATAGCGTTTTCGATTGTGGACAATTTGGGGGATCGTCGTGGACATGCGGACGGTTGTGCTTGACACTGCCGGTCCAGCGGGACAGTGAACCAAGGGTATCCCTTTTAAAGTAATAATAGGTTAATTTATTTGTTGACAGGAACATACAGGGTATGGTATAATCACTGTCCCGTTCGGGTATACCCCCTTGTAGGGGAAGCACGGAAATCGACATATAATTAATCTTTTCACTTGCCAGCATTGGAACAACCATGAGATACTACACCTATGACTTACGAAGTTTGGGGAACCAACAACGGACAAACAGAAACACTCGAACAGGACATCCCGTTCAAACAAGAAGCAACCTTTCTAGCACGAGAATACCAAATAGCATTTGGTAAGGACTGGACGATCCAAGTAATGGAAGTAGGGTATCCTACATTTAATTCAGCAGCAGCAATCGAAGAAATCAATTGGTAAATAAATAATCTTTTTTGTTGACAGACAAGATACAATCGTGAGACAATACATTTAGAAAGTGAGGGATTAAAAAAAATATGAAAAAGATATACACCGTAACACGAACAATCACCGTAACTCAAGAAATTGAAATTGAGGATGTGGATAACGAAGAAGCAGCAATCCAGCAAGCACAAAATGCACGGGATTCTGAATGGTTCGAAGTATCAGTGAATCATGTTGAAATTGATGACGTGGAGTGCTATGAAGATGAAAATGGAGAACTTCGAGTATGAATTTAATGCAAATGATTAAAGAACACGATGACAAGTTTAAACAATTACTTGCTTCTCACGAAAATCTACTTTGCGCCTTTGGTCAACTGGTTGACGACATTATCGATAAAGATATGGGATTGTGTATTGACCACACGTTAGTAGAAAAAGCAGTCCAGGCTTTGCGTAAAGAAAAGTGGATGGACTCACAGCGGCAAGGTCAATGGGATAATGTAATGGCGGGTCTTTGCGACACGTCCGTTGAAAATTTAAAGAAAACCAGGGACGATAGTTGCTTGACACAGTTCATAAATAGAAAAAAAGAAATTCGTAAAGAAAGAACAAAAAAGAAAAAGGATTTCGGTCCTGGTATTGACTGGTAAAGGAATTAAAATGTCAGGCAAACAAGTCGCACAATATCGCTTTGGCGGACTAACGGTTAACGTGGAGGAATATAAAATTGCTGGAAAAAGGTGTTGGGAGTTTTATTCACAAGATGGGATCGACATTTCATGTCGCGGTCACGACTTACTGGATGAGAACATCATTGGTCAGTTTCAATCTTTTGATGCCGATAATCCCGGTCATGTTCCAACTTTAGACACCACAAAACAATGGTGTTATCTATAGGTAATGAAATTATAATGAAGAAATTTAAAGTTACTATTCCGTCTACTCGCTATGCGGTCTATGAAGTAGAGGCACCGTCAGAAGATGAAGCGGAAGAAGTGGTTTATGAAACTGGCGCAGATCCTATCTATACCTTGTTCGGTAGTGATGGTGTTGCTGAAGTAGAGGAGATTGAAGATGTTCAAAGTACAATATCTAAATAAAGGTTTTCAATGGGTTAACCTGATGTCCGGCATAGGTGGTGAGCAAACCGCTATCCGTTGGGCAGAGTCGCGCTCAAGACAAATCACTGAGAAAATCAGAGTCATCTGTAATCGTGGTTCTGTTATCTATATGTGCAATTAGGAGAAACAATGTCAAGTGTACGCAATCAAATCAGATTTAATGGGAATAAGAATTGGGACAATAACGAATTGCAATTTGCCCGGTTGCTTCACGAAATCGATGCGACACAAAGTGTAGATTGGTTTCAAGTAGCAGAACAAATGGATCTGCTGCCCTTGGATCTTGTGGAACTACTCCAACGAGCAAACGAAGTGTTTACGGGAGTTAAACTGGGGGATAAATAATGACGTGGTTTTTTGTTGGGTTCGTAAAAGATGGTGAATTTAATCAAGCAAGAGAAATTGCAGAATCATACAAGTGTAAGATCAAAGGTGATCTTTATTCACAGAGTGCAGCGTATGTCAACAATGCCTTTAGAGTTTCATCCATTCGAAATAAATTGTGGGGACATCGTTGGGCGACTTCATGCGACTGGTTGACAAAAAATCCTGACATGGCAGATTTTGATCCGAATGTCAAGATCAAATCCACACCCAGGAAAACCCTGCGGGACAGTGAAGACAAATAAAAACAAAACCAAGGGTTGACACCTCCTGAGAAACGTGATATAATCACTGTCCTGCTTTGACAGTAGGATCAGGGTTTTCATAGAAAACTTTATATAAAGAACATTTATAGGGTTTCTGAGACTTGTTTTATTTAATCTTATATGAGATAATACTATCATAATGAAGACATATAGAATCATAGTAGAACGATCAACTGAAACCGAGTATTTTGTTATGGCAGAAAGTGAAGAAGACGCATGTCAAAATTTCATTGATGGTGATTATGTCGTCGAGGGTGAAACCGAGATAGTGACAAGCGAATCCAATCCACCCGAGGTAGTAAAGAATGATTAGTAAGTTAGAAAAAATTGAAATAGGATCTTATGTATGTGATCCAAATGAACCTAAAAAGATTTATCAAGTAATTGAACACTTGACTATTTTTGATGGGTTTGATCTTAGTTATGGTTATGGTGATAACGAACCATTTGCCTATGGTGAAACTAAACGGATCGCACGTTGCAAGATTATTGGTAAAGCAGAAAACGTTTATCGTTTTCCAGCAAATAAAAAAATGCTATATCTTAGTCACTGTCCGGTCTAAGGGTAATCACAGAAATCAACATAAGATTAAATTATTTTATTGACAAGTCTGTCCCGATAGGAGATAATAGACACATGTTCAATCACGCAATCAGTATTACATTTTCCCTCGTTGATGAAAATCAAGACCCAATCAACAAAGACAATTTGGTCGCCCTTATCGAAGCAGCACACAAACGC
>Ga0098052_1001151_pt1 | contig 16696 bp, 9 predicted proteins | sample 15_taG_FD_81591 | JGI IMG/M metagenome (GOLD analysis project Ga0098052, IMG submission 81591) | Marine viral communities from the Subarctic Pacific Ocean - 15_ETSP_OMZ_AT15312 metaG | ecosystem: Environmental > Aquatic > Marine > Oceanic | place: Pacific Ocean | collected 2015-01-18
CGATGAACTAAGAATTATGAAAACATCTGACGATGCAACTTACTATGGTGTCACAGGCTCTATTGATGTGTCGTGGAATAGTAAAGAGGTGAGCATTGTTGGTTCGAATTCAGGCGGAATTGTTGATGGGACAATCGTTGAGATAAACGGTGGAAATTTAGACTCATCAACCCCCATAATGGTCGTGAGCGGTAGTGGTAACGACAATATGTCTATGGCAAATTTGTCTTTTAACTGCGGTGGTACGGCACAGCATGGGATAGAAGTAACTGGTGCAAGCAACCATTTTGTATATATTATAAATTGTAGGTTTACCAATGCAACAAGTCATGGTTTATATACAACCAGCCTTGCAAACTATTGGAGTTTTATCAACTGTAGATTTGATAACAACGGTGGAAACGGATTAGATGCATATGGGTCACAGTTCAGTCTAACTTATAAGTGTCTGATGGATAATAACGCTAGTTCTGGGTATAAATCTGGTCAGTCTTCTCGTATAGCAGAGTGTGTTATGTATAATAACGGCAGTTATGGAATGGAGGCTAGCGGAAACAGTTCAATAGTTTGCAATTGCATAATAGATAACAACGGTTCAGTCGGTATCAAACAGTGGGGGGGTGGTACAGGAAGATATGTGGATAACGTCATAAGTAACAATTCAGGCGCAGGTCTTAATGTCGGGAATGCAAACGCAGATACAGTTTGTTTTAACACAGTGTTTGATAACAACTCTAGTTCTCATAACTCACAAAATCACTTAATATTACATAATTTTGACAATGCAGGTACTGTATCATATGCTGACGCATCAGCATTTGATTTTACTCCAACCTCCACTTCATCAGTGATAAATAAAGGATTTGATATGCACTTTAAGTGGTTTGGTTCTACAAGCGGTGATGCTGGAGTTGGGAAGTTCGTGAATGAAGAAAGTGTTAGTATTTTTTAGGAGGTTTATTATGGCTAGTCCAGTAGCAAGATTATTTACAGATTCAGCAGGTGCAGTTATTTTAGCACCAGGCGGTGGTAATGTATTTGTCAATGGTCAACCAGTTTCGGTTGCAGGTGATATTGTTCAAGGACATGGTAGGCATGCTCATTCTGCACCTACTATATTAACTGGTTCTAGCACAGTACGTGTTGGTGGTAAAGGTGTTGTCAGAACAGTAGACACAGCAACTTGCGGTCACGATGTCATTTCTTCTTCTAATGTATATGCAGGATAACTAAATTATGTCACTTTATTCACATGAAACATTTTCTACAGTATTAACTAACCCTGATGGTACTACAGGAGCAATACCTATTTCTTCTCCACCTTTGTCTGAAGAAGAAAAAGATGTAATTGCTTTAGCATTCGGAACTACTAGTCCATTCAAAAATCCGATGGCCGATTATATTATTGACAGTCAAGATGGTTTATCTGGTGCATATGCTCTTTTGGTTGCAAGGAATGAAAATGAAGACGACGAGTTGTATGGTCTACTAACAACTACCATTAGTAATGTTTCGTCGCTACATAACAATTTAAATAGTAGAACCATAGACTCCAATTTTTTAAATCATACTAATAGACTTAGTGGTACTTCTGGTGGTAAAACTTATTTAAATAATGACGGTGGTTTATATGGTTTTGGTGGTCTTCAAGGTATAGCATCTTCCTATAATAGTGTCCAAGAGGCTATGAGAGGACAAACAGCATCAGTAGAAGATAACTATTCAATATTTTTTACTAGTATATTGACTGTAGGTGAAAGTATAATGTCTGACATTATGAATTTCGGAAAAGATGGTTCTGGTGAAACTGGACAAATCGGTGGTGTTACAATTAGTGAATTAAACGCTGACCAAATGTCAGTGATAGAAACTACAGCCTTAGATTTGGGTACGGCCATTGCTGACAATATCGATACAGATAACACTCAACTATCTGTAGCAGTGGACTACCTCAAAAAATTCGGTAACGGTATGCGTATTTTGGGTATGAACAAAGACATATATTTTGGAAGAAAACTTTTAGATGTAATGCAAACAGATGTATTAGAAGACGAATTGGACGATTTAACTTGAATATAAATATTATAAATACAGTGTATTTTATATTCAAAAATTTTATTAGGAATTAAATGATTTTACTAAACACAACAGAAACAAATAACCAATACGGTATTGACGTGATGGGGTCATGGGTTGAAGTAGGAATGGTATTGGCTGCAATTGGTGTTGGTGTATTTTTAGCGATTCCTGCTATTAAATCAATAATTAATAAAAGAAGAACAACCTACCCCTGTTCCCAAAAATTTAGAAAGACCCATTCTAGAATTCATGAATTTTTAACTGAGATTAGGGTTAAAATGCATGCTGACCGAGCCTCTGTGCTTCAATTTCATAACGGTGGAAAATTTCTGGATGGTTCTTCAGTAAAGAAATTTTCTTTAACACATGAGTCATGTGTGGTTGGAATATCAGAATCAATGGCCTTGAGGCAAAATATTTTAGCATCTACGTTTGTTGAAGCACTAGAACACTTATCAAAAGATGACCCAACAATAGAGGCCACCTCTAATCTCCATGATAGCCACTTTAAAAGACATTTGGAAGCGAATCATACTTTAGTTTTTTCTCTAGTCCCTATAAAAGATGTGAGAGGTGTATTAACAACGGGGTTTTTATTGGTTGAATGGTGTAATTGGGACAAAGCAGAATTAATAAATGACGATAAAATATTGGTTGAAATACCTCAATACGCAAGACATATAGAAGGACAACTATACTAATATGGCTAGATGGAAAGATTTAGATTTAAATTTCACAGCACATCCTGTTACAGGTGATTTAACCATATTAGAAGATGCTGATGCTGTAAAAAGGTCAATAAGAAACATTGTTTATATGTCGGCATACGAGAAACCTTTCCACCCAGAAATAAATGTGGGTATAAGGGATTTATTATTCGAACAACTATCACCAATCACAGCATTACGTATTAGAGAAAAAATAATTGATTCAATAAAAAATTTTGAACCCAGAGCAAGTCTGATGGAAGTTCAAGTTTTTGCTGATGCTGATAGAAACGCATTTGCAACAAAAATATATTTTAGGGTAGTTAATCTACCAGACCCTATCATGCTTGATTTAACACTAGAGAGGTTAAGATAATATGGCTACTACTAATTCAAATTTAACCATTAACGATTTAGACTTTGATGCAATCAAAAACAATCTTAAAAGTTATATGTCTGGACAAACTGCATTTGCGGATTATAACTTCGAAGGTGCTGGTATCAACATCCTTTTAGACCTTTTAGCATATAACACTCATTATGAAGCCTTCTATAATAATATGATTGCTAATGAAATGTTTTTGGATAGTGCTATAGACAGAAGTAATATTGTTTCTATAGCAAAGCACTTGGGATATGTACCAAATTCAGTTAGGGGCTCTAAAGCAACGGTAAATGTTGTTCTTGATAGTGTACCAGGCGATTATCTTTCTATAGGTAGTGTTTTTTCAACGACCAAAGATGGTGTTAATTACACATTTGTAAATACTGGTACTGCTACTATAGATGCAGAAGCATCTAATGGATATCATATTAACAATTTGGAAATAACTGAAGGTAAATACGAATCATATTCTTGGATAAAAGATGATAAACAATCAGACCAAAAATTTACTATACCTTCATCAAACGTGGATACAACAACATTAGTAGTCAGAGTACAAAATTCTACTACCGATGACACTGGTTATACCGATAGTTGGAATTTGTCTACAAATTACAATGAAGTTAAATCCACAACTAGAGCATATTTTCTTCAGGAAGTAGAAAGTGGTAAATTTGAAATTTATTTTGGTGACGGTGTAGTAGGTAAAAAACCTGATGATGGTAATTTAATTACTGTTAGTTACTTAACCTCTAGTGGTTCTGTTGGTAATGGTATAGGTGTTAACGATGCAAGTGGTTCTAGGTCATTTACATATGGTTCTGGTAATGTGGTATCTGTGGTATCACCATCAGCAGGTGGTTCTGAAAGAGAGTCAATTGATTCAATTAGATTTTATGCACCACTATCATATCAAACTCAGGGTAGAGCAGTAACCATAGACGACTATAAATCAATTTTAGTCAATGACTATCCTGATATTGACTCAATTAGCGTTTGGGGTGGAGAAGACAATGACCCACCAGAATATGGTAGAATAATTATTGCTTTTAAACCGTCATCGGGTACTGTTGTTTCACAAACAACAAAAGACAGTATCATTGATACTTTGGTTTCTAGCAAAAACATTGTAGGTCTTCAGGCTAAAATTGTTGACCCCAATTACATTTATATTAGAATTAATACAGAAGTCAACTACAACCCCGATTATTTATCTGTCAGTGATGAATCTCTTAAAACTTTGGTTAGAAACGCAATAATTGAGTTCGGTGATACTAACCTAGACAAATTTGAAAAGGGCCTTAGATATTCAAAACTCATTAAAGAAATCGATGATGTTGATACAACTGCTATATTTAGTAATGAAACATCGTATAATATGGAATACAGACTCTACCCTGTTGAAGACCCAGTTAACGCTTCATATGTCATAGATTTCTTAAATCCTATATATCATCCGCATAGTGAACACTCTGCTGTAATTAGTAGTACAGCGTTTTCTTATACAGATACATCAGACAACACCACAAGAACAGCATTTATTGATGATGATGGAGATGGACTTTTAAGAACTTGGTATTATCTAGGTGGTTTAAAAACAATAATTAATAATAATATAGGAACTATAGATTATGTTAGTGGTATGCTAAATATTAACAACATCACTATTAACTCTGTGATTTCTGATGCATTTATTAAAATTATTGCTCAACCCGCTAATAAAGACATAGACAGCAGTAGAGATACAATCTTGTTGATTGATAGTGATGACTCTACTGCAATAAAAGTAACAACAACTCCGAGCACCTATTTAATCTAACCATATGGCACTAATTCCTCTACATCTTGGACAGGATGGTATCACTCTTCATGCAATTAGTGGTGTGTCTGCTTGTGTTGACGACGGTGCATCCCACCAAAACCAAGATAGAATACCCGAATTTGTTACTACTGACCACACGTCTTTTATGACTTTTTTACAAGCATATTATGAATGGATGGAAACAGAAGGTAATCCTAAATATGAATCTCTTAAAATGTTAGATAGAAGAGATGTGGATGATACTGTTGATGATTTCGTTAAATACTTCTCTAGAGAATTTATTCAGAATTTCCCAGAGGTATTTGCTAGTGCCAACACAGATAAAAGAAAACTTATTAAGAACATTAAAGATTTTTATGAAGCAAAAGGTACTGAGAAGTCTTATAAGTTGTTGTTTAGACTTTTGTTTGATGAAACACCAGAATTTAAATATCCAAGCAATGAAATAATAAAAGCATCAAATGCCAACTGGAAAGAACCATTAGTATTAAAACTATCTAAAACTAACGATATATCAGATATATTCGGAATGCTAGGTAGAAAGTTGGAGCAAAGACATCCGTGGTCTAATGAAGTTTTAGCATATGGATTTATTGAAAACATATTAACATACCATAAAGAAGGTTATGGTGTTATTGAGGTGGAATTATCAAGTATATTTGGTGACTTTGAATCAGAGAAAGAAGTTCAACTCACCTTATCTAGTGGTACTACAATATACGAATATGTTTACCCAACCGTAGCAAATATAGGGGTTTCTTCTGGTGCTAGTGGTTCTAATTATTCTGTAGGTGACCAAATTACTGTCAGTGGAAGTAGCATGGGTGTTGGTGCATTGGGAGAGATTACAGCAGTTGGTCTTAGTGGTGAAATAAACAGAGTCGAATTATTAAACACAGGTATCAATTATAGGTCTATAGAAGATTTAACCGCTACTATTAGTTCTAATGGTGGTACTGGTAGCGGTGCTACTCTTGGTATTACTGGTGGTGGTAACATTCAAAGAAAGAAAGGATACTGGTCTGGAAATGAAGGGTTGTTAAGTTCTACCAACAAACTACAAGATAACGATTACTACCAAGCATTTTCTTATGTGATTAAATCATCTAAAAACCTTAAAGACTATGCGGATACAGTAAAGAGAATTATACATCCCGCAGGTTTCAAATTATTCGGTAATACTCTTTTGTCTGAAATTATGACTGCAGGGGGCACTTTAAGCCCCACACTTAAAAAATATGAAGTACCGCTCAGTGGTCATTATACACCATATAGGTTTATAACCGAAAGAAATCTTAGAGCAAATGGTACTGGTGGGTCTGGTGGAACAGACCTTTACCCAGATGGATACGGTTGGTCTGCAGGTGCAACTGGATTTATAGTTGGAGAAACAGCAAGCGTTGTTCATGCAGTTGTCGGTGGTTCTGGCCCTCTGGGGGGTGTTACTCATAGAAGCGAGAGCATAGGTTCGGGTGCATCACATGGAACTGCTGATTCTCAAGGGCCTGGTGGAACATTCAACGGCCCTCAGGGCAACCAGTGGAATGTTGTGGGTGGTCTTTGGGGAGCATCTGCAATGTCATCTGGTGAAACTGGTTATGGTTCAACACTCGAAGGCGCTGGCTATTGGGAGATTTATTGTCATCCTAATTCTAGAAACATAACTAGTATACCCAACAAAAAAGGTCTTACAACAGATAGACTTTTCTTAACTTCAGTAGAAGGTGACCTAAACGCTTTGGGTGCTTGCGTTGGTCAATTTGATGTGGGTGAATATATAATACAAAAGAATCCTTACTCACAACTAGCCGTAGGTAAAATTGGTGCTGTTGGTGTTGTGGGTGGTATGTTTTATGTTGATGTTAATACCATAAGCGGTGTTTTTCTACCTTATGACCAAGATATGATTGGTGGCTCTGTAGGATTAGCAACTGGAAAGTCTTGGGGTAAAACAGGTTATATAAATAGTATAGGTCATAATGTAGGTTCAACTACTAACTATAACGAGATGAATTATATAACCATCCAAGACTTCTTATTTGGAATAGAGAGATAATATTAATATGGCATTAAAAGCATCACTAAAAACTCATATTTTACAAAAGTTAATAGATGATTTTCGTATAAATTCTGGTAATTCGAATTTCATTTTTATTTCAAGAGGAACTACATGGTCAAATGATAGTTCTGCACCAACATATGTTAATAACACAGAATCATATAATGACTTACATAAGAGATTAATTGCCGCTAAAAGAATTACATCTACTGATGCCTACCTTATGATTCCCAAAAATTCTTGGTCTAGTGGTACTACTTATAGCATGTATACAGATGATGACGATATGTCTGGAATCACATTCTGGGCCACGAATTCAGAAAACAACCTGTATAAGTGCATTTATAACGGTCAAACAGGTGGTAACACATCTGGTGCATTAAATACCTCGGACTCTCCAAGAGGTACATCAAATAACGTAATAACCACTGGTGACGGATATAAATGGAAATTTATGTACAAAGTACCAGAAAACTGGGGCAAATTTGTTACTGATGATTATATTCCAGTCAAAAAATTACCACTGCAAGATGGGGTTTCAGAAAAATTTGATGATGAAAGACAACTACAATACCACGTACAATATAATGCTGTAAATGGTGCTATAGATTATATCGATATTAATAGCACAGGGACTTCATATGGTAATAATATCAACGTAGTGTATACTGATGCAAACCCAGACAACCCAAAAACTATATTAAGAGATGCGGCAACTGGTGAAGGTACAACTGGTACTGGTAAACTCAGAGATGGAGATTCTGATACGGACGATTATTATAATAGTTATTCTCTAAATATTGTTAAGGGTACAGGAGTAGGTCAATATAGAAGGATAACTGATTATGATGGTGATACTAAAACAGTTACTGTAGATAACTGGACTATATTACCAGACACATCCAGTTTTTTCGAAATAATGCCCGAAGTAATTATTGATGGTGATGGTACTGGAGCAGTAGCCAAAGCAACCTGTGATGGAGTTACTCTCAGTGATGTTGAAGTTATTAACAAAGGTAGTGGTTTTACTAGAGCAACTGCAACAATAAAAACTACTAATACTAGTGGGGCAACACTTGAACCAATGTTAAGTCCATATGGTGGTCATGGTTCAGACCCAATCTCCGAAATTCCACCGACTAGACTTATGATTTTAGCCAAGTTAGATAGGGATGAATCAGGCATCACTTCTGGAAAACTGTACAGTGGTTCTTTCCCTTTAAGAAATGATTTTAGACAATATGGTATAATCAGAAATCCTACGTTAGCAACTGGTGATAATAAAGGTAAAATTGCAGGTTCAGAAATAGATTCTGTTACAGACATTAAAATCAGTGCTGCCACGGGTTCTGTTTATGGTGCGGGTGATTTTGTAGAAAATGACATTGTATTTGGAGAATCTAGTGTAGCATGTGGTAAAGTATTACATTGGTTTAGAGATACCGATATTTCAAAAGGTACTCTTAGGTTATTAAATGTGGGTACTAAATTCAAAGTTGGTGAATATGTTGTAGGATTGGGTACTGGTAGCAATTGGTCTTCAAATAACAAAGGTAGTGGTTATGTACAATACCAAGACGAAACGGAAATCACTCAAACTAACAACCATTATAGGTTGACTACTGCATTAGAAATTAGGTCAACTGGAGGGAATTCTGGAGGGAATTCTGGTGACACCTATGGTATTGCCCATAGCAATAGATTTGATTTAGACCAAATTATCATGGGTGCCTCTGGTAGTTCTGCTACTATAATTGAATATATTCCAAGCGGTGGACAAACTGCAACATTATATTTAAGCAATATTGTCGGTAGTTCTGGTGCGGATTATCACGGATTTACTGTAGGAGAAAACCTGTCAGGGGTAACTGTTTCGTCTGTAATAAATAAAATATATATACCAGAGTTTAATAAAGGCTCAGGTCAACTGTTATATATAAATAATGTAACACCTGTCAGTAGACACAATGAACAGGAAGAGGAAATTAAAATTATCATAGACATATGATAAGGAATAACTACTAATATGCCACAAAATTACGATGCACAATTATTTAATAAAACCCCTTATTATGATGACTATGATGAGGACAAGAAATTTCTTAGGTCTTTATTTAAGCCAGGCGTTGCTATTCAAGCACGTGAATTGACTCAACTTCAGACTGTTCTTCAAACGCAAATTGAAAGAATGGGTAATCATATATTTGATAATGGAGCAGTAATCGCAGGCGGTGGTATTGCTGAGTCTAAAATTAACTACGCACGATTAGGTACTGCTGATGCATTGAATACCACTGTATTAAGTAGTTTGGTTGGTCAACAAATTTATGACCCAAATTATGTAAATGGTACTGTATTACATGTACTTAGCGGCTCTACTTTAAGTTCAGACCCTAACCAAGTAGTATTTTACCAATATACATCTAATGGTGCTTTTACAGAAGGTACTCAAATCGGTACTACTGGTCCTGATAGCGTTGGTGTGACTTTTTCGATTGCTAACACAGGTACTACAGCACCGTCAATTGGGGCTGATGCAAACATATTTACAGTAGATAGTGGTATTTTTTATGTTGATGGATATTTTATCAAAAATACGAAACAATCAGCAGTACCATATTACACAACAGGTAATTACAGTGCTACCACTGGTGATAGTAGATATAGAGGGTTTGGAAGTCCAACATCATCTGTAGGTTGGAGTGTTGAAAGAACAGTAGCAGACCACAACTCTGATGTTAGTCTTCGTGACCCATCCGCAGGATTCAACAACTATAATGCGCCTGGTGCAGACAGATATGCAATAAATCTCGCACTAAGCCATATCCCGTTCGACGGTTCTCTTGGAAGTGCTTCTGGTCTTACATTTGATAATAAAGACTTTGTTGAATTAGTAAGAGTGGTGGGTGGTAGTAGTACAAAAACAGTAAAATATACAGATTATGCAGAAATTGAAGAAACCTTTGCTAGAAGGACTTTCGATGAATCTGGTAATTACACAGTTAACGCACCCAAGTTAAGAGTAGTATCTCATGGTTCGGTATTCTCACCTTCTGATGATACAAAATTTGCTGTGGGTGTTGACCCTAATAAGTCTTATGTTGGTGGATTTGAGGTAGATACACAAAGTGTTGCATATCTTGAGGTAGATAAAACTAGAAGTATAGGTGAAGTACCTGCCTATAGTGAAAATCTTGATACAGCACTTGGTAACTATGTATTAGTCAATAGGACAGGTGTGTGTGGTGGATTTGATGGTGCGAGTGCTTCTGAAGCGAACGAATCTGGTATGGCAATGAATAATCAAAGGTCATTTAGCATCTGGACAGATTATTCATTCCCTGGCGCATCAATTGGTTCATGTAATCTTAGAGCAATCAATCATCACCCCACAACAAATGATATGAAAGCATATATTTTCAATATTGGTATGAGTGCCGATGGAGCATCTGCTTTTAAATTTTCCTCTGCCGGATATCTCGTTGCTGATATAGGGAGCGGACATACTGGTGCTACTGGTGTTTGGTTTCAAATTAAATCAGACAGTAGCGGTTGGACTGGACCACACGATGCAGGTAAACGCTCTCTTATATTCCCTGTTGCAAATAATAAAACAATTGGTAAGACTGGGCCTGGTAATGAATCAAAATATAATTCTAAATTTGTAGTACAAAAAACCTCGACAGCATGGTTTGATGAAGATGCGGATGGTGCTACAGTTTCTATGCTTGATTCTAAAGGTTTATTAGATTCAGATAATAACAATTATGTAGTATGGTTCGGTGCAACTGCCGATACAGAGTCAGGTGTGTCTGCTGCCATTTTAAATCCTTCCGAATATAAAATAAGTGTATATGGTGCTGACTCTAGTAATGCTAAATTTGTTTTAAATATTTTGGGTATGTCTGGCCCGGCAGGTGGTTCTACAGCAACTATTACGCATCCAGTGGTTTATGATTCAAACAGGATAACCACTCAGACTGGTCAAAAAGTATATAGGACTCTTACCCAAACTACACAATCTGCTACATCAATATCTACCACAGAAACTGTGTATTTTAATGGTTCTACGGCCGCTAAATTCAACCTGAGTCATGCTCATGTTTATAATGTAACAGACATTACCAACAACGGTGGTAATATTACTTTAAGTGATACAACTCTAGAAGACGGTCAAAGACAGTCTGCATTCCATAGAAGTTCTGTTTATATCCCTGTGTCCTCACTAACCATGGTTAACGAAGAATATGTCTGCCAGTTTGTCTATGACTACTATGCACACTCTGGTATTGGCCCAGTTACAGTTAACAGTTACCCAGATTCATATGAAGATGTTCCATCGTTTAATGACCCAGATAGTGGTAAAATTATGAAACTAAGAGAACATATAGATTTTAGACCTGTACAAAACTCTGATAATACGTTTACAGAATATGGTATACCATTCTTTAAAAATACTAACTCATATTCTAAAATAGGTTATACTTATTATATGCCTAGAATAGACAAAGTTTCACTTTGCAAAGATAGAACATATAGAGTTATAAAAGGTGTACCTTCAATAAACCCACAATCACCACAGACATCTTCTGAAGATATGGATTTGTATTTATTAAAAATCAGACCTTATGTGTTTAACATAGGTAAAGATATCGATGCAAAATATATTGACAACAGACGATTTACCATGAAAACAATAGGTGAATTGGAAAATCAAGTAGAAAACGTTGAAAGGGATAGACATCTAGAATCGATGTATAGCGATGCAATCGCTAAAGGGGCTGGTGTAGAATCTACAACTCTTATTGAAGAAGGTACTCTAATAGATGACTTTAGTGGACATGCATTTAGTGATGTGTCAAACAGAGATAACAACTGCAGTATGGATTTTAAAGACAGAGGACTTAAAGTACCATTTACTACAAATGCATTGAAATTTGACATTAATACATTACCTACAGGGCTAACGTTGACTTCTGGTAGAGTTGTAACTTATGACTTTACAGAAGAAAAAGCACTAGGTGTGTCGTTCGGTACTAGTTCACTAGAAGTCAACCCTTATGGTAACACGGATTTCTTAGGTTATTTAAAATTAAATCCTGCATCTGACTATTGGTACGATACAGAAACCAACCCAGAAGTTTTGGTTAACTCATTTGGTGAAAACAACCAATACCAAACAACAGGGAACGCATGGCAAGCAGGACGGTCCGCAGGTTGGGGTAGCGAATATGGTGAATGGAGAAGTCACTGGTTGGGTTCAGAAGAGTTGAATGAAACCATATCAGTTGCAGACCCTTCAGACAGAAATTATAAACTACCAGTAAAATCAGCAAGGGCTCAACTACCTGATAGAGTTCTAAGAGAATCTGGTGATAAGACAGTGGATGAAAGTGTCGTTCCTTATATGAGGTCGGTGGGTGTTACCTTTGATGCTACTGGTTTATTGCCTGGCTCAACGGTTTATGCTTTGTTCGATGGTATATTAGTGGGTGCATCTGGTACAGGTTATTCAGTTGATGGTCAAGGTGCAGTTAGTGGTAGAGTTACAGTTGATAACTCTTATTTAACAGGTGAAAAGACATTTAGACTAACAAGCAGTAATACAGACACCTTAAGTAGTACAACAACTGCAGCCGATGCTAAATTCTACTCACAAGGTTTATTAAACCATAAGAGTTCTAATGTTATTTCAGATAGACCTGCTATGTCCAGAAGAAAATCTGTTAATAGCGATAGTATTATTAGTGGACCATATTTAAATACAGTAGACGGTAATTATTCTTCTGTTCAAAATGGGTTAGACCCTCTAACACAAGAAATAATTGTGGATGGGGGTGCTTTCCCTCAAGGTGTATTCTTAAGTAGTATTGAATTGTTCTTTAAGAAAGCAGACGCAAGTTTACCAGTAACAATAGACATCAGACCTATGATTAATGGTGCACCACACGATTTCTTGATAGTACCTCACTCAGAAGTTACAGTATTACCAACTACAACCTCAGACGGACCTAATGCCGGACAAGGAACTAAATTTAGTTTTGAATCACCAGTTTATTTACCGCCTGGAAATTGGGCTATCGGTATAATGTCTAATAGTAGCAATAACATATTGTTTAGGGCAGAAGTCGGTCGTGTTTGGTTAGATATAGATGGTACACAAAATTCAAATTCAGATATCTATGGTGGTATCGGATATGGTAATGGAATTCGCCCAGGCAAAATGTTTAAACCTTTAAATAATGGTTCTAGACAAAGCAGTAGTCTTGAAAATGTTACCATGAATGTTCATAGATGTAGTTTCAATGGTGGTTCTTTAAATGCAGACCAAAGAACATTGATATTGGATGCTACGATGGCATCGGGTTCAACAGCATACGGTCATACAACAAACGTTGTTAGCAATGAACAATTATTTACATCAGAAAGTATAAAACCTAATTATAATTTATTTGTCAATGGTGTTGAGTATTCTGGTATTGTACCAAATAAAGACATTGTTTTAGAAAGTGAGCAGATAATAGATGAAACAGGTGATATGCGGTTACAGGTAGAATATGGTAATACCACATCTTCTATATTAACTCCTGTATTAGATATGGATAGGATTGGGTCATTATTAATTATGGATAGATTTTCTTGGTCTTCAATAGGTTCAGATACTGGTTTGGTTTTAGGTGAAACACAGAAAAACTCTGCAGGAGCAGCCACTATTGCAAGATATGTGTCTAAAAAATTGCACTTTGGTAACCAAATTGCTGACGATTTGAGGGTCTATTTAGACATTGCTCGGAATCAAGGACATGTGAAAGTATTCGCTAAGGTAAACAATGACGGGGAAGACTTTAATAACATTAATTGGGTTCAACTATATAAAGATGGTAAAACAGAAAAGGAATGGTGGGATGATACTCAACAAGAAGTGTTAACACCAATAACATTTCAACCAGCATCTGGGACCTCTTTGGGTGAATTCGATGTTTATGCAATTAAAATTGTAATATTTGGTGGTGAGCCTGATGACCAAGGTTCATCAAACCATAATGCCAACGATATACCTACAATCAAAAATTTGAAAGCGGTAGCACTAAAGAGTAGTAGTTAACAAATTGTATAAATACTAATAGGAAAATAGTAAAAAATGGGAACATCGACAACAATACCACCTTCAGGAACAACATCAGACCCAGTATCTAGTCTGTATTTGTCTGATACATTTTATACATGGTATAATAATACCAATGATTTGATTAATAAGGTAAATCCGATTGAGGTTTATACTGTTCGTGGTATTACACACTCTGATATTAATGTAACTTATCAAGCAGGTGGTACTGGAGATTTCGAAGGTGTTACCCTTGATGATTTAGGAAATGGTAACTGGAGAATTGGTTACATCCTTCCAGAGAAAATTACTGGTGGTCATACTTGGTATCAACATGCTGATTTTAAAAAGGGACCATCTGGTCATATTGCAAACAGTTTTTGCGGTAGAACTGGTGAAATCGTTGGTGCGAATACCGTTAGTGGTAGATATCCAGAAATATCTGGTGGTACAGGTAATATTACTGGTTGTGTCATTGAGATTAATAATCTTTTGGCATCAGCAGGTGGTACTATTTCCCTTACTGCGGGTGACATTCCAGGCTCTCTAGCACTTGCTGTTGGGACTGCAGGTTTTGTATTAGGTTCTACTGTGACAGGTTCACCAGTTGCTGAGCCATTTAGGTTATTCAGTGGTTATCACGATGCACTACAGGATGCATTGCACCTAAGAGGGGCTGCGGGTAACACAAAAGGTATTGGTTCTCCACCTAGGGCAGTATTTGGTAGTAGTACAATACCTGCTCACCCAAGCGTTGCTTCAAGTGCTCTAGTGACGGTTGACTCGCTAGGTATGTCTGGTGCTTCATATGACCAACATGGTATAGTAATTCACCAAAACCTCAGTAAAGGGTATCATATTAAGTCCACTGGTGGATTTGGTCTAGCGGCCTCTGCAGGTGTCTACATTGATATCGGTGCAGGTACTGGTGACTTTGTAATCAAGAAATCCGCTGACACCTTCTCTGGGTACACCTCAGGTCAAGAGTTGTTTAGAATGGAACACGACAGCACCTTACACCTAGAGAACATAATGCAGGATTCGACAAGAATACTTGCGCCAGACGCAGGATATTATTTGGTTTCTGACGCATCCAGTAAAATGGTATGGCAGAACGCACCAGAGGGTATATGGGATTATTCTACTGACTACACCACCGATATCAACGGCCGCCTCAGATTGAACAACGTTCCAACACACGTGCTAGGGTCGAGCAACAACCACAAGTTATCTTTTTTTTGGCACAAAAACGCGCCTGGGGGTTACAATCCATGGACTACTATTCGATTGCAAGCAGTTGATACAAGTGGGGACCCTGATGTTTACTACGATATATCTAACGTGGTGACTATGTACGGGAATTCTTCAAACAACGGCAGTGGCTATATTTATGGTAATTTGTTTGGTCACACTGAATTGCTTGTTTCGCCCGATGGTTATAACGGTGATTTCTTTCTCAAATCGGGCAGAGGCTACGGAACGTTGCATTATTATATATGGTCATAACAAAAATGAAAAAAGGTTTAGTTAATAAAAAATATGGCATCAAAAACAATAAAATATAGTTATTTAATAGAAAGTGGTAGGGCGAGTGGCGACACCGAAGATACACCAGACAGCGATGACCTTGCCGCACATGGTGCGAGTACGTATAGAACATATACTGTAGGTGTTGATGATAAATTTGCAAAAGGAGATTCTAAACGAGCAAGAGGCAGTGTGATGGAAGCACTTGGAACATATCCTTATGGAACAGAATATATATTATATGCTGAAGGTGGATGCGGTGATTTTGTTTTGGGTACTACTTGCCAACAGCAAGTTGGTGGTGAAACATTAAATGCAATAGTGACATTATGGGAACACACATCAGAAAGACACAATTTCCCAGTATGGCCTGGTCACACACACGGATATATTCTTGGTATAGCAAATGCTGGTCCGACTGGTGGTACAGGACTCAACGGGCCGACGGGGCCTGGACACAGTGGTGGTTACACAGCCAATAGTGCAGGTACTGGTGGAAAAGTTTTTCATGGTACTACACATGGTTGGTCTGGTGGTGGTTGTTCTTGGGATGTTAGGGGTATAAATAGAGTAATCCTTCCAGATGACTACAGAGATGTATGTACAGACTTCGAAATAGACGCTATCACCCAAGGCATTGATTATACTTCTTTAGTATATAATGAAAGTGGTAATACACTGGATTTGACCAACACCATTACCCACATGGATGAGTTAAAACATAAAATATATAACAACCACACTATTTACGGTACTGCCAATGCGAATTTTTCTATAAGTGGATGTGTAATAATAGATTCCAACGGAGATTCTTTTACTATAAATGCTATTTCAGGTGGAACACCAGATAATGGTAATGTATCTGAGTTTACTACTCTTTATTATCAGTGGTCCATAGCCGATGATGCATTTGATGTGATTAGAGATGGAATTCTTTCTGACTATATAGCAGGAACTGGTGGTAGCCAAGGAGCATTAGATTCTGTTCATAAATTACGAACATTATATGATA